>ENA-ORXR01001457-ORXR01001457.1-marine-metagenome-genome-assembly--contig:-NODE-1457-length-25029-cov-5.366343_pt1 | contig 25029 bp, 20 predicted proteins | sample MGYA00237866_ERZ511479 | MGnify/ENA metagenome assembly ERZ511479 | reverse complement strand
CCGGATTTCCTGCCTCAACCAGACTAAAAATAACGTCGCCTAGCTTACCATTTACTTACGGGATGAGGCACTAATTAAAATACCTGCTTTTTTATTACTCACTCTCTGTTTCCCGGTCGAAGATATCAAAATATTCTTCCTCCTCAATTTCATCGAGCCAGGCCTTTTTTTTATATTTTGGATCTTTTTCGATTCTCTTTCTTCGGGGAACAGTGTCGTTTCCTTCTGAATAAAAAGGTTTTGCCGGTGTTTTTTTTCCACCTGGCACATTCTTACGTGGCATGTTGTCAAGCATTAGATTATAAAATTGGCCTTTAGGCAAGTAAAGATCAAGCCAAAAACGTAAATTTATTATTAACTCATTCCTTAACAGTAATAAAGGCCGTTCCTAAAACTGAAATTTTTTCTAAAATCACTGCTTTAATCAGTGCAATTAAATAGATTTCTATAACAAATATAAAATCCTCTTACTATATTGCCAAATTTTTTACAATTTATTTCTATTTTTTTAAAAACAAGCGTCAACTGTTGATGACCGCTCCTTTTTGTGAGGGCTCCAAAAAATATAGTATTTTCAACGAGACAGCGCTTCAACAAGCGAAGTCCCTCAACGTCCCAACCTCTTCTTAATGCCTGCCAGCACAACCCCGCCTTTATAAATTCAGAATTATATATTTCGACCACTGAATCTTTTCACGCGCTCAAGATTTAACGATCCCTAACTACAGAAAAACAACCTCATTTCCACCACCCATCTGTCCCAATTTATTAATTCCCGCTTCGGATAAGACCAGCACCCTCGGATATCCGCCCGTAGTCTGCGCGTCGCGCATGAGTACGATGAGTTGTCCATCGGGTGTAAGTTGAACAACGCCCGGGACGACGGGGGAGGTGAGGAGCGAGGTTGAATGCTTGAGTATTTCTAATTGTGGAAATAGTGGATAAGCCATTCGGGAGGCAGATGGTAAAATGTTGAAGGCGATGTTTTTCAAGATAGTTTGTTGTGCAAGGGATAGTAAATCGTACTCCGGCCCAGGATTGGTTTTAATCGTATTATCCTGAAATAACAGGGGTTTTTTGAGTCGTGCATTCGAGCTTCGAAGTAGGGGAGCAGACTCAAAAAAAAGCAGGTCTCCTTTTTTTAATCGCATGGAAGCACTGATACCCGTAACTGGACTGACGGAACCAAATAGCTCTTTGGTTTTAAAACCATTTCTAATACTTAAATAGGTTCGAAGTCCTTTGTACGTATTACCAAATTTTAAAAAATCTCCTTTTTGAAAATTAATCAATCCACGATTTTCTATCTTTTTTTTATTTTGAAAAACCGATATAGGGGCGCCGGCTAACGACAGTTGTCCATCCCCATGACAAAGTAGGGTAGGCCCTGTAACGGTAATTTCCAGAACGGGCAAATCAAGTGGATTATTTAGTAATAGATTGGCACGTTGTGCGGATAAGCGATCCATGGCCCCGCCTTGAGGAACGCCCCAGTTTCTTCCAGTAATTCTTCCCTGATCTTGTAGCGAAGTATAGAGGCCGGGCTGTATAATTTCCAGTTCATTCATGGATTACCCTGGTTTTCAAGATTGGTAATGTACTGGCTAGTGTAAAATCTGCTTTGGAAATAGATGTGAACTTTATATGTTCTCCCGCTTGAAATGGCGTAGGTACTTTTTGGTTTGAATGGAAGAGTGATACTTTTGTCTGGCCAATTAATTGCCAGCCTCCCGGACTATTTTGCGGATAAATACCAGTTTGTGATCCGGCAATGCCGACAGCGCCCATTGGGACTTTTAGTCGAGGTGTTGACTTACGTGGAATAAATAATTTTTCATTCAGACCTCCAAGGTACAGGAAGCCAGGCAAAAAACCGATAAAATAAATTCTATAAAAAGGCTTGGTATGCAATTTAATAAAGGTCTCTAAATCCAGGGAAGTCCGATCGCAGGCTTCCAGTAAGTCAGGCCCCAATTCCGAATCATAGCAGACCGGTATTTCCCAATATTTTTTAGATTCAATTTTATTAAAAACAAAATCCTGGTAAGCTTTCAGTAGTATTAATTTTAGTTCTGAAAAAGTTATGTTTTTTATTTCAAAACGAATAGCCAAGCTTGCATAAGCCGGATTGGAAGCTAAAATAAAATGGTTGAATTTTTTAAAAATAAATTGCTCAAAAGCCAATAACTCCTCCGATATTTCTACCGATATTTTTGCGGGCCAGGAGCACAGCAGATAGTTTTCCCCGAGTGGTTGTATGTTGATATTAAATCGTCCCATCGTACTGCTTTCGCAAATAAGTAAGAATCTCTATTGCTTTTGGATTGTCACCATGAACACAGAGCGTGTCAATCTCTAGTGGAATTTCCAAACCTGAAACTGTTTTTACTTTGCTTGTTTGCAGGATATACTTCGCGTGTTCCCACGCTAGTTTTGGATCCGTAATCAAGGCGCTCGCTTCTATTCTGGAAAGTAGTTTTCCATGGTCACCATAATTTCTATCCAGAAAACCTTCTTTCCAAACTGGATAGCCAGAGCGCTCAGCAGTCTCGGCCAGAACAGATTTTGGTGGACAAAAAATCACCCAGTCATTGCTGTAATTTTTTAACACAGAAATAAAAAATCTGGATAAACTTTCGTTATCTGCCACGTCGTGGTACAATGCTCCGTGCAATTTTATATGGTGAACAGGTGCATCTAATTGTTGTGCAATTCGCATAAAATTACTGATCTGTGCGGCCAATGAGTCCCAGAGATCGAGCGTTGTTAACTTCATCGTTTTTCTACCAAAATTCTCCCGATCCTGATAGCCGGGATGTAACCCAATCAATACCTGATGCGCTTTGGCCAGGTTAATACAAGTTTTGATGGTTTCATTATTTCCGGCATGGCTGCCACAAGCAATATTGGCCGCATCAATCAGTGGCATGATTTGGGGGGCTATGTCGAGCCCTTCGCCGAGGTCACAGTTGATACTAATTGGTATGTTCATAAAAAAAAATTAGATTGTGAAGGCGAAAAGCAAAAAAAAATTATTTGAAAGGTGAAAGATACAAATTAAATGAAGTATTTATAGTAAAGGCTAAATTTTGTGCAAGTTCCAGGCACCTAGAGAACATCCGCTCTATTTCAGATTCCAAAGACACTCCAGATTCCTTTTATACCCAAAAAACAGGCAAATAAAAATACCCCGACACCCAACACATTTTGAAACAGATTATTTACATGTTTTCCTAATATATTTTTTTGATTCATTACCCACAATAAAATACCAGCGATTAAAGGTAGTAACAATCCATTGGCAATCTGTGCAAACTGAATAATTTCCAGTGGTTTAATTTTTAGAAAAGAAGAAGTGACGCCCAGTATCAATACCAGCGCCCAAACCATTCTAAATTTACCGCTACGCATGGAATCATTCCAGCCAAAACATCCTGCCGCTACGTAACCCGCCGCCAACGGAGCCGTAATCGCTGAAGTCAACCCCGCCGCAAAAAGTCCAGTACCCAAAAAATAGCGCGCGTAATCACCTAGTAAAGGCTCCAGTCCACGGGCCAGGTCTCCGGCATTGGTCAACGTTGATCCAGACAAAGGAATGGCGCACAATAGTACCGCCATGCTTACCAAACCGCCCAGTAAAATAGAGGAGGCTGTATCAAATTTCACTGCGGGTAAATTCGCCGGGGAAGACCATTTTTTTTGAACAATAGAAGCGTGTAAAAACAAATTATAAGGAACGACTGTTGTTCCTACCAATCCCAGGATCATCCATAAACTTCCTTCCGGATGCTGAAATGTGAACAATCCGCTAGCAATCGCCGCCCAGTTTGGGCTACTGGCCAGGGCAGTGATAATAAAGGAAAGGCTCATAACGATGACCAGGACAACAAGAACCCGTTCCAAAATTTTATAATTTCCAATGTATAACAAAATCGCCGCTAGTAAACCAAGTAGCAGTAACCAAATTTCTTTTGCCACTACTGCTTGCGGAATAATGGCCTGCAGACCTAAAACACCGCCCGTCAAATTGCCCGCTTCGTAGGCAGCATTACCAATCACAATGGCTGAGAAAATAATTCCGAGCATTAATTTTCGAAACCAGGGAACCGGTAAAGCAGCCCTGATTAAATCCGCTAATCCTTTGCGGGTCACTAGCCCTGCTCGCGCCGCCATCTCCTGGAGTACGATAGTGGCGATGGTTGAAATACCGAGTGCCCAAAGTAATGCGTAACCATATTTTGAGCCAGCCAAGGAGCAGGCCGTAACGGTTCCCGGGCCGATAAAAGCCGCAGCTACCAATGCACCCGGTCCGATGTTTTTTAGTCGATTTAACATGGGGCTAAGGTAGTGAATTTAGCGAAACTTAAAGCGTTCTTTTTTGTGAAATTTATTATAAAATGATGCTTGAAACGAAAGGAGTAAAATTGGTAATTGTCCAGGCGCCATTAAATGAACACTGCTTCCATTTTAAAAATCAGCGCTAATATTCATTAATCTGAACATTGATCTGATCCCGGTTTGTTACCAAAAATCTCTCTTGCTTTCGTCATATTTCTTTCTGGAATTTGTTCAGGATTTGCGAAGTTTTCGAGTGCATCGGTGATGCTTTTTTCTCGTAAAATCTGAACAATTGGATAAGGAGAACGGTTGGTTTTATTGGTCACGTCATCGGGCGTTGTCCCCGCAAACTGGTAGCGCGGATGAAAACTGGCCAACTGATAAATACCTTCATAATCATGATCAACTAATAAGTCTTCGGCATCCGCTAATAAATCCAGATAATCTAAAAAATCGTTGACACTATCCGGAAAAATTAACAAAGTAGTTTCCGGTTTGTCGGATTGGTCCAGCGTGTGTAGTGCTTTTAAGAAATGATTGGCAAAACGACCCAATTCCGGTTTGATAATAATTCGATAACCAATGTCCTGTCCAAAATAAGGCTTGGCAGCAAAGGGACAGAATTGATGTTTAATTACTACTTTTTCGATCCATTGGTTGGTTTCGTCAATTACCGCTTCGTACGCAGGAGGAAGGTTATTCATAAATTCTTTACCATTTTAAAATGGGGGATTTCTACTTCGAGAAATTCTTTTCCACTCGTTTTGTATTTTTGTTTTTTATAAAAAGGAACAGCTGTTTTTCGGGCGTGTAAAACCATTTTTTTAAATCCCATGATTCGGCTCAAATCTTCACTGGCCGTTACCAGCAGCTGGCCAATTCCTTTATGCTGTAAATCTTCTCGCACGGCTACCTGGCGCATTTTTATTTCCGAATCAGACAGCGATTTTAAAACAAGACAAGCAACCAAATCACCGTTTTGATGATAACCAGCCAAGTGATATTGGTTATATTCCAATGCCAGATCTTCTGCGTAAAATTCGATACCTAACGGAATTCGCAAGATGTCTCTACGCAGTCGAACCGTTTCATCATAAGCCGGCGTCCCAAAATCTACCAGGTAAAAAGTATAATTATTTTTCAAAAACAGGAAGTTTAAAGTTATCATCTGTTTATTCAACATTTCTACGTTGATCAATATGCCTTGTTATAAGATGGTTACGTTCGCATTGCGTACTATGTGACTGATCCACCGATTAACTAATTAACAACTTAGTGCCGAAGGCACCAGTTACACTTCATGTTGAGGAAAAACCTCCATCGCCATGGCCATGGATTTTCCAAAAGCACCACGATTCAATCCCAGATCGAGTTGTAATTCATCAAAATAGTACAGCATGTTTTCCGTAGCCATATTACCGGTCAGTTCGTCCTTGGCCATTGGACAACCACCATATCCGCGCAGCGCGCCATCAAATCTGCGACAACCATTTTCGTAAGCCGTCTGTACCTTTTCCCGCCAGTTGTGTGCCTGTGTATGCAGGTGAGCACCAAAGACTGTTTCCGGATAACGGGGAATCAGATTTCCGAAAAGATAAGCGATGCTATCCGGCGAAGAAACGCCGATGGTATCGGAAAGAGAAAAGATGCGGATGTCTAGTTCCAGTAGTCGGTCGATCCATTTCTGAACAATTTCCACGTTCCATTCGTCCCCGTACGGATTTCCAAATCCCATGGAGATATAGACGACCATTTGTTTTCCTGAATTCACACAAATTTCCTGAATTTGTTTGACCCGTTCCAGAGACTCCTCGATGGTCGCGTTGGTATTTCGCAACTGAAAAGTTTCTGAAATGGAGAATGGATATCCCAAATAATCTATTTCTTTAAATTTAGCTGCATCTTCGGCACCTCTGCGATTCGCAACGATGGCCAGTAACCGGGTGTCCGTCTCTTCGAGATTTAACCCGGCGAGGACTTCCGCCGTATCCCGCATCTGCGGAATGGCTTTAGGAGAGACAAAGCTCCCAAAATCCAGGGTATGAAAACCAACTTGTAATAGCTGGTTCATATAAGCTATTTTTTCTTCTGTCGGAATAAAGGTTTTAAGGCCTTGCATCGCATCCCGAGGACATTCAACGATATGCAACATCTGATTTGATTTTAAGAGGTTGTTCGAGAAAACAGTATACGAACAGGAAGAAAGCGAACAACTTCTGGTTTAACTTGGTGGTACGAAGATAACTTCTTTTACAACTTTACGAAAATATTGTCTTAGAAATGTTGATTTTTCTAATCTATTTAAACACAAACGCTTAAAACCATTTTCTTTCTTAAATGTTTGTAATTTTGAAGATGGAAAGAGATGATTTTTCAATCTTTTTTTTGGACATTTTAAACAGATTAATAATTATTTATGAATAAGCCAATTATTACGTTTATCGGATTTTTTCTCCTGATTGCGGGGATGCTCAACGTCACCTTATTGTTGGTAGGTGTAAAACTGGCACCTTTTGTTTTTCTGGATTTTGCTGGTCGTGGTATTGGTTTTTTGATAAAACTCCTCATGATCATCATCGGAATTGTACTCATCGTTGTCTCCCGATCCAGTTTTGACGGTGGAACCATGCCTGAATAATAAAAAATGAAAAATTTACGGGCCTTGTTTAAAAATAAAAAAGTTTTGATTGTCGGAGATGTCATGGTGGATCGGTATCTCTTGGGTCAGGTCAATCGGATGTCTCCCGAAGCGCCTGTTCCGGTAGTTGATTTTGAAACGGAGAACAATCGCCTGGGCGGTGCTGCCAATGTCGCATTAAATGTTGCTGCTCTGGGAGCGCAGCCTTTTTTATTAAGTGTGATCGGTAATGACCTTGAGGGTAGAATATTTAAAAAGTTGTTAAAAGAAAACCAACTCACTAAAAAAGGGATACTTACTACTTCTGACCGACCGACCACCTTAAAGACCAGAGTAATGGCGGCCAGTCAGCATTTGCTACGAATTGATCGGGAGACTAAAACAGATATTTCAAAAACTGTTGCCGGGCAATTATTGAAAAAAGCTAAAAAAATTCTGAAAAAAGAAAAAATCGCTGTTGTTTTATTTCAGGATTACAATAAAGGGGTGCTTACCAGTAAAGTCATTCGCAGTATTTCGAAGATAGCTGAAAAAGCGAATATTCCTACGGTAGTTGATCCAAAATTTGACCACTTTTTTGAATACAAAGAAGTAAGCTTATTCAAGCCGAATTTAAAAGAAGTACGTCAGGTAGTTCCATTCCCAGTGACTATAAATATTGAGAGCCTGACAGCGGCGGCTATCTTTCTGGAAAAAAAGCTGCATCACTCCATTACGATGATCACGCTTTCTGAACACGGAATTTTTATTAAAAAAGACAAGATTACGCAAATAATTCCTACGTCTCCAAGGATCATTGCAGATGTATGCGGTGCGGGAGATGCGGTCATTAGTGTGGCTGCATTGGGTTTAGCGGGAGGTTTGTCTATTGCCTTGATTGCTAAACTTTCGAACGATGCGGGAGGGAAAGTATGTGAAAAAGTCGGGGTAGTGCCGGTCAATATTGAAGACTTGATGTCAGCTATTGATTAAGGAATGTGTTCAATATGGGCCAAATATAAAAGGAAAAGTTGTTTATTTACAAGATTATCAATTACTGCCATACGGACGAACAAAGGAATTAATAAAAGATTTATTTGGCCATTCAATAAGTAAAGGTTCCTTATATAATTTTCGAAAAAAAGCTTATAACAAGTTGGAAACTTTTGAAGACAAGTTATAGTTATTGTTGAGCTTGTCTGTAGTCTTAGGTTTTGATGAGACAGGATTTCTACTACGCCGTTCATTCCAAAAGAGGCCAACTGGCCATGGATGATATAGGCATTTTACCCTTATATAAGGGGATAGCTGTTCATGATTTTTGGAAAAGTTATTTCACCAATACGGAGCAAAAGAAATAACAATTGAAGAACCAGCATTGATAATTGTAATCAACAAACTCTTTTGGTATGGGATGCTCAACCCAACTCAACCCAACCATAAGACGGCTATTTGGCATCAAGCCAGAAGACTTGACTTTTTTATTTTCAATTCAAAGAAAAAAATATTAATTTACTCACGTAGCGTAGAATCTTAACGGTATCCTGATCGACCAGAAAAAACTATAAACAATGAAAACCAGAAAAACCTATAATTTTTTTACCAAATTTTTAAATATAATCCGTCTAGGCCTGATTGGTTACCTATTTCTTTTGGCCCTACCCATCCAGGCACAAGATTGCTGTGATATAGATGACCTGCTGGATTTGTGTTACTTGTCGGGGGCCGATTATTGTGGTTTTGGTGGCGGCTGCCCGGCTTATTCTCTGGATGGTGATTTTATGGTCGATGCCCTGGTACTTAAGCTTACTTCGCCGGATAATTTTGGCCCCAATGGAACGGTAAATTGTGAGTTTAATCTCAAAAAACTGGAAGACGTGTCCTCGGTGCAGGCCATTAATGACTGTAACTGCGACGTGGTTTTTTTGCCTTCCGTATTCTCTGATCCGGTCACTAATAACATAGATTTAACCGAATCTTATATCCCACAGCCTATCTTACAAAATGTGTACGACTGGTCTTTGGAATGTGAAAATAACCTCGTCATTGCCACCCAGGCAGAAGCCAACCTATGGGGATACACCACAGAAAATGCCAATGTCAATCCCAATACGCCCATTCCCGGGACTTCTTTCAACTCCATTTTTGATGGGCCTTTTGGTTCCGTTGATTTCTTTGAACAAGGTGGTTCTTATCAAGGGGTTTTTACGGGAACGCCTAGTACTGGGTTTGGATTTTTGGCGCAAGATGCCATTGGTAATCCTACGGTGGCCATTGATGAAGTGTCGAATGATATTGTCTTGGGAGATATCGGTATTTTCCTGAGCGGAGGTGCCGGGGCGGTTTCATCCGGCCCAAACGTAAACAACAATAATGACATCTTGGTCTGTAATCTATTCGCCCTGGCTTGTTCGCTAGCAGAACAAGAAGTCCGGACCAGGATTAGCCAAGAGCTTTGTGTGGGCGAATCCGCCATACTTCCCGGTGGGCAAATCGTGAATGAAGCTGGTTTTTATATAGACACCTTGACTTCCTTTAACGGTTGCGATTCCATCATTACCACTTCGGTGGCTTACGGGGTGGAATCCGCTTCCATCTTTCAGAACTTCGATAGTCTGCTGGTTTGCACGAATGATACCATTATAATTGACGGTACTTTCCGAAATTACCCTGATCCTTTTTATGAAATTTCTCTTGCACAAACCATCGAGCCTTTTTTTACCAACGTCATTTCGGAAGTACTGGTAACTGGTTTTGGAAGTTTGGTCTTAAGCCCGGATATTGTCCAATCTGTTTGCGTCAATATAGCACACGACAATCTGGAGGATTTGGTATTGCTACTCATCGCACCCGACGGAAGTGTACTTGAACTTTCCAGCGAGAATGGCGGGGCCGGGGACGACTATACCAACACTTGCTTCACGGAAATCGCTAACAATACTATTGGTACGGGTGCAAGCAGCCCTCCATTCGCCGGAAACTGGTTGCCGGAAGGCGACTGGTCAAGTATTTACGGCGGCTCCGTTGACGGTATCTGGCAACTGGTCCTCAGGGATGAAAATGACAATAATATCGTCGGAACGTTGCTAGACTGGTCTATTACTTTTGCTCCAGCCCTGGAGTTTACCTACCAATGGGAAACCAGTGTCGGCCTAAGCTGTACCGACTGCCCAATTACCAATGCCTTTCCCTCCGTACCGACACTTTATTACCTGACCACGACCGATATCTTTGGCTGCGTCAGTCTGGATTCTGTTAACATTAGCTTAATAGAAATCCTGCTACCTGCTCCCGTAGCATTTTGTGTTTCAGCAAGCTCTAGTAGCATGATGATCACCTGGGATAGTATTCCTGGCGCCTACGGTTATGAAGTCAATATCAACAATACTGGATGGATAGATCCAAACAGTGGTGACCTGGCTCATCAATTGACTTCGCTAACTCCCATGGAGACCGTTACCATTTCCATACGGGGATATGATGAATGTAAAGGTGAGGTGACGACCATTACTTGCAATACACTTCCCTGTACGGCTCCCGAAATTGCGATTGATTTAGTTTCCGGGGTCAGTTGTTTTGGTAGCAATGATGGAAGCATCAACTTAACGGCCACCGGAAACAACGGAACAGATTTTACCTATGAACTAAATGGAAGCATCAATACCACCGGCGATTTTTCCAGTTTACCCAGTGGCGATTATGAAGTACTCTTTACCGATCAACTGGGTTGCTCGAATACTGCGACCGTAACGATCCCTAGTCCTGACGCGCTCTCCCTCGTACCCGTAGTGGTGGAGGAAATCAGTTGCGAAGGAGAGGAAGATGGCTCGCTGGCGGTAGCAATTCTTGGAGGAGTTGGTCCGTATCAATTCAACTGGGACGGTATGAGTACTGATTCTATTTTAAGTGGCCTTGGTGAAGGAGATTATGATCTGTTGGTGACGGATGCCAATGGCTGTTCGACGAATTCAACCCTGATTATTAATGAACCCCTGGTCAGCTTCGCAGTTGATTTTGTAGCCAGCCCTCCTTTGTGTTTCGGAGAAAGTACGGGCGAAATTGATTTGATCATCAGCCCGGAAAATGATTTGGTGACCTACAGCTGGTCCGGCAGCAACAACCTTCAATCTTCGGAGCAAGACCTGGTGGGAATCTCGGTCGGAAATTATGCCGTCGTGATAACCGATGAAAGAGGATGTACCACCACCACGCTGGTAGAAGTAGGAGAACCAGAAGCGCTCTTGATTGATATCAACAGTACCGACGTCTCCTGTTTTGGTTTGGAGGATGGTAGTGTAAATATCGAAGGTAGTGGAGGACAAACGCCTTACCTTTATTCTATTGACGGAGGTTCCAGTTTTGTAACCAGCGGAAGCATTGGTAATTTATCAGCGGGCGTGTACAACCTGAAAGTACAGGATATGATGGGCTGTGAAGATTCCCTGGTCGTGACGATTGATGAACCCCGACAAATTTTTCTCATTTTGGATTCTTTAACAGAAATTAGATTGGGAGAAAGTTATACCCTTGACGCATTTATCAGTATTCCAAATGAAACGATCAGCTCGATCATCTGGACGCCGGATGATAATACCAATTGCGTAGACAATTGCCTTTCCCTGGAAGTAAGTCCTTTGCAAGATACCGAATATACCCTGCAAGTGATCAATGAAAACGGCTGTGTAAGCGAAACCTTTACGACCATTTTGGTTGACTCGGAGGTGTCCATCTATATCCCTAATGCCTTCTCCCCTAATTTCGATGGCACCAATGATGTTTTTATGATTTTCGCGGAGGAGCCCGGGATCAGACGAGTGAAATCATTTAATGTATTCAACCGTTGGGGAGCACTTGTTTATGGTGCGGCCAACTTCTCACCCAATGACCCTGCCAATTCCTGGGATGGTACTTTCAAGGGAGAAATCATGAAACCAGATGTTTTTGTATGGTATGCGGAAATAGAACGACTGGATGGAGTAATTGAATTTTTTCAAGGAGATGTGACTTTGCTGCAGTAGAGGAGGGGGATTGAATCTATGGCTTGTAGCCAGTGCTTTGGGAACTAAGTTGTTGATTAGTTAATCGGTGGATCAGTCACATAGTACGCAATGCGAACGTAACCATCCTGGTTGCGCTCTTACATCAGGATTACCTAATATTTGACCGACTACTAATTAACCAAATAGTCACAGGAACGATTTCACCTTACCGATTTGATAATGAGTCATTTTTATATAGATACAAATTAAATATTCAAAATTAACGATAAGTTAATATAAGACATACCGAATTTTAACCCGTATTTATTATTTTTATGAAGAGAATCCACTGAAGGATTTTTGAATTAAAATTTGGCCCAATGTTATTACTAGAGAAGTTAAGAATTCTGCTGGAAAAACTGAACGTGTTGATTATCAAGACGGGAGCGGTTGTTCGCTGGTATTTTCGGAATTTGAATAATGTTTAATTAGCGTTTAAAAACGAAGTTGAACTGGCTGGTATGCTTGCCAGATGATTTTTTCGTGTTTGAAAGCGTAGTCTTCTGCAAACTGCTCCCCTCTCGCGGCGGTGATTTTGCTTTTGGTTTTAATCCGATCGACATGATGTCCCAATTCGTGTAATAAAATGTGTAGTAACTGATACCCTTTTATCTGATCTTCGTTAAATACACAGTAAAAATTATTTCCTTTTTCCGTCGCTTTTACTCCAAGTCTTTCAAAAAGGGCTTGATGATCTTTATAGTAAAATTTATTCACAAAAACATCCATTTCCTTTTCCCAAACGGAAATACAGACTACTCCGTCGTTGTGAGAATTTGATGGAATATAAAAACAGAACACGTTCTGAAAAAGAATCGTTCCCACAAAAAAACTAATTGCTATTCGTTAGCCAATCAGCAAAATTTAACTCACCGTCAAATAACCCAAAATTATTGTTAAACACTTATGATAAGTCAATTTTATTGTTTAAATTTGTTATGTCCTATTATTTTATAACACAAAAACTTAATAAAATGACAAGCTTCCTTCCTTCCTCTTAATACTGACCTTTTTTTGCATGATAAGTTGTGAAAATCAAGAAGAAATTAAGATTAAATTTGAACAAAAAAAGTTCATACCATCAACTACCGAAGAAGTTAATTACAGAGTTAAAGATTTTCTCAGCCACACTTCCGCTACCACCCAAACCAACGGGGCTTTACGGACTGTTTATGATGATAAAGAAGTCAATGAAGGCTTCTGGACTTTAGAAGCAGCCGCTAATTACATCAGTAATGTCAATCTAGATAATAAATTAGAAACAACTATTACTTACACCTTAAATATTGACAATAAAGTTGATAATGGAGTTATCATGATGGATGGCCCCGATATGACAGTCAAATTTGACGACTTACAAGCACTAATTGACGCAAGTGCGACCGACAGTAAAGTAGCCAAAATTGTGGACGCTCAATTGGTTTCAGCAAATGACCAACAAACCGTGATTAATTTTAGAGTTTTATTTGGTGCTAATCCACCACCACCAGAAGATTGTGAATGGGATCCGTCCACACAAATGCCAATTGCAGGTGAACTTATTTCTGGTTGCATATCTGAAAATCTCCCACAGTATCATTATTACTCGGATGTTAGGGATTATCGTGCAGGTGAAACCAGTGAATTTCAAAATTGTTTTTTTGACCATTTTTATAATATTGCTCTGTTTAGAGAAACTTATGACCCGTTTCCATCAGAAGAAATGGACCAGTATTATGATGAAATCATGAATTTTATTAATTGCGCAATTATCCAACTCGAACCAAATGATGGTTCTATTCATATGCATAGCCCTTTAACACCAATTCGTGTTTTTTTACCATCTCAAGGAGGTATGTGGAATTGGCTTGGAACAGAGTTTAATTTTGATGAATTAATACTTGGAAGGGTCGTTGCATACGATTAACTTATATTAAAGATAAATACTAAGGTTAGTCATTTAACAATTACCATCAGGATTTTGTAAAATGACTAACCTATTTCTCTTTTTACAATCCTTTTTTATGAAAAATTTACTCACTTATACTTTATTCCTTCATTTTTTATTTATTACCACGCTCCAGGCCCAAACCTTCGAGTCTTTCGAAAATACTAAATATCCAGATACGGTTCCCGCCATTCATGAACTCCCCAACGGTAATTTTATCTATCTACATACTCTTCGTTTCCCACAGAACATTCCAGCAGTTTTAGCCGCGAACGATTCAGCCATAACGATCGTAAAACTGATCGATCCAGATTTTAATTTAATCGCTACTTACCCTATCAAAAGCTATTCAGAAAATGAATTATTCTTTGGTTGGGATATTTTATTAAAAGAAAATAGTTTCCTCATCTTTGGAAATATAATTTCATACAACTCCAATTTTCGGCAAGGATTTACAATTGAGTTAAACCAAGATTTCCAGCCTATTAGTGAGATCAATATTTTCACTCAACTTGGTCCCTTAACTGGATTAAATCTACCTTTATTTAATCATCAGGGAAATCTAGTAGTATGGGGACGAGGAGCTCAAAATAACTTGTACGAAATTAGCGAAGAAGGAGCGCTAATCAATTCAGTAGAGCTTCCGAACCAATTAGAAAATTATACCCAGTTATCCGATAGTAGTTACCTGATACAATACGCTTCTAGTAGGTTTCAAACACTATCAACAGGCTGGGACTCTTTAGGTGAAATGCATAATTACGATGATATTATTGCTAATTCATTTCTTGGTAGTCCCGGAAATAACCTGTTACTTCCTAATGGTCTATGGGTCGGAGCAGGGGTTCTTCGCACACAGGAACCCGGAACATCAGCTTACCGCGTAGAAAATGCCAGTGTCTTTCAACCGAACGGAGACCGTTTTACCGTTTTTGAAAGTGATCATCCTGAGCGGCCACTTTGGCAAACTGGTTTCTATGGAATAGCTGCTCTGAGTCCCGAACATATTTATGTCTCTAATGGAGCCATTGCCGATAGTAATCTAAACAATGGATGCGATCCATTCTTTTATAGCGCTGATTGTACAAATTTTGTATCCTTGCATAATTTTAATGTCAATGGCACCACCAATTGGTCTCAGTATCTAGGATACGATGCTGCCTATTTCCCTTTAAACATGGTCGCTACGCAGGACTCTGGAGTGCTATTTTTGGTCTACCGCTTTAAACTCGAAGACAATCCTTCCGGTGAAGAAGGAGATACTTATTTTCTAAAATTCGATAAAGATGGAAACCTGACCGCTCCGGTCGGAGTGGAAGAACTCAACGGTATTCGTATTCAAAAGGTACTCGTCTATCCCAATCCTGCCCGTGAAGTTTTACGCTACGAATACCAGTTATCCAACTATCGGCAATTGACCATTCAGTTATTTGATGCGGCAGGCCGGTTAGTACTAACTGATGGATTGGAAGACCGGGAAACGATGATTGATCACCTTGTGACAGGTGCTTATTTTTATCAGATTTATGGAGATAAGGAACCGATTCAGTCGGGAAAGGTGATCGTAGAGTAAATTATTGCGTATTTTAAAAAAAAATCCGAACCCAAGCCACTGCTCAGATTCAGAAATTTTTTATTTCTAAAAAAGTATTTACCTACTTTTTCAACATCTTTTTAACATCCTGATAAACATTATCTCCCGTAAATCCGAACTTCTGATCCAACACGGTATAAGGCGCAGAGTACCCGAAGTGATCCAAACCGTGTACCATTCCATCCGTTCCAACGAGGCCCAGCAAATTAACAGGAAGTCCTGCCGTCAAACCATATTTGGCAACCTTGGCAGGTAAGACAGCTTCCTGATATTTAGCCGTTTGATTTCGGAATAAACCTTCACTCGGTGCAGAAACTACGCGCACTTTGATCTTGTCTTTTTCTAGCAACGCAGCACCTTCCAGTAACGTTGCTACTTCAGATCCATTTCCTACTAAAACAATATTTGGTGTTCCTTTGCAATCGTGTACGATATAAGCACCTTTTGCCGTTTGCTCGGCTTGCTTAAAGCGATCTCCATTTCCTAACGCAGGAATATCCTTCACTCCCTGACGGGAAAGAATCAAGCCGCTTGGGCGGTGAAAATCTTCCAGACAAAGTTTCCAGGCAATGGTTGTTTCAGCAGCATCACCGGGACGCAGCGCCACAAAACTATTGTTACCAGAATGATTTTTGAGGTGTTCCAGCAAACGAATCTGTGCCTCTTGTTCCACTGGCTGGTGCGTCGGTCCGTCCTCGCCTACGCGGAACGCATCGTGGGTCCAGATAAAGATCACGTTGACTTCCATTAGTGCGGCTACCCGAATAGCTGGTTTCATATAATCAGAAAAAGCAAAGAAAGTAGCACAGGCAGGAATTACCCCTCCGTGTAATGACATCCCGATCGAGAGTGCCGCCATCGTCAATTCGGATACACCAGCTTGTAAAAATGCTCCAGAGAAATCCCCTTTTTTAAATTGTTTGGTTTTCTTTAGAAAATTATCCGTTTTATCACTATTGGCCAGATCAGCGGATGCGACAATCATATTGGGAACGGTTTCGGCCAAATGTGCGAGTACGGCACCGGAAGCATCCCGGGTAGCTGGATTGGGTTTTTGCTCAATAGCGGCCCAGTCAATTTTGGGGATTTTCTGAGCAAAAAAGTCCCGAAACATTTTCCCTTTCTTTTTATCTTTGGTCATCCAGGCTTTAAAAGATGCCTTGCGTTTTGCGGCTTTGCGTTTTTTAGCAGCGAGTGATTTTTCGTATAATTTTTTAACCTCGGGAAATATTTCAAACGGTTTTTTAGGATTACCGCCAAGTCCTTCGATGGTGAGTTCGTACGAAGCTTTGGATTTACCGAGGGGTTTTCCGTGCAATTCTACTTCTCCCTCGTAGAGTTCATTGTTTTCACTACGCACACCTTTGCCCATTCTGGTTTTTCCAACGATAAGGGTAGGACGATCTTTCTCTGCTTTTCCTTCTTTGATGGCTTGTCGAATCTGGTCGTGGTCGTTGCCATCAATGGTGACTACGTGCCAGCCCCAGGATTCGTATTTTTTGGCAGTATCTTCACCCGTTACTTCGTCGACTTCCGTGGAAAGCTGAATATCATTGGCATCATAGAACATAATTATTCCGCCCAACCCCAAATGTCCTGCTATTCTTCCACCGCCCTGTGAAATCTCTTCTTGTACTCCTCCATCAGAAATATAAATATACGTTTGGTGAGCGACTCTTTTGCCAAAACGTGCTACCAAAAATTGTTCAGCGATAGCGGCTCCGATGCCGAAAGCATGTCCCAGACCTAATGGACCGGAGGTGTTTTCAATTCCCCGTTTTACGTCAATTTCTGGATGGCCAGGTGTAACACTCCCCCACTGTCTGAATTTTTTCAGGTCGCTAAGTTTGTAATTTCCAAGGAGGGTTTGTACACTATATAACATCGCTGACATATGTCCCGGATCTAAAAAAAACCGATCCCGTAGTTCCCATTTCATATCGGAGGGGTCGTAGTTCATAAATTCGGTAAAGAGTACGTGCACAAAATCGGCACCGCCCATTGGGCCACCAGGGTGACCGGAGTTGGCCTTTTCAACCATTGCGGCCGAAAGAATTCGAATATTATCAGCGGCACGCATGCCGGGAGAGGTTGTTTTTTTTGATGCCATTAGGTGATTTTTTTTGTTTAATTATTTTTCTGGTGCAAAGGTAATTTTTATTTTTATAATATGGGGGAGGATGGGCTTTCTTCTTTCGGTGAGGCACTTCAATTTGTGAGGGCTTTCGATGGGCTTTTTTCTCTTTTGGCGTGTTTGGCTTTCGGTGGGCTTTCTTCTTTCGGGGACCTCTTCGATTGGTGAAGGCGGACGATGGGCTTTTTTTTTTCGGGGACTTCTTCAATTTGTGAGGGCGGACGATGGGCTTTTTTTTCTTTTAGCGTGTTTGGCTTTCGGTGGGCGGACGGTGGGCTTTCTTCGATCGGTGAGGCACTTCAATTGGTGAGGGCTTTCGATGGGCTTTTTTCTCTTTTGGCGTGTTTGGCTTTCGGTGGGCTTTCTTCTTTTGGGGATCTCTTCGATTTGTGAGGGCTTTTGGGGGTATTAATAATCTGTATCTTATTTCTTACAATGGCATTGCGTAACAAGACACTAATTAACCATTTTACTGATTAACCATTTCACTAATTAACTATTACAGGTGGTTGATTATTGGGAATTAAAATATAAAGTTTATCTTGTTGGTGAGAATTAAATCTATTATCAAAATAAAGAAAGATGAAGAAAAAGTGTGCGGAGTGCGGCGACGAGTTCATGGGTCGGGCGGATAAAAAATTTTGTTCCGATCAGTGCCGCAGTGCTTTTAATAATAAGTTGAATAGTGATCATTCGCAGTTTATGCGCAATGTCAATAATATTCTACGGAAGAATCGCAGGATTCTGGCGAAGCTTAATCCTCATGGAAAAAATAAGGTGACGAAGGACCGATTGTTAGAATTGGGTTTTAAGTTTTCTTATTTTACAAATATTTATCAGACAAAAGCGGGAAAAACGTATCGGTTTTGTTATGATCAGGGATATTTGCCGTTGGAAAAGGGTATGTATGCGTTGGTGATTCGACAATCTTACGTGGAGTAACTTTTTTTATCGGCTGGTTATTAGGAATAGGCACAAAAGAAACAGCCTCAGGCACACGCTTCATTCGCACTATAATTTTTTTTATTGCTCCTTGGTGCAAGGTCTACGAACGGGCCATTAAAAATAGACGGGATAAAATCTAAAGCCGCCGCCATTTGTATTCCATTCCATAGTAGGAGCCGGAAATTTTATTACATTTAAGCAAATTAACAATCCTTTTATAAACGGTTTACGCGTTTTGATGCGGGTAAAATCAACATCGAAGGAAAGATAAAATTGTCTGCGACGGGGGAAATCGACAGGACTGGCGGTATAATTCAAGTCGTCGGTGGTCCAGGAATTAGCGAAACCTCCGAGTAAATTATCCGCACCGTAGCCGACGGCGATATTGAGCCATCGGGGTATTTTTGAATCTTCTTTTTTCATAAAAGACCGAATGTTGGCGGAAGCCCAGAGGGTTTGTCCGTTATAATCCTTGAGGAAACTTTCGTAAAATTTTTCGCCGTAGAGGTTTGCCGTTCGATCTGCGATGGTGGTGGTTCCTTCTCCATTGATTGCATTGATTGTGGTACGTGGATAGCGAACGGGGTGCACCGAAACCTTGAGGGTAATGCGTTGTTCCTGCCAGGCAAGTTCCTGCGCAGCCAGCAGAGCAAGACCACCCGTATTGAAGGCAATATCTCCGACGGAAAAACCCCACTTGGCAGAAAAACCATCCAGCACCTCGATACTCGTCTGAAAGAGTGCGCCAAATCCAACGCCCATCCACATAGCTTTTTTTCGAGGCATTCCGGCCCACAGTCCTCCGTACATCAGGATCAGACTTTCGTTGTAGGCGGAATACAAGTGTCCTACTTTGTCCATATCATTCCATTCACCCCAGTCGTTAAAAAGGTGAAAGCTTTTCCGTTCAAAATCGGAATACCAGGCGGCATTCAAACCAATCATCGCCGCCGCGTATCCAACGGAAGTACCACCAATGAGGGTATAAGTACGTGCTTTGTTGAGCGTATCTGCGGGAGCAAAAAAACTGCTGGACTGTTTTTTCTGAGCATTTAGTGTACTCATAGAAAAAAACAATAAGCTGATAACCGCAATAAAAAAGGATGGTTTCATATGCGTAAAAATAAGGGAAAACGCTTAAACAAGGTGAATATTTCTGATCCACAATCTTGTGACATACCGTGGCTCCTTTTATTAATCGATAAAAGAAACACCTATTATTTAGATAAGGAACGGTTCAAAAACTTAAATTATAGAATGCGGCGGGTTTTCACTAAATTTGTCAGTAAGCGGTAAAGTTATCGTCTATCCGTTTTTTAATTAAAAATTAAACGTGTGATAGATTCTACTTGACCTAATTTTGAAAAACTAATACTTCTCTTTAGCTGTTACCTTATTGAATAGACTTGTTACCCTTTAAGAATTAAGATCTAGAAATAAGGATTTTGTTCTTAGATGAGTCTCATTTTGAGCATCATAGCCTAGCTATGGGGCGAAAAATAGACGAAATATAAGGACAAAAGGCTATTTATAGAGCCAATTTGTTAAAGGGTAACAAGTCTAATATACTTTAATCATTAAACTATTAATATGAAACAAAATAAATTTATGGGCTTTGCCATTGTTGGCTTCATTATATTGGTCGTGCTGGTCAGCCTGTCCAATAGTCTTTTTCTCAATATTGATCCGGGAGAAAAAGGTATTATCTTTCGACCTTTTAGCGGTGGACTGGACAAAGAGACTATTTACGATCAGGGATTTCACATTATTGCGCCCTGGAATAAAATGTATATCTATGATGTTCGAGTGAACGAAGAGTTTGAGAAAATGGATGTATTATCCAAAAATGGTCTATCCATTGCGGTGGAATTGTCCTACCGTTTTAACCCATTACCTGCTAAAATCGGGCATTTGCACGATGAAATCGGAATTGACTACGTAGAACGAATTATCAAACCGGAGATTCGTTCCGCCACGCGAGAGGTGATTGGTAAATACCTGCCCGAAGAACTTTATTCTACCAAACGGGAGGCGATTCAGGATGAAATTGAGCAATCAACCTTAAATGCGGTACAGGGAAAATATATCGTTATTGATGCGGTACTTATCCGTTCGGTACAACTACCAGAAAGTCTAAAAGCGGCTATTGAGAAGAAGCTGGAAGAAGAGCAGCTGGCTTTTCAGTATGATTTCCTTTTGGATCGGGAACGAAAAGAATCAGAGCGAAAGATTATCGAAGCACAGGCCAAAGCCGAGTCCAACCGGATTTTAAATGCCAGTTTGACTGATAAAATTTTGCAGGATAAAGGGATTGAAGCGACCCTGGAACTCGCCAACTCCCCTAATTCCAAAGTCATTATCGTTGGTGGTGGAGAGAATGGATTGCCCCTGATTTTGGGTAATTAAGCTTTAAGCAACCGTTAAATAACCAATAAACCTGTCCTGGCGATCAGCCGAGACGGGTTATTTTTTTTTATCCACGTCAATAACCAGACAAAAGGGTCTGTTTAAGGATCATTTGTTGGAAAACGGTATCATTTTGGGTACTTTTATAGTACTGAAATTCGTTATAAACCTTGGAATAACACCTACATTGCTTTAAAGCCTTAGCATAACCTACCAATAGTTGAAATAGCACCTTGATCCCAGTGTCTATCTGAAATTTTTATAATCACCCATACTCATAGTAAAATGAAGAATTTATATTCCTTAATCTTAGCTTTTGTCCTTTGTATTAATACAGGATTTGCCCAGATGTCAGATGGTAATTTTGGAGATGAGTGGATCAATTTTGACCAGTCGTATTTCAAGGTGGCCGTTGCTGAAGATGGGGTATATCGAATTTCACAAAGCACCCTGGCAGCAGCCGGAATCCCCGTCTCACAGATTGCTACCGGCAATTATCAACTTTATCGACTTGGAGCGCAAGTACCGATTTACGTATCTGCTTCTGGTCTATTGGGCAACAACGATTATATTGAATTTTACGGTAAAAAAAATCGCTCTGAACTGGATCGACACTTGTTTGCCAATCCGGACGACGAGATGTTAAATCCAGCGTATAGCTTGGTGACGGATACGATGAGTTATTTTTTGACTTGGGTATCCGGAAATGGTAATAGTAGCTTGCGTTTTGCTGCGACCTCGAATAATCTTAGTAATCCTCCTACATCCGAACCCTATTTTTGGTATGATGAGCGTCAGGTTTTTACCAATACCCATATTAAAAAGAGAATAACTACCGACGGTACCTCCTATTCGGATTATAATGAAACGGAAGGTTTTGGCTCCCCTTACAGGCTTACCACCAGCCATACGATCAAACCAATAAATCCAGTAATTACAGGTCCGGCCAGTACTTTCAGTACCCGATTTGGGACCAATCTTCCTGCGCAATCCGGACATAACATTTCGATTACGTTAAACAACGAAGCCCCAATTTACGAAGAAAGTTTTAGCGGTGTAAAATTAAAAAAAGTAACCGCTTCCGTTACCAATACCCTTTTGAGCAATGATATCGACGTCAATTTTGCAGGAACCGGTGGTACCAACGACCGACATTCCGTAGGCGTTATCACGCTCACCTATCCACGTAGCTTTGATTTTGGCGGTATGACCTCTTTTGCTTTCTCGGTAGAAGCATCAACCGCAGCCAAGCTATTGGACATAGAAAATTTTTCCGATGCCATGGGGAATCCCGTTTTATACGATCAAACCAATGGACTAAGAATTGAAGCCATCATAGAAAATGGACAGACCAGGATTGTACTTCCTCCTTCTACTACTGATCGCGAACTGATTCTTTTTGAAAACAACACTGCTATTACAGAAATCAGCAATATTAAGAATGTCAATTTTACTGATTACGCCCAAGAGCCGGCTACTTATCTGATTATTTCCAATTCCCGATTGTATAACGATGCACAGGGCAATAATCCGGTAGCTGATTATGCCAACTATCGAAGTTCGGTAACGGGAGGTGGTTTTATTACAAAAATTGTAGACGTAGAAAATTTATACGATCAGTATGCTTACGGTATTCACCGTCATCCGCTGTCTGTAAAAAACTTTGTACAACGGGTCAATCGACAATGGGACGATTTGTCTTACCTACTCATCATTGGCAAGGGACGAGAATATCATAAAATTCGCACACCGGGCCAAGTGGCTGGGGCACAGTCTACCCTTTTTGTACCAACTTACGGATATCCAGGTAGCGACAATATGCTGGTGTCAGAGAATGGTCAGCGATTTCCAGCCGTGGCAATGGGTAGAATTGCAGCGACCAATGCGGAGGATATTGCTATTTATTTAAAAAAGGTAAGAGACCTGGAAGCGGTGCAAAAGAATAGTGGTCAGACGATTGAAGAGCGAGCGTGGATGAAACAGATATTGCATTTGGGTGGTGGAGGTAATACCGGGGAACGGGATGTGATCCGTCGACATCTGGAAGGAATGGAGAATATTGTAGAGAATAATATCTTTGGAGCGGAGGTGACTTCGGTGTTTAAGAATAGTAATGATCCGGTGCAACAATCAAAGTCGGAAGAAATATTTGAACGGATTAATAAAGGGACTTCAATTATTACCTTTTTTGGTCACAGTGGTGTTGGTACTTTTGATTTTGACATTGACAATCCAGATAATTATGAAAATTACGAAAAATATCCAGTAATGTTTTCTCTGGGTTGTTATTCTGGAAATATACATACGGCAGCGCGTGGAGTGAGTGAACGATTTGTGTATTATGAAGACCGAGGTGCGATTGGATTTGGCGCCACAACCGGGTTAGGGTATATATCCGGGCTAAATCCGTTTATGTCTAAATTTTATGAATTGGCAGGTGGACCATTGTACGGACAAGGGATGGGAGATATTTTACGTAGCACCATCGAAACTTATAATACAGCCAATAATATAACGCTGGGGCCTTTGTCCCAACAGTTTACGTTGCAGGGCGATCCGGCAGTAAAGATTAATCCTAGTGAGGGGGCGGATTATGTGGTGGATGGAGAAAGCGCAAATTTTAGTCCCTCTGTGATCAATGTTCAGGAATCTTCTTTTCAACTAAGTTTTAGTATTCTGAATTTAGGGAAATTTGTAAACGATTCAATCAGAGTAGTAGTTGAACAAGAGTTTCCAGATGGCAGCCGTTTGATTCCAGTAGAGGTAAAAATCAAAGCTCCGGAATTTAAAGAAGATTTGCTATTAACTATTCCTACTTATGGGAATGTTTCAATTGGTGTTAATAAATTTTATATCAAGGTAGATGCAGACAATCAGATAGATGAACTACCAGTAATGACTGCAGAAAATAATAATGAACTTAGAATTAATGGTGAGCGAGGGATCAGCGTTTACATTACCGGAAGCGGTATTGAGCCGGCTTACCCAAGAGAATATGCGATTGTAGATGATATTACTGATTTTACTTTAATCGCTCGAACCCTAGACCCTTTGGGAGCCGCAAAAAACTATTTATTAGAACTCGATACCACTGAATTCTTTAACAGTCCCCTTGTCAAAAAAGCAACGATTAATCAATCAGGTGGTTTAATAAAATGGCAACCAGATATTGATTGGGAGGAAGAAGAAGTATATTACTGGCGAGTAAGTCCGGATAGTGTATCCGCAGATATTTCTACTAATTGGATGAATAGTTCTTTTGTATATTTGCCAGAAGGAGGTAATGGAAAGAATGAAGGCTGGAATCATAGTCATTATTATCAGTTAGCGGATAATTTGTATGATAATTTGATTCTGGAGGAGGGTAATAGAAAGATGAATTTTGCGGATAATGTTAGAGATGTTAGAGTGAAAAATAGAGTTCCAGTAGTAGACGATAGTCCTACCTTTTTTAATAATGGACAGAGGTTTGGATCTGGCTTTCGGTGGACTATTCAATCTGGGCTACAGGTTATCATTTTGGATGGAACAACTGCTCAATTAAATTGTAATACTAGTTCTACTATTTTGGAGGGTAGAAGCAATGCCGGAATCAATATCCAATGGCTAGATCCTAATAATAATGTGCTCACTGAAAACCCTATTACTGTATTTGAACCTGGTCAATATATTTTGACAGCGACCAATCCTCAAAATTTATGTGAGTCAGAAATAGTAGTTAACATACTCGCTGATTTTGATGAGCCTGAAATAGAAGCTAGCTCATCAGCTAATAATATCACTTGCGAAGTTTCTACAATAGAACTTTCAGCTTTTGAGATCAGTGGCAACATTATTAATTACGAATGGATTGACGAGACAGGAAAATTAGTATCTACAAATTCAACAGGCACCATTGATCAACAAGGTACTTATACAGTTATTGCATCTGGAAATAATGGTTGTACTTCTGAGACTACTATTAATATTGGGCTGGACGATCAAGAACCAATAATTAGTACTTCACCAGATTTCATGCTGACATGTAAT
>ENA-ORXR01001456-ORXR01001456.1-marine-metagenome-genome-assembly--contig:-NODE-1456-length-25040-cov-4.152145_pt1 | contig 25040 bp, 23 predicted proteins | sample MGYA00237866_ERZ511479 | MGnify/ENA metagenome assembly ERZ511479 | reverse complement strand
CCCACAAATCCACAAATCCACAAATCCACAAATCCACAAAATTACTGCGGATAATGCCTCAAGCCAGGTTTTAAAACAATAGCCTTGCCATTCGCATCCTTCTCATACCATTCTCCTTTGGTAAGTTCTCGTGGATAAGAAAACTCTTTGTCAGCGGGCAAATACTCAGACTTGATATCTAGACTATTATAATTATTGATATTGTCGGTAGTGACAGTGGCACCTCCAAGTTGGATGTCTGCTTGAGTGATAACGTCGTCTAAAAATAATTTACCCATGGAAAAAGATCTTCCGTAGAGCATGTTTTCGCGCATGTTCTTAGCGTCCACTAGAAAAAATAGAGTCTGACTTTCACCACGCCTTATTTTGGTATTAATCTGAAATGCGGCAGTAGTGATGTGATCCTGAAAAGGACCGTAGACTAAAAAGCTAGCGTCTCGTAGGGCTAGATCCTTATCGCCCGTATTTTGAAAGATAGCACTAAACTTCAGTACCTTCTTTTGCTCATAATACCCAGCGCCCTCATTACTGATTTTAACAGATAAGTTAGTAGGTAGATCAACGGGTGGAAATTCAGATTTTACTTTCATTCCATTTGCCGCCATATCTTTGCCTATAGCTAGGATATCCGCAAAAGTCTTGCCTTTTAGCTCATAGTCAAGATAAGAACGCTCCCTCAAAACGGTATGATTTATCAAGAACATTTCTTGACCAGATACCAGTTGCTCCAAGCCTAGCTGCGACAGATCCTCTTCGTACCGCTCCGCTATAAATGGTCGATCTATAGCGGAGTGGCAGGAGCAAAGAAGGAATACGATTCCAAGAAATATAATTCTACTTAACATCTATCCGCGATTTTGGCGCAAGATAGGAAAATTGAATTTATGGATTTATACTATTTTATCCTACATCATCGTCGTCATCGATAATGTGCATTTCTATCGTATCCTGATTACTTTGAATGAGTTGATCGTTGATCTCATCCGCATTTGAGATGATTCCAAGTGAAAGAAATAAAGCAATAATTAATTCTAACATAATAATTAGTTTGTTGGATTAAATAATTGATACAAACTAACGGCATATAGAAGCATCATTCAATTTAGGATAGCGTTTAGATTGGTGTAGAAGATACACTAGAATATTTATTATATTTATGGCTAATAAATTGAAAGTCATATAAATATAAAATACAGTTGTATTGTAAAATTTATATACCAGATAAGCCTTATATGAAAAAGTTGAAGGAATTGATAGCGGATGTAAGCCCTACTAAGCTGAAAAGTGTACAAGTACTAGGGAGAGAAAATAACTTAACGGACCAGCTTTACCACATCATCCAAAAAGACAATGTTAAGAATGATACTGAAGCCATGCAGATATTATATGGAGACAAGAACTCTAAAACTGCATACTATCAAGTCAAGCAAAAATTGTATAATCGCTTAGTAGATTCACTATTTGTAATTGATTTAAAATTAAAGAAGCAAAACAAGTATATAGTAGCACGAAACTACTTAATAAAATATGCTGCGGCATTTGAAGTTGTAAAATCAAGAGGGGCATATGAAAATCAGCTATATTTAGGGGAGAAACTCATAAAGCTAGCCGTGCAATACAATTTATGTCAATTTGTTACCAGATTAGCCCCTAGGATGTGGCAGTTATCAGCTCTTGTTCGGAGCGATGAAAAGGCTTTAGAATATTATCACGATTTATATGGCACCTATAGAAAAATTGAGGACCTAAATAATCTGACCAATTTTTATTGGTATCGAGTTATCTACCATACATCAAAGAAGCGGATGATCATCAACTTGGAGCTTATGGAAGATATTAAATCTTATATCAAAGAAATTGAAAGTAAAATGTTGCCGTCACACACTTGTGTAACCTTTTTGAATTTAAGTACTTTAAAACTACGTATCCTAGAGATGCAAAATAATCATGAAGCGATAATAGCGCTGGTAGATAGTATTCTGCCTCAACTAGATTCTTATCCAGACGTAATACCAAATTATTATCATATTATTCTGACCAGAAAAATAACCTCACTCATTACGCTCAGGAGGTATGCAGATGCGCGTAGAGCAACTAAGCTTGATGCTAGCTATCTAAGGGAAGGAAATAAGACCTGGTACACCTTAAGAGAAAATATAATTGTGCTTAATTTTTATGAGGGCAATTATAAAGAAGGATATGATGTCTACTATGATACCATTAATAATGAATCATTCAAACTACTACGTGAAAGTAAACAAGAGATTTTTAAAGTTTATCGAGCGTATTTTCAGTTTTTTGTGAATGTGGGTTTGCTAGAAATACCCAAAGATAAAGTAGAGAAATTTCCATTTAGATATGCAAAGTTTATCAATGATGTTCCCATCTACGAGAATGATAAAGTGGGAATAAAAATCACCATTGTCGTTGCACAATTTTTATTACTTTTCTCAGAGGAAAAGTACTTGGACGCTATTAACAAGATAGAATCTGTACGTCAATATTCTCGGGCCTATCTGCGCAAGGATGCAACTTATAGGTCTAACTGCTTCTTAAAAATGCTCATCAAACTTATAGAATGTAACTATCATAAGGAAGCTACTATGAGAAAAACTAAAGTATTATTTGAAAAACTCAATAATCATCCTATGGATGTTCAGCGTCAGACAAGCCATGTGGAGATAGTACCCTTCGAAAATCTATGGGAAATAGTCCTAGGCTCCATAGATAATAGCTTTAGAGGAAAATTTAAGAATGAGATTAAAAGCAAAACATAGAATTTCATGATATTCATGGCATATTTGATTAATGCTATAGGCTTATAATCAAGGTGTTATATTTAATTATGACCCAATATAAGTTATATCTCCTACACGAAAAATGATACTATATCACCTTTGTTTCAATTGTTGGTTAGTGTATTTTTATCATTAAATAAGTTTAGCGCTGATTTAAAGACTATTAACTAACTAGCTAAGTTTTAATAAAGCCTGTATAGCAGCCCAAAAAACACTATATGCGCCTCAGATCCAAATGAAAACAATTTGAAGAGGCACCTATACGGATTTATGCTTCAACCCAAACAACAAAGTATAATTCGAATTCCCATTTTGGGAGTTCAATTATTCTTTTCTTATCTCTGGAAAAATAGTGTCTATTACTTCATTTGTTATAACAAAAAAATGAATACGCTAATATTGTACATCAAAATTCCATATCCTTATAAGGATTAAGATCAAAATTCTTCAATATCTACACTACCGAATAATCTCCATACACGTTCAAATTTTTTAGGCAGATCTGTCTTTACCTTAATACTAATCTCGCCATATTCAAAGTTGATCATCCTAGCACATAAAAAAAGTCCTTTGTGTAATAGCGTATTTCCAATCTCTCCGTATAATTTATCGCCTAAAATAGGCGAGCCTTGTGACGAAAGATGTATTCGTAGCTGGTGCGTCCTACCAGTTAAGGGTTGCAATGAAAGTAAACTATAATCCTGTCCACTATTAGAAGTAATACGCTCTAGCACAGAATATTTTGTAATCGCGCTTTGGCCATCAATGTGCTCATTAATAGTCCTTTCTTCGGGCAATTTGCCGTGTACGATGGCTGTATATTCTTTAGTGATTTGTTGTGTTGCAAATAATTCACCCATTCGCATCTGTGCGCTTTTAGTCTTAGCAATTACTAGACAGCCAGAAGTAGATTTGTCAAGTCTGTGACAAGGTGTAGGGTAGGGAAGCGCGTCTAACCTTGTGCTTCTTTTAAGGTTGTATCCAAGTGCATTGTATATTGTTCTGTAGAGATTGCCGCTTACTACTATACCGGCTGGCTTATGGATGACCGCTACATCTTCATCCTCATAGAGTACTTTGAGCGGTAGTTCGTAGATCTTAGGGACTTTGGTATATAAGTTTAGCAAGTCGATACGCTGACCCGCTCTTAGTTTCCAACCCGAAGCACCCACTTCGCCATCGACCAAAATACATTTATTCTTAATTGCTTTTTTGATTCCTTTTCGAGAAGGAATAATCTTCTGAAAGGCGATGTAAGCATAGTTGTACAGGCGTTCATTTTCCGCCTCAGGAGTTACAATATTAGTTTCAAGTATAGTCAAGATGAAGTTCTATCGTTGGATGATGAAATTGGCGCTGTAGGCTGAATCTTCTCCAACAATGACCAAGTGGTACAAGCCTGATTGCATCGAGGCACAATCAATGCGTGTAGTTAAGTTTAATGCTCCCTCTTTTAGCAACATACCACTATTGTTGTAGATAGCCCATTGGCTGTCAATATCTAGTATCAGTTCTGTAGTAGAAACATTTATAAAATCCATAGTTGGATTAGGGGATACTTTTATATTTTTGGAGTGAACTATTGTATTTGTACCTAAGCTCACAGTCGTAAAGAAGTCATCCGACAAACAAATAGTGGGTACAGCATCCTGTACAATTGTAGCTACTGAAGCCTTCACTACATTACTCATAAAGGTAAAATCTAAAGAATCCAAAACATCCTCTGGGCCATGGTAATTTTCATTTCTAAAATTAGCCCCATCTGTCAGCATCAGTGCAGGAATATCTGCTACCCAAAAAGGCGTATGATCAGACCGTCTTAGATCGGGTACAATTTCTCCAGTGCCAGGTGCTGCTACGGATAGGACTTTTAGGTCTGGAACATAAACATTAGCAGCAGCCTCAAAAGATTGCATCAGTGCCATGGAGTTTTGTGTGTTACCAACATTGGTGATAAAGTTACCCCTATTGTCATCGTCTTCTACGGCTTGTTGTTGAGCTGGAAATAATTGCCCAAATCCAGAAGGAAAAGTTTGCGAGTTTGGTCTATCACTATAGTAGCCTATCATCTCAAAATTTAGATAGCCTTCCATTTCACCGAAGCTATCCTTATTATTGGAGACGAAATCTATACTTCCTAGCAGTCCTTCTTCTTCTAGATCCCAAGCCACAAAGGCAATTCTCTTTTCGAATTGATACTGAGAAAGGACGCGTGCAGCCTCAAGCATGCCTACCACAGCGGAACCATTGTCATCCGCTCCTGGACTGCCTTCTACAGTATCATAGTGTCCACCTATGAGCCATACATTTTCATCTTGTCCACATCCCGACTGTGTGCCGATAATATTCAAACCATTGTAGGTAGAGTTAAACGGGAATGACTGCTCTAAAACTTCAAGGTCATAAGTATCCATCCTATCTTTGATCATATCTTGCGTCATGCCTAGTTGGTCTACACCAGCGGTACGATGTCGCACCCCTTCGATAAGTTCTAAATCTTGACGCATCTGATTGCTGTCTATTTGGTTGACTAATTCAGAGATGACTTCTACTTCAGGTGATTGGCTCACAAATAAAGTCAAGTTATAAAATGAGCCTTCATTAGGTCCTTGCCAGGTGATTACTTTATTTGTACCAGCTGTGATTTCTTCTCCAATCTCACCAACAGCACCTTCTAGACTTTGATAATAATTTGGATTGTTTTCCGTCTTTCTTTGTAGACTAACCTTGGCAATAGCTCCTGTGGGTAGGGTTAGATTGTACGTCAACTCAATAGATGCGCTATCACCTGATATAGGGTTTAGTATCACATTATCTATCTCTATCGATGATTGACTTGAAAGGTCGGAGGTAAATAGTCCAAGTAAGGAAAGCACACAGACCATCTTATATAATTGGGGTAAACATCCTAAGGAAGTTAGCTTTATCATGGCAATTGATTTTCTGATATTATACAAATATAGACTCTTATAAGGCATCTTATTCTTTTGGACTAGGGGTAGTAGCCAGCCAGATATTACGAGCAGCATTTTTCATGCTGCTTGTAATATCTGGAGTCCGCTAGGACCGAGCTGACTAGCGAGTGGCGAATGGCGCGACCCTAGCCTGCCGCTTTTCGCGGAAGGCTAGGGAAGGCCCCAAATATTACATATGCATATATTATTCCTTTAAGTTGAGTTGACCAAAAACGCTGGCATCTATCCAACCCATATTTTTTTCTTCGCCTGGGATAAACATATCACCCATAAAATGTTCGCGCTCTTTGCTCTGATCGTTGTCGCAATAGGCAACCATAAAACCAATCTGTTTTCCTTTGCTCAGCTTGACTCTCGAAGCCTCCATATCCGCATCACTATATCTGTCTGAGTAGAGCTTTACCCCAACTTCCCAAGACATCATGTTGCGATTTCGTTGTTTGCTGATCATTACATGATCGTCAAAGTAAGCTGGCTTTTGATCTTCGCCTATGTCCACCACTTTGTCATCTAGAGAAAGGTGATAGGCAAATGCATTATAGTTGTATTGATGGTCGCCACGAGATCTATCCTCGTCGACAAATATTTCTAAGCAATCATCGTCCCAGTATCGGTCGAGACCGTCGGGATGAATATCTATGAAGTTGTCGTCCTGAATTTCTGCGAATACATAGATCATGTTTTCATCCCACAGAAGTTTGTAGCGCCCTTGAAAATCTTCAGTGCTCGGCATTTCGCCTTTCATCAATTGATCCATGGGGCGCCATACAGATTTATTCCAGTCTGCTTCAGAGGCCTTGCCATCTAACAAAATCTTTCTACTGGCTTTGGAAATATACTGCGGCAGAAAAGTCTCGTTGATCTCGGGCTTACCTGGAGTTGTGATACTAGTTTCGGCAATAGTACTTGTCTCTTTCTTAGTCGTTTTACATGCACTAAACATCATGAAGAATGCAGCTACCCCAATAATAAATATCTTCTTTGTCATCTATTTAAGTTCTAATTTTGTTTCGGCGTTTGCGCCACCTTGTTCCAATTTTATCGTGTAGTCCCCTGCAGGAAGATAGTATTTGCCATCTTCGGCAGCATCAAATTTTTCGTCCTTTTCCGACTTGAGATATTGAATTCCCGCAGGTCCAATACTATAATCAAAGTCAAAAATGTTGATACCTTTTTCGACTGGTATATAGTCGGAGTAGACAACACCTTTGTCATTTTCCATCGTTAGCCGCACTTTGCCAGCATTCTCTGAATAGATCCGAATAGGAAGTGTCGACTTTTCCTTTGGGGACCAAATGTTTTTCTTGGCACCTAGTCCTCGAGGACTTCGTTGTGAACCAAGATCAAATACCATAAGTGGCTCAGCGTTATTCATTTCTTGTAGTGGTATAATATTACCCAAATAAATGGACCTGCCATGTGTACCCACTATCAGATCGCCAGTACTAGGATGTACCACCACGTCATGTACAGCTACTGCTGGCAGACCATTGTTCATCAGCATATAACTAAGTCCTCGATCAAGACTGATGTATAATCCGTGGTCGGTACCGATGTATAGTAGGTCCGGATTTTTTGTATCTTCTTTGATCACATTGACGGGTTCTATAGGCAGACCGTTGCTGATAGATTTCCAATTTTTACCATTGTCATCAGACATGAAAACGTATGCATTAAAATCATCCCAGCGATACCCATTGAGCGATACGTAAACACGGTCTTTGTCATGACGACTAGCCCATACACGTGTCACCCACATATCATCTGGTAGGCCAGCAGAAATGTCTGCCCAGTTAGCACCACCATCATTACTGAGATGTACAAGCCCATCGTCTGTGCCCGCATATAGTTTCCCAAACTGGAATGATGATTCATCGATAGAGGTGATTGTACCATAGGCAACGTCTCCCTTTTTACCGCCCTTGGTTAAATCTTCAGAAATGGCTTTCCAATCTTCGCCTTTGTTCATAGAGCGATAAAATTTATTAGCTCCCATGTACAAAATATCCTGATTGTGTACAGACAAATGTATAGGCGTCTGCCAGTTAAATCGCAGTGGACTTTCACCTAGTTCATGCTTTGGCTGGATCAGAGTCTGCTCACCTGTAGTGCGATTAATGCGAAAATACCAGCCAAATTGAAAGCCTGTATAAATCGTTTCATTGTCCCGCGTGTCCACAGCTATTTGCATGCCATCTCCCCCTATCAATTCCTTGTATGGATAGTGCCCAGTGTTGTGCCATCTGTTAGAAGCTTTGTAAGTATGTTCGCCTACCCAGACTCCGTTATCCTGCAGTCCACCATAGATATTATAAGGCTCCGCATGGTCGACGGCGACAGCATAAAACTGACCTACCGCGGGCGTATTGCTCTTCGTCCAATTGCCTCCATCATCATACGAAATATGCACACCGCCATCATTACCGAGAATGATATGCTCATCCCTATTGGGATTGCACCAAAGCGCATGATGGTCTACATGGACATTTTCCTCGTTAATATTTTCGAAAGTCTTACCACCGTCTTTAGAGACTACGACGGGAACGCCCATAAAGTAAATTTTATCCAAGTCATGCGGAGAAATGTGAATTTGCCCGAAATAATATCCGTAACTATTATATACCATATCGAGGTAATCTTCATGCGTTTTACGCCAATTCACACCATCGTCATCTGATCTATATATTTCTGCACCGACCACTTCTGTATCAAACAAAAGAGCGTTTGCATCTTCGGTGAATGTCACCAGATCAACAGGTTTTAATGCATCGTTTTCTATTTTTTTAATTACTTCTTCTGCAGTATATTTTTCTGGAAAATTTTGCGCCTCTAAATAAGTTTTAATTTTTTCTATCGGCAGAGCAATGAATTTTTCCTTACTCATATTTCGTAATTCATCTTTACTAAGTTCGCCCTTTTTTTTATCTTTATCGACAGGTCGTCTAGCATAATTATCAACAATTGCATACATCACATTTTGCCCATTTATATTATGTCGAGCGATACCAATACGACCAACTTTATCTCCTGTAGGAAACCCGCTTTTGACGGTACTTATTTTGGACCATGTCTCTCCCCCGTCGGTACTTTTATGGATACCCGAACCTACGCCTGATTCCACAAAGTTCCATGCCCGGCGCTCTCTTGTCCAAGTAGAGGCATACAAAATATCAGGATTCGCATCATCTATCAGTAGGTCTATCGCACCACTATTCTCATCTATAAATAAAGTCTTCTTCCAACTGTTCCCTCCATCCGTAGTTTTGAAAACACCTCGTTCTGGGTTAGCGGAGTAGAGGTGTCCGAGCATGGCTACCCACAGTGTATTATTATCCTCTGGATGCAAAACGATACGCGCCGAATGGTGGGTCTCAGGAAGCCCTTTGTGCTGCCAAGATTTTCCCCAGTCATAGCTCACGTACATTCCTATACCCGCATAGGACGACCTACTAGAGTTTACTTCGCCAGTCCCTATCCAGATTATACTATCCTGCCAGTTCACCGCGATGTCGCCAATAGTCATCACCGCCTCATTATCAAAAATAGGTGTAAAACTGTTGCCATTATTTTCTGTGTACCAAAGTCCTCCTGATGCATATGCAGCAAAAAAGTGGGATGGATCTTTTTCGTCCACTGCCAGGTCGGTTACGCGTCCACTAAACACCGTCGGCCCCACGGATTTAAACGCTATGGCATTGACGGTGCTTTTTTCGGAGGCCGCCTTCCTTTGACTCTCCATCAGCATCCGCTCGCTTGCAGGAGTAGCAGGGGGTTGTTGCGCCTTTACATTAACACCCCAGATGAGCAATAAGGCAAGTAGTAAAAATATTCGATTCATATTCATTTTCGTATTGATTAAAAAAGACCGCTCCCAAGCATTTTATTTTGATAATCCGTGTTAGGATTTATAAGCAATCTGGAGGGAAAGCTATTATCATTCTCAGCTATTTACTTAGAAACGGTCTAATTGCAATATATATCTTCTGCCTTATAATTTATAATAATCACTAGACTATATAAATCCCCCTTATATAGTTGCTATAGATGAGAAGCGTTAAACGATTGATTGTGAACAAAAATTTATTAGTTGGAGATTATTTATTTTAGGGGGTGCCTCTATTTTGCCAAGAAAAATGGCAAAATAGAGTCGCGCTATCCATGACTACGCTGCAGCTTCGGCCTCGGCTAAAAAGCGCCGAGTCTAGCCCCGAAGAGGGGCTATCATTACTATCCCTCACCCGGGAAGGGGGTTCTTCATAATGGCTATTTAACTATATTGATCATTCTGCTATAATAAAACGTAATAAAATGGAGAAACCCTTAATCGGCAACAAACGTTACTATTATTAGTAATATATTTGTTTTCAACCAGCAGAAATAATTAATGCACAATCAGCAACTTTCGAAGCACCTGAAACCTACCTTTTGGACTTGGTGGAGGTATAGAAAGAATAAGCGTAAACTAGGTTATTGTGGGGATAATATATTTTTCGAAAAAGATGTTTCACTTATGCGATTTCCGAAAAATATATCCTTGGGTACCGATATGGTCTTAAAATCTGGTGCACGGATTTGTGCGTGTAATGAACTTGCAAAGGTGCAGATAGGAGAGCGGACTACTTTTGGATACCATTCATTCATTTTTGCTTCCGCTGGAGTAGAAATCGGAAATGATTGTTTGATCGCGCCATTTGTCTACATAGTGGATAGCGATCATAATATTGATAAAAACAGAAAGATAAACCAGCAAGGAAATATAACAGCACCTATCAAAATCGGCAACGATGTTTGGATAGGCACTGGAGCCAAGATTTTAAAAGGAGTTACTATTGGTGATGGTGCAGTGATTGCTTCTGGAGCATTGGTTAAAAATGATGTTGCTCCATTTGATATTGTAGGTGGTGTTCCTGCTAAAAAAATTAGTGAAAGAAGGTGAAAATAGGAACGATCATACTCTGTCGATATTCGTCGACTAGACTTCCAGGAAAAATTTTGAAGAAGCTCAATGAAAAGCCTGTCTTATCATATCTATATGAGAAATTTGCTAAGCATATTGATAATAATGATGATCTACTGGTTTGTACTTCCACAGACCCAACAGATGATATACTTGTAGACTTTTGTAAGGCGCATAATATGAATGTTTTTCGTGGTAGCCTAGAAAATGTCGCAGAGCGATTTCTACAAGCTGCAGAATATATGAATTATGATTATGCGGTCAGGATAAATGGAGATGCACTATTTGTGGATATTCCTACCTATTTAGAAATGAAAGAGCAATGCAAGAAGCAAGATTACGATTTTCTTTCCAATGTCAAAGGCCGTTCTTTTCCATTCGGGATGAGCATTGAGTTTGTAAAAACTAGCTTTTATAGCTCTATACAATATGCAATTCAAACTAGCGCACGCTATCGCGAACACGTCACTTTATATCTTTACGAAAACGATATGATAGGCAAACAACAGCATATATTAAATACAGTCAGTCCTAAGTTGGCTGGCTTGGATGTGGCATTAGACGAGCCTAAGGATTGGGAATTATATCAAGATATAATGGATAAATTGGGGCAAGATTTTTATAATTGTGACTTGAAACAATTTAGTACCGTTATACAATCGATCAAAGATGAATACAAATTGGCAGGGAAAACATGGACCTCTACTCATAGCTGAGATTGGAGGCAATCATGAAGGAGATTTCGAATATGCGAAGCGATTGACTCAGTTAGCTATAGAAGCTGACGTAGATTATATAAAATACCAACTCTATTCCGGCGATACTTTAGTAAGTCGAGTAGAGAACCCTATTCGTAATAAGCACTTCAAAAAATTTGAGCTATCTCAAAAGATGTATTTAGAATTAGCTAAAATGTGTCAAGCGGCAGGTATTGGTTTTATGGCATCTGTTTGGGATACAGACTATATAGAGTGGATAGATGCTTATATGCCTATCTACAAGATAGGTTCAGGTGACTTGACTGCATACCCTGTACTTAAGGAGATTGCGGCATTGGGCAAACCGATTATTTTATCTACAGGTCTTGCCAGCATAGAAGATGTTATCGGAACTGTTAAATACCTTCAAGGACTTGATAAGCGTTATGAAGATCCTAATTATTTATCTATCTTACAATGCACATCCATGTATCCAATCCCTTACGGAGACGCGAATTTAGCTGTCATGAAGTCTATTGCGAAGGAAACTGGTTTGCCGGTTGGGTATTCAGACCATACAGAGGGAAGTAAAGCTTTAGAGATTGCAGTGGCTATGGATGCACAGATTTTAGAATTTCACTTTACAGACACACGTGAAGGAAAGGAATTTCGTGATCATAAAGTGTCGCTAACAAGAGATGAAGTACAGCAGCTTATTATGGATATCAAAAATATAATTTCACTTCGAGGTAACGCTAACAAAATACCATTGCCCATTGAAGGGGAGCATCCCATAACTTTTCGAAGAGCTGTATATCCTAAGCATGATATTGCTGCGGGTACAGTATTAGAGGCAAAACATTTGACAACGCTGCGTCCTTTACATGGCATTGATGCACGATCTTTCGATGAAGTAGTAGGCAAGAAAACGTTGCGCGCTTTGAAAGCACATGAAAAGTTGGGGTGGGCGGATTTTGAGTGAATGGGTTTTAATATATAATTTAATTATAATATAAGTAGATGGAAGCAGTAGCTTTAGAAATAGTATGTCATCTTTGTAAATCTAAAGAGAGTATAAAACTCTTGACGGTCAATAAACGACCAGAAGGAGAAACGGATTATAAAATTTCAAAAAAAGATTATTACCGTGAAGTACACGAGTGTAAAAATTGTGGTGTGTTTTTTAATGCTAGGCAAGATGGACTCATTCCTGAAGATTTTTATAAGGGACAATATAATGCTGCTATAGAAATGGGAACACTAGATAAGAGATTTAATAAAATAATTAACTTTCCGTTTAAAAATTCAGATAATAAAAATAGGGTTCTAAGAATAGTCAGTTTTCTATATCAAAATGATAGAGAAATAATGAGAATGAATGTATTAGACGTGGGTTCAGGGACTTGCGTATTTTTACATGAAATGAAAAAATTTGGCTTCAATACCTATAGTATTGATCCCGACCCTAATTCTACCAAACACTCTCTAGAAACGGTAAAAGTAAATAAAGCGTATTGTGGTACTTTAGACTCAATCAACTTTGAACTAAAATTTGATGTAATTACATTTAATAAAGTATTAGAACATGTTAAGAATCCTATTCACATCCTGAATAAAGCTAAATCCCTACTTGCTAAAAACGGAATTATATATATTGAATTACCAGATGGGGAACAAATCGCGAGAGAAAATCATATCCTAAATAGATCAGAATTCTTTATAGATCACAATACTACTTTTAACCCCAAATCTTATAAGTATTTAATCCAGAATGCTGGTTTAAATTGCTACAATATCCAACAAATTGAAGATCCTTCAGGTAAAAGAACAATTTTTGGATTTTCACAAACTAATCTTTAACCATTAAAATAAACAATATGAATAGGTTTCTAGCTATTTTCATTTTAACAATCGGCCTTTGTAACAGCTCAGGCTATTCGCAAGAAAAAAAAATTTATTGGAGTGATGGAATTACGCCTGCTATAATGCGGGCAAATTTAGATGGAAGTAATATTGAGTCTATCGTGACCTCTGATTTAGTTAACCCTTATGAGGTAATTATAGATCAAAGAAATTTTAAGCTTTACTGGTCAGATAGAGGGACTAAAAATATTGAAAGAAGTAATCTGGATGGTTCTAATAGAGAAATAGTTATTAGTGAATTTTTAGATGAACCAAGGGGTTTAGCTATTGATCCAATATCGGAAAAATTATTTTGGGTTGATTTCGGAACACAAAGAATTCAAAAAGCAAATTTATCGGATGGTTCAGATATTGAGATAGTGGTTGAGGATGTTATATCGGAGCCTCATGGTATAGTCATTGATTATGAAAATCAAAAACTTTACTGGACTGATAGGGCTGCAAAGAAGATACAGCGATCAAACCTTGATGGATCTAATATAGAAACTATTATATCCACCATTTTAGAGAACCCTGCAGGAATTGATTTAGACGTTAAGAATAAACGTATTTATTGGACAGATAGTGTCGCAGATAGAATTCAAAGCGCTAATTTTGATGGAACCGATAATAAAACGCTTATTACCGGGTGGTACTATTTTTAAAAGTACTTTTTTTAAGATAGATTGATTTAATAGGATGCTAAAGTTACATTTAATGAGAAACATACTTTTTTTTAGCTCGTTAAAAGTTTAAATAAATTAAGCTAAATTTCATACATGAGTAGTCCCCTAATAACAGTTTATATAACCAATTACAACTATGAGAAGTATATAAAACAAGCTATCGAGAGTGTTTTAAACCAAACTTTTCAAAATTTTGAACTATTCATAATAGATGATGGAAGTACAGATGATTCTAAAAGAATTATTGAGTCTTATTCTAACCATCCACAAATAAATATTATCTATCAACAAAATAAAGGCCTTAATATCACTAACAATATTGCGCTTAGATTGGCGAATGGCAAGTACATAATGAGGCTGGACGCCGATGACTATTTGGTACCTCATTCAATTGAAAAAATGGCCGACCTTTTGGAATCTGATGATCAATTAGGTATGGTTTTTCCGGATTATTTTTTAGTAGATGCGCAAAACAATATCACAGCAGAAATTAAAAGACATGATTTCAAAGAGGAGGTGAACCTTTTAGATCAGCCAGCTCATGGTGCATGTACTATGATAAGGACAGAATTCTTAAATGCAGTAGGCGGATATGATGAAAACTATACCTGCCAAGATGGTTATGAATTATGGATAAAGTATACTGCAAGGTTTAAAGTCCTCAATATATCAGATTCTCTGTTCTATTATAGACAGCATGGAGAAAATTTGACAACTAACGAAAATAGAATTTTGGATACAAGAAGAAGTATACATGATAATTTTATTAAGAATAATAGAATCCATGTTCTTACAACGATAGCTATTTTACCAATAAGAGGGACAAAGATTCATGGAAAAATGTTAGCATTGACAAAAATTTCGGATCGCACTATTCTTGATATTAGAATCGCAAACTTATTAAGTTCAAAACATCTAACGCTCATAGTTGTCAGTTCATCTTTAAAGGTTATTAGAGATTATGTAGAGTCGAATTATGGTCAAGAAGAAAGAGTTAAATTTATTGAACGTCCTCAAGAGTTGGCAAGATTTAACATTTCTTTACTAGGTACGATTGATCATATATTGAATTATGATAGTATAAAAAAAATAGAACCTAAAGCTTTCGTGATTGTTCCAATAGAATATGTATTTCAAACTGGTGAAATTATAGACGATGCCATAAATTCTATGGTTATTTTTAAATCTGATTCGGTAATTAGTGTAAGAACTGAACATGCAACTTACTATCAGCATCACGGTAATGGAATGGTTCCCATAATGGAACAAGCCAACTTTACTCGGTTAGAAAGAGAGGCACTATATAAGGGAATTGGAGGTATCCAGTTGGTAAAAATTGAGAATTATCAAAAAGAAAGAAAATTATTAGCGGGTAAGGTTGGTCATATAGTTGTAGATCAGAAAACAGCTCAGGGTGTCTTTTCAGGATATGACCTTACCATTGTCGAATATTTATTTGAGAAGGAACAAAAAGTAGTGAGTGTTTCTAAATAGATTATCCTCTATCTTACATAACTAACAATTGCCATGCTCGAAAAGATATTCAACTTACTTGCAGATTTGATCAAAAGTAAGATAACTTTTTTGAAAATACTGCTACGGTCTAATTTGTTCATCAAATTCCCTCAATCTAAAGTAGAGGATTGCATTATTTTAGGAAATGGACCCTCGTTAAAAAATGTGCTAGCCAACGATCTCGAATATTTAAAAACACACACTATTCTGTGTGTAAATAAATTTCCTGATACACCTGCATATGAAATAGTCAAACCGTCATACGCTATTTTTATATCACAAGAATTTTGGAAAAAAGGAACTATAAAAAAACATCAAGATGTACGAGATAATATTGTAAAAGCACTTGTCAACAAAACGACTTGGCCTGTTACTTTGTTTATGCCTATCCAAGCGAAGAAATTCACAATCTTTATTGATTATATTGCATCCAATAAAAATATCCTAATTAATTTTTTTAACAGTACTCCAGTAGAAGGTTCGCAAAAGATAAGTCACTTTTATTTCCGAAATAATTGGGGGAGCCCTAGACCACATAACGTTTTGATACCTTCTATTTTATTAATGATAAATAGTGGGATGAAGTCAATACACTTGTTAGGAGCAGATCATTCGTGGTTGCCATTAATATCTGTAAATGATGAGAACGTAGCTATGGTTAATAGTGTACACTTTTATGATGAAGGTGACACTAAACCAGAGTCAATGCATAAAGCAAGCAGACCTCGTCATCTACATGAAATACTAGAAAAATTCATGTTGTCTTTCAGAGCATATTTCGACCTAGAGAATTACGCAAAATCAAGAGGTACAAAGATATTTAACTGCACACCAAATTCATTTATAGATGCATTTGAAAGAAAAGATTTAGCGACCTTATTTGCTGAAAAAGAATAAAAAGAAGATAGCTTTGTATCAAAATAACTCTAGATTTGAAGCAGCCTAACATATCTGTCATCATCTGCACCTACAACCGTGCAAATTTCATTAGCGAAGCCTTAGAATCCCTAGCTAGGCAAACCTTGTCTTCAGCCCACTTCGAAATTATTGTTGTCAACAACAATTGCACAGATAATACGGAACAAATTTGCCGAAATTTCAAGCAAAATCAAACAGAACTAGATTTCAACTACGTCATAGAGACCAACCAAGGCTTATCTTTTGCTCGAAATAGAGGGATAGCGGAAAGTAAATATGAAATCCTCACCTACATTGACGATGATGCTTATGCTAAACCAAAATTTTTGACGACCATTAGAAATTTTTTCATTCAGAATCCAGCAACAGTTGGAATAGGAGGGAGGGTTATCCCACGGTATGAAGTTGAAGAGCCACAATGGATGAATCCTTACTTGGATGGCTTTGTTGCTAAATTAGATATGGGTGACAAACAAAAAAGATTCGGAAAAAAGCAATATCCAGTGGGTTGCAATATGACCTATACCAAAGAGATACTTCTAACTGTCGGAGGCTTTAACAATAGGCTTAAGTGGAGAGCAGATGACAAGTACATCGGCATCAAAGTACGAGAAATCAGTGATGAAGTATACTACCTTCCAAATCTAGAAGTGGAACATAGCATTGATGCGTACCGTACCTCTGATGAAAATTTTAAAGCTTTTTGTTTAAAGTTTGGAAATGAGGAAGCAATTCGAGTTAGAGATATCAGCTCTTTAAGTTATTTATTGAAGGGAATTGAGTTTGCATTCAAATTGATAGGAAGTTTTATATTGATGATGAGTTTTTTCTTTAAATGTGAATTGTTAAAAGGTGCATATACTTTCAAATATAGATGGTGGGCAACGATTGGTTTCTTAAAGGAAGAATAAATTATGAGTCCACTCTGAAAACTGACGAATTGCACAAAATGGAATATTTTGGATGTGATCTTCCGATGCGCAGCAATATTGATCCTGGATCAATATAGGAAGGAACTACTGCTAGCTAGCAGTAGCATGCAATATCTCTCAGTGATGCTTGTGCGACAACTCGTTGGCGTGCCTGAGCATCAGTTATACCTTTTGTAGTTTAAAATGGCGCATAAGATTTTGAATAGAAATGATTAAGATCGAGGCAAAAAGCACAATGATAGCCTGAGCTATCATGCGCATTTTTAACGAAGAGATTGATTATTTGTATCAAAATACATGTGTTATTTTAGATTTCAAGAGGTATTTTTTGAGAAAATGAAAAATATCGCCAAAAGAAACATTTTTGGTTTTATGAGTTTTCGGAGTGGACTCATTATTAACATTTTGGGATAAAACAACTGATATAGAGACCATCGTATTTGCCACTCATGGATTTAAAAAGAAAGCAGATAAAATAGCTAAAAGAGAAATACAAAGCTGATAAAATCAGAATTCAATACTTCGAAAATAAATAAATTATGAAATCATATAAATTATCAGAGGCAGAAGATTTATTAATTGGCTTAAAGGGGACTCCTGAACGAGATGAATATGAATTTGAACTCAAAACTGAGCTAATTGGAGATATGATTAAAAAAGTGAGAAAAGACCGGAAACTAACACAAGAACATTTAGGAGAACTAATAGGTGTAAAGAAGGCTCAAATTTCAAGATTAGAGAATAACACAAAAAACGTAACAGTCGAAACAATCATTAGAATATTCAATGCAATGAAGGCAGAAGTGAACTTTAACGTGCAACTCTAAAGAACGACTATGGGTAACAAGCTGTGATCACGATCATAGCCGCCTATCGGCAGGCTACGACGGATACAAATACACGCAAAGATCGCATAGCTACTTAACTAGGGGAAAAATTAAAAACTTTTCGTCCTACCCCCATCTACCGTAATATTAGTACCATTGATATACCCAGCCGCCGGACTTGCCAAAAAAGCAACTGCAGAAGCAATCTCAAATGGCTCCGCAAAACGACCAGCAGGGACAGTTGCTTGCATACCTTTAATTACCTCTTCGCTCGATTTACCATTCTTGGATCTCGCTTCGATGATTTCCGCCAGGCGACCCGTATTGGTATAGCCAGGAAGAACATTGTTGACCGTGATACCGTATTTACCGATTTCGTTGGCGAGGGTCTTAGACCAGTTACCGACTGCACCACGAATAGTGTTAGACACACCCAGATTATTGATCGGCTCCCTTACAGAAGTAGAGACAATATTTACAATACGGCCATAGCCAGCTTTCTTCATACTAGGCAATACGCATTGCATCAAAAACTGGTTGGCAAGCAAGTGTTGTTGGAAAGCAGCTAAGAAAGCTTCTCCTTCAGCATTTTCTACTGCTCCAGATGGAGGACCTCCAGTATTGTTAACTAAGATATGAAATTCTTGACCTGCACATAAGGCTTTAACCCTTTTTTTATAATCATCAAAGTCGCCTAGATCTGCGACCTGTATCGCATGTGCTTGACCTTTGGAAGTGTCCAATGTATCCTTTACTTGCAGAAGGGTTTGCTCCGTTCTAGAAAGTAGAGTTACATTTGCACCAAGGAGGGCTAATTCTATTGCAGTAGCTTTTCCGATACCGCGACTGCTTCCACAAACAAGGGCATTTTTACCTGTAAGATCAAGATTCATATAATTATAATTTTATTGCTAATTTTAGGCAAAGTATAACGTAAGCGCTATTATGTATTTGTCCTATGAAGTAATTATCGAGCCTATTATTCCATCCAATTCCGATGAATAATAGTACTCGATAAAAGTACGATCTTCTATAGACAAAAATCAATTTGCTACGTTGAAATTAAGGAATGGGAAAAATATATTTTGCATCAGATTTTCATCTAGGTATTGACGTTAAATTTACTAGTAGAGAAAGAGAATCTCAAATCGTACGCTGGTTCGATCAAATCAAAGTAGATGCGGAAGAAATATACCTCGTCGGAGATCTATTTGATTTCTGGTTTGAATATAAAAATGCAGTTCCCAAAGGCTATACCCGATTCTTAGGTAAGCTAGCAGAACTCAGTGATGCAGGGATAAAAATATTCGTCTTTACGGGCAATCACGACATGTGGATGTTTGACTACTTCAAGAAAGAATTTAACATCCCAACTTACCGTCAGTCCATTCAAAAAATCATCAAAGGAAAGAAGTTTTACATCGGACATGGTGATGGACTAGGACCTGGCGATCAAGGGTATAAACTACTCAAAAAAGTTTTCAACAATCGCTTATGCCAATGGGCTTTTGCTCGACTGCATCCAAATTTCGGGATAGGTCTCGCAAATTATTTATCGCGCAGTAGTAGAAAAGCCAAAACAGAGGTAGCCACATTTTATGGAGAAAAAGAATGGCTCACCACTTATGCTAATAAAGTGAATGAAAAGACTATACATGACTATTACGTATTTGGGCATCGGCACCTACCTATTGATCATACCCTAAAGGATGGTAAGGCACGTTACATAAACTTAGGAGATTGGATGAATTATAACTCCTACGCAGTCTTTGATGGAGAGAAATTAGAGCTTCGATTTTTTGAAAATAAAGAAGGAAAAATTTTCTCATGAAGAAACTGACCTATCTTATTTTGTTGCTACTTTTCTGCCAGTGCAGCGCATTTAAGCGCTCTGCCAGTGACGGCGTCAATACTCAAATGCAGTACCAACTCTATGTGGATCAGCTAGCCCATCTATACACCGTAGCTCTCAATAATACTATTGTAAAGCATGATGAAAGTGGTAAAGTATTATTCGAATATTCTGACAATACCCTTGGTGATATTAGCGTGTTTGATGTGAGTAACCCTTTGCAGTTATTGGTGTACCACAAAGATTTTCAGGTACTTAAGATTTTTGATCGTACCCTTACGCTCAGCAGCAGTATCGACATGAATAAACTCGATCTTATAGAAATACGCACAGTTGCCTCTGCCAATGACAACAGAATTTGGATCTTTGACGAGCTCAATCAAGAGTTATTGAAAGTAGACAATAGCGGAAGAGTCCAAGGACGAAACAACGATCTACGCCTTCGCTTAAATATAGCAGCTACGCCTACTAGAATTATAGAGTTTAAAAATAAGGTTTATCTGTTTGATCCAATACATGGAATTTTAATATTCAATGCCTTTGGCGAATATCTCAGCAAAAGAAAATTTCCGTATCAAGGTGCCTTCACCTATTTTCAAGGTAAGTTATTTTATCCTGCGTATACTGATTTAGTGATTTACGATTTAGTAGAAGGCACGCAAAAAAGCATCCTAATGCCAGATGAGCTGTTTAATAAACCGCAGATATACAAAGTAGGAAAGCGTGTGATTTACTTATCTGACGACCAGATTAAATTTACAACTCTCAAATAATTGCAAAGCCCTTCTTTGACATATAAAAAACTTAAAGCACATAAAAAGCTGAACCTTGCGCTCAAGCTATTGATAGCCGCTTTACTCTTTTATGTCATCTATCGCCAATTATTCTCCAGAGACAATGCCGCGGAGTTATTTGCAAGTTTTAAACAACAACTGAGCGAAGGAAACATTTTTTACCTAATAGCATGTATTATTTTGATGCCGATAAATTGGCTTTTAGAGTCGAAAAAATGGCAGATTCTCAGCAGAAATTTTGAGCCTCAAGATATGTTGGATAGCATCAAGACGGTGCTAGGAGGCGTTGTTTGTTCGCTCTTTAGTCCTGCCAGAATTGGCGAGTACGGAGGTAGAGTGCTCTTTGTAAAACCGGAGAATAATTGGAAGGCTGTAACTGCAACTATGGTAGGAAGCCTAAGCCAATTGGTGGTTGTTCTTTCGGTAGGTAGTCTTGGACTAATTAGCTGGTTAGGCTATTATGCGGTATCCAATCGATTCAGTTTGACAGCGCTGATCATCCTGTGGTTTTTTTTTACACTACTCGGATTAGGCATATTTTACCATATAGATCTATTTATCAATATCCTAAAACGTGTTAAAGTCTTTAACAGATTTAAGTCCTTTTATGAGGGGTTGAAGGTCTTGAATGCGTATCGACAGAGAGATTTGACCAAAACGTTAAGCATTTCATTTGTGCGATATTTGGTTTACTCTACTCAATATTTACTGCTTTTACTGTTTTTTGGAATAAATATTGGGCTTTTACCCTCATTTAGCGGAATATCGGCGATTTTCTTCATTCAGACTGGTGTGCCTTTGCCACCGATTTGGGATTTATTCGCGAGAGGAGAAGTGGCTATCCAGATTTGGGGCATTTATGACGCAAACGAACTAAGTATACTTGCTGCAACGTTTACCTTGTGGGCGATAAATTTAATCTTACCTTCATTATTAGGTCTGGTTTTTATCGTCAAAATAAATATAATAAAATCTATAGGTTATGGTAAAGAAAATAATTCAAGTAATGGTACTTAGCTTCCTGTTTATTGGAGCTACGACATTGGATATTTTTGGGCTCTCCTCTTCCAGAGACACTATTGACAAAAGGGTGGAGATGTGCACTATGGAGAACAATGTCTTCACGGATGGTGAAAATATAGTGTACACTTTATACTATAAAATGGGTCCAATGTGGATCGCTGCGGGAACAGCTACTTTCGATGTAGTTGAGCACGATGAGGTTTTCCATTTGAAAGCAGTGGGAACTACTTTCCCAGGTTATGAATGGGTTTTTAAAGTAGAAGATGTTTTTGAATCTTATATTAGTAAAGAAACACTTTTACCAAACACTTCTATTCGAGATATTCATGAAGGTAATTATACGCTATACGATAAGGTCAACTTTGACCAAGACAATAGAGTAGCTATCAACCATCGGGGACGATCTGTGGGTACTACAGAACAAAAGAACTATGATCTTACGGGCTGTATGCATGATGTGTTAAGCATTATCTACTACACTAGAAATATTGATTTTAGCCAATTTCAAAAAGACGACTCTTTTCCAGTAAACATTTTTTTAGATAAGGAGACCTATAATTTGAATGTGAAATACTTAGGAGAAGAAGATAACGTAAAAGTCAAAGGTTTGGGTAGGTTCAATACGATCAAGTTTTCTCCTCAAGTAATCGGAGGAGATGTATTTGAAGAAGATAGTCAAATGGAAATATTTGCCTCTAACGACAGTAACAAATTACCATTGATGATCAACTCTCCACTCAAGGTAGGATCTGTCAGAGCAGTACTTACAGAATACAATGGATTGAAGTATGACATGTCTGCTCAGATAAAATAGTATCGTCTCAAATTTTCGTACATAAAACCAAATCACCATGAAAAGACTTGTATGGCCTATTCTACTACTAGTGGCTTTCATAGGTGGTGTATTTGTAAATTATGCTCTAAATAATAAGCCAACAGTAGAATCTATTTCGGATATCAATGTTCTTTATGAGGAGATAAAGAAAGTCTGTAAGCTAGTGGCTATTGAGGCAACCTATAGTGAACGTTTCGATAGTCTAAATGAGAAATCCATTCCCATATTTTATCCATTACCTTATAAATACAAGCTATCAAAAGAGGCGACTATTTTTGTCTCTGGCAAGCTGATGGTTGGTTTCGATATGTCCAAGATGGAGATTAGGATGGATTCCGAGACTAAAACGATCAAACTCACCAATGTACCAGCCCCTGAAATTCTCGCTATTGACCATGATGTGAAGTACGAGAATATCGAAAGCAGTTGGTTTAATTCTTTTACCGCCGATGATTTTACTGCCCTCAATAAGTCTGCAAAAGAAGCGGTGCGTCGACGTGGAGTAAGCGATGATTTATTGTTCAAAGCCCAAGAAGAGGGCAATCAAATGATACAGATCATCGAATTATTGGCAAAAAATGCAGGCTGGACGGTCCAATCCGATCAGCCACTCCCCGATAAATTGTTAAATTAAGGCTGGATACTTTACTTAAGTTCTACAAAAAGGATTATTTTGGGGTTTTGCACATACTTAAAACCTTAAATCTACATTAATGGCCAATCTATATGGTGGTTCCTCAGTGAACCAGAAAACAATTCTTGACCATCCTTCTGGTTTATTCGTCCTCTTTTTTACTGAAATGTGGGAACGGTTCTCTTATTACGGAATGCGTGCTCTTTTGGTCCTCTTTTTAGTATCATCTTTTGATGATGGCGGCTGGGGTTGGGAGCGATCAGAGGCATTGAGTTTGTATGCTTGGTACACAGGTCTCGTTTATATAACCCCGATCTTAGGTGGTGTAATTGCTGATAAATTATTGGGTTATAGAAATGCAGTTACCCTTGGAGCTCTGATTATGACCATAGGACATGCCTCTATGGCTTTTGAAACCAGTATGACGTTTTATATTGGTCTTTCTTGTCTTGTGCTAGGAAATGGTCTCTTTAAGCCAAATATCTCTTCTATAGTTGGAAAAATTTATAAGGAGAATGGTACTAAAAAGGATGCCGCCTACACTATATTTTATATGGGAATAAATGCAGGTGCATTCTTGGGAATTTTACTTTGTGGATATATAGGAGAAACTGTTGGCTGGTCATACGGCTTTGGCCTAGCAGGTGTTTTTATGTTCTTTGGAATGTTACAATTCTGGTTTTCTCAAAAGATATTTGGGAGCATAGGTTTAAGCCCTAGTGAGGCTGTAGCTGATGCTAACGAGAGAGCTAATATAGGTAGTAAAGCCAGTGTAAATGACGATGACTTTGAAGAAGAAATTGGAAATGATGATAATGTGCCTGACAATGTAAAAAGGGATCGCGTCATTGCAATTGGGATTTTTGCTTTTTTTACAATTTTCTTTTGGTGGGCTTTCGAGCAGGCTGGTGGATCTATGACAATCTTTGCAAACGACTATACCGATAGGGTTCTTACTGGAACGGGTGCAAATACATTTAAGATCGCGAATACTTTACTAACGGTGGTGCCAATGATAGTTATTACATGGGTGTTATTCAAACTATTTAGTGTTACATTTAGTCATTACCCAATGGCAAATGTATTTCTAGGATTGAGTTTCGCAATTATATGGTGCATTATTATTTGGATGTTAAAAAACCAATGGGCTAATAGTTCTGCCGAAGTGCCTGCCTCTTGGTTTGGAATCCTAAATTCCTTTTTTATCATTGTTTTTGCTCCTTTATTCGGTAAATTTTGGGAAGCAAAAATTATCACTTCTGGACCAGTAAAATTTGCGATGGGTCTCATACTTCTTGGTATTGGTTTTGCAATTTTAGCATATGGTTCTATGAGTATTCCACAAGGTGCAAAAACTGCATCTGTAAGCATGGTATGGCTAATAGCTGCTTATTTATTTCATACGCTAGGTGAGCTCTGTATATCTCCCGTCGGATTATCTTACGTCAGTAAATTAGCACCTATGAAGATAGTAGGTCTGATGTTTGGTGTATGGTTCGTTGCTAACTTCATAGCAAACACAGCTGCAGGCCTAACGGGTTCTTACATTGATGCGATAACAGAAACTTACTCCATGTCTACTTTCTTTTTAATATTTACTATTATACCCATAGCTGCTGGAGCAGTTCTAATTTTGCTTAAAGGGGTTATGAAGAGATTAATGCACGGAATCGACTAACGAATTATTTAAAATA
>ENA-ORXR01001454-ORXR01001454.1-marine-metagenome-genome-assembly--contig:-NODE-1454-length-25069-cov-19.114317_pt1 | contig 25069 bp, 12 predicted proteins | sample MGYA00237866_ERZ511479 | MGnify/ENA metagenome assembly ERZ511479 | reverse complement strand
AAATACCTACGTTGAACAAAGGAATTCGCCTTGCGACTCGCGTATAATTCCTTACCCTATTTTTGTCGAACACTACCGTATTTTTGAATTTCAAAAAATCAAAAGGATACAATTGATAAAAAAATATTGAACAACAAATAGCACTACATTCCGGCATTTATTTATTCAAAATTACTTTTATATCGGAGCAAGGATAAACGGATGCATAAGTGAGTGTGTCTGCGAGTAGTGTAGTCAGCAGATTTTTATTCATACGCACTTTCAAAAAAACAGTTGCAAAAATGAATGAAAATTCTGCTTTGTATTTTGAGGAAAATATTAGACAGGTGTGTAATTTAGTCGCCTTTTATGACGCAAAAATATTGAAATGTGTATGGTTTGAGGTGTATTTTAAATTATTTTTTTTCTTTATATATTAACTCTATTTTTTATTAGTCGAAAAAAAAACAACCGAAAGTTGGCAATTCAACTTCCGGTTGTTCATTTTTAAATTATTCGCGACACGGGCTGGATACCGTCATTCGTCGGTACAAGAGCATCGTGCTACGTGTATCAAGGTGATAACTTCGTAAACGGCTTCGCCTGAACGTGTCCGCTTCCGTCTCTTATTGTCATGTAATACATACCTCCCGGCAAATCAAATAACTCCATATTGAGCGTATTTGTGCCTTCTAGCACATTCGCTTTTTGGGTGTACATGATTTTACCGTTAACATTCACGATTTCAATGTAAATATCTCCGGCTTGTGGTGCATTGTATGCCACATTCAATCTGCCCGTAGTTGGTACGGGGAAGAGTTTGAACGTGCTGTTGAGTTGTTGAGTTGTCGAGTTGTCGAGTTGCTCAATTGATGTATCGACGAGTTGTTCAGTTGTCGAGTTGTCGAGTTGTTGTGAGTCGTCGTTTTGCTCATTAGTAAGCATTGGAGGAGCAGCACAATCCGGGTCAACTGTGATATTGTAGGTGATACGACCAAATCTGACGGAAAACTCCGTACCCGCAGGCGTGAAAGCTCCCGGCGAACCGGCAGACACCGGATTTTGTTCATTCGTAGCACGGAATCTCAACTTCCAAGTACCGCCACCGACAGGTACTGATGCCACAGGAAGTAAGAATTGGAATATGGCATCATTTCCATTACAAGTGTTCGTCGGCGCAGGGAATATTGTCACCATACCTCCAGGGTCGGTAACTTCCACTTCTACATCGCTCTCACAAGAATTGCCTTCGGGGCGGAAGAAGAAGTCCAAAATCACTGTATTGACCGTTGCATTAGGCGGTATGCCGGGAGCAGTAATAAGGATACTATCGCTTTCTCCGAAACCTGCATTATCCATACCCGCACCTACAAAGACATCTTGGTCTGTTAGCAATACTTCATCATATATTAAGTCTTGTTCACCAACTGTAATCGTTTGTTCACAAGTTACGGAATTGCCGCTTGGGTCGGTAGCTGTCCATGTCACTACTGTCGTACCCACAGGGTATGTACCCGAAGCATTGGCAGTGCCGTTTTGGTCATTTGTAATGACCGTACCTACCTGACAATCTGTGTAATCCGTACCAAACATCGGCACAGGAATCGTAAACGAACCTTGACATTCACCCGGAGGTGCGAATAAATTCGATATATCCGCAGGACAATTGATAATCACCGGAGGTGTATTGTCTTCTACGACGACATCAAAGCTACATTCAGATTCATTTCCTGCATCATCTACAATCGTATAAGTTACAGTCGTCGTACCAAGCGGGAAGGTATCGCCCGAATTGTGCGTACTACCTGCAATGGTCGCGCTGCCACAATTGTCGGTAAATGTTGGTGCTGACCAAGTCGCTGCGGCTGTACAAGTTGTTGCATTAGCCGAAACCGTTACATCAGCAGGACAAGTCACCATTGGTGCTTCGGTATCTTCTACTGTAATGTCGAAACTACACATTGCCGTATTTCCTGCTGCATCTGTAACGGTGTATGTAACTGTTGTTGTACCAAGCGGGAAGCTATCACCCGGATTGGATGTACCGCTTACTGTTGCGCCCGGGCAATTATCCGCGCCTGTTGGTATAGCCCAATTTACGACTGCTTCACAAGTACCCGGATCCGTACCTACGGTAATATCCAATGGACAAGTAATCGTTGGGTCTTCTTCGTCGATTACTGTGATGTCAAAGCTACACGTAGAAGTATTACCCGCTTCATCAATGAAGGTGTAAGTTACTGTCGTTGTACCTACAACAAATACATCTCCCGGCTCATCGCTTGCATCCTTAACCACTGCACCACAATTGTCGGTTGGTACGGGAATGTCCCAAGTTGCTGTTGCTGTACATTCTCCCGGACGTGCCGTAACTGTAATATCCGGCGGACAAACGCCGACAGGTGGTTCATTGTCTATTACTATTACATTAAAGCTGCAAGTCGTAGTGTTGCCCGAAGCATCTGTTACGGTGTACGTCACAACCGTAGTACCCGGCAAGAATATCGAACCGGAAGCAATATCAGATGTAGCAGTCATACTGCCGTCGCAATTGTCTGTTACTGTTGGTGCTGACCAAGTGGCTACTGCACCACAAGTTCCCGGAGCAGTATTGACCATTACATCAGCCGGACAAGCAATTACCGGTGCTTCATTATCCTCTACGGTAATCGTAAAGCTACATGTTACGGTATTTCCTGCTGCATCGACGGCAGTATAGGTTATTGTTGTCGTTCCAAGTGGGAATACATCTCCCGGTTCGGCTGTGCTCGTGATAGATGCACCGCAATTATCACTTAATACAGGTGCATCCCAGAATACTTCTGCTTCGCATACGCCATTATCAGTAGAAATGGTAATATCCGCAGGACAAGTCAAACCTAATTGTTGACCATCACCTACTACAATCGTTTGTGTACAAGTGGTAATATTGCCATCATCATCAATGACTGTCCATGTTACAGTTGTTGTTCCGACAGGATAAATATCAGTCGCGTCAGATGTACCGTTGTAGCTATTCGTAATCGTTGCACCTACGCAATCGGTGAAATCCACGCCAAACATCGGCGCAGGAACAGTGACGAATGCCACACAATCACCCGGATCAGAGGACACGCTAATATCCGCAGGACAATTCAAAATGACAGGATCGCCGCAACCGCCGCCGCCTGTCGTCGCATCGTATGATAAACGTCCGAAACGAACTGAATACTCTGCTGCTCCGGCGTTTTGGTCATTGGTATCTCTAAATTCAACTACCCAATCCGCAATACTGCCGATAGTGCTGCCGCTTGGTATATTCAATGAGATGAAGTACAGTGGTCCTGCACCCGCACACGTAGCAAATGGTGTAAAGACATTTACATTGCCCGCAGGGTCGGTCACTCTTACTTCAATATCACTTTCGCAAGATGCGCCCAATACTCTGAAGTATAATTCAAGATTAATATTGGTCAATACTGCACTCGCATCAGTCGCAGGGTCGGTAAAGATATAAGTCGAATTATCTGTAAAATTCTCTGTATCATTTATACCCACTACAAAATCACTATCATTTAATAATACAATCGGTGTCGTGACGGACGTACCCGCACCACATTCTTCTACTATCACATCAAATTCGCAAGTTGTTGTATTGCCTGCATCATCTGTAACGGTGTAAGAAACAGTCGTTGTACCCAGTGGGAAAGTGTCGCCCGAACTATGCGAGCTACTCGAAACAGATGCACCGCAATTATCCATAATCGTTGGTGCAGCCCAAGTTGCTACTGCATCGCAATTGCCCGGAGTGGTTTCTACCATGACGGTTGCAGGGCAAGTCACGGTTGGTGCTTCTACATCTTCTACGGTGATGGTTTGCTCACAAATCACCGTGTTACCATCGAGGTCTGTAACTGTCCACACAACGATAGTTGGACCTACCGAGTAAAAACCTGAAGCATCCGAAGTACCTGTAATACCATTAATAATAGTCGCGCCTGTACAATCCGTAAAGTCCACGCCAAATACCGGCACAGGAACAGTGACATTCGCACCACATTCACCGGGCTGTGAAGTCGTGTTGATAGCAGCAGGACATTCAACAATTACAGGAATTCCGCAGCCTTCGCTCTCAACAATCGTAGCATCATAAGAAATTCTACCAAAGCGGACGGAGTATTCTGACGTGCCTGTATTTTGGTCATTCGTATCTCTAAATTCTACTGTCCAATTGGCAAGGCTACCTGTGGTTGCGCCACTTGGTACGCTGATTGGCGCGTAGAATAGACCTGTTGTGGCACAAGTTGCAAATGGTGTAAATACATTTACATTCCCGGCAGGGTCAGTCAATCTTACTTCAATATCACTTTCACAAGAATTTCCATTTACTCTGAAATATAATTCGAGTGTAATATTGGATAATGTGGCTGCCGCAGACGTAGCGGGATCAGTGAATGTGTAGGTCGGATTATTAGCAAAACTTTCTGTATCACTCGTACCTACATTGAAATCAGAATCAGCATTAAGTGTAACGGTTTCCGTAGTTGAGCCGCTTTCGCCGCTACATTCTTCTACAATCACATCGAAATTACACATGACTGTATTGCCTTGTGCATCCATAGCTGTGTAGGTTACAGTAGTCGTACCAATCGGGAAGCTATCGCCCGGATTGGCTGTGCTGCTTGTGATACCGCCGTTGGGGCAGTTGTCTGTAAATACAGGTAAATCCCAAGTGGCTATGGCATCGCAAGTTCCCGGTGACGTTTGTACCATGACATCGGCAGGACAAGTAAGTGTTGCATTTTCATTGTCAATAACAACGATGTCTTGTGTACAAGTCACGCTATTGCCATCGGCATCGGTGAATGTCCATGTAACAGTCGTCGTACCTACGGGATATGTGCCGGAAGCATTAGATGTACCTGTGAAACTGTTCGTTGCAGTTGTTTCGGTACAATCTGTATAGTCTATACCAAATGTCGGCACAGGAACGGTGACATCTGCACCACATTGTCCTGCATCGGCAACTACCGCGATGTCTGTCGGGCAATTCACGACGACCGGAAGCCCACATTCACCGAGTGTGGCTGTGTAAGTGATGCGCCCAAAACGCACAGAATACTCTGAAAGTCCTGCATTTTGGTCGTTGGTATCTCTAAATTCAACGACCCAATCCGCAAGTGCGCCTGTGGTAGAACCACCCGGTATCTGTACGGTGGCACTGTATAATCCGCCCACAGCACCTAAGCAACCTGTTAATATATTGCCAAATGTATTGACATTACCAGCGGGGTCAGTGACCTGTACTTCGATTTCACTTTCGCATGAATTGGGTTGTATTCTAAAGAATAATTCAAGTGTAATATTGGATAACACGGCTGCCGCAGGAGTTGCAGGGTCGGTAAATGTATAATTCGGATTATCTGCAAAATTCTCTGTATCATTTGTACCGACATTAAAATCATTATCCTCAATCAAAACAATCGTTTCGCTGCTTGTTTCACCACTACATTCATCTACAATCACATCAAAACTACACGTTACCATGTTGCCTTGTGCATCAGTAGCCGTGTATGTTACCGTCGTTGTACCAATCGGAAATTCATCACCCGGATTTGCTGTACTGCTTGTGATGCTACCGCCGGGGCAGTTATCGTCGAAGATTGGTAAATCCCAGGTTGCCATAGCACTACATGTACCCGGAGTTGCTGTTGCCATCACATTATCAGGACATTCCAATGTAGCAGGAACACCATCTGTAATCGTAATGATTTGTTGGCAAGTAGATGTATTTCCTTGGTCATCTGTGAATGTCCAAGTCACGACTGTTGTACCTACTTCGTAGAAGCCGGAAGCATCGGACGTACCTGTTACATCATTTGTTGTAGTAGCACCAAAACAATCTGTAAAGTCCGTGCCAAATACTGGTTCGGGAATTGTAATATTCGCTCCACAACCCGCAGTGGCTGTTTCAGTAATTGGTGTAGGACAATTGACGATAACCGGATTGCCGCAAGTGCCGCTACCGCCACCAGTTGTAATAGAGGCATCATAGGTCAATCTGCCAAAGCGAACGGTGTATTCTACCGCAGCTGTATTTTGGTCGTTGGTATCTCTAAATTCGGCTACCCAATTGGCGACACTGCCTGTGGTCGAAGCACTTGGAATAGTGATGGTCGTATTGTATAATTGTCCGGGGAATGGATTTGCGCCTGAACCATTACATGTTGTAAATGGTTGACCAACATAAACTACTGCACCCGTTGGGTCTGTCAATTGAACTTCAATATCGCTTTCGCAAGAAGCATTTTCTACACGGAAAAATAATTCAAGTGTAATATTGGATAATACTGCATTCGCAGGAGTCGCAGGGTCAGTGAATACGTAAAGCGGATTTGTGCCGAAACTCATAGCATCGGCAGCACCGATATTCAAATCGCTATCTGCAATGAGTGTCACTGTTTCGGTCGTCGTTTCAGGCGTTCCACCGAAACATTCATCTACCGTCACATCAAATTCGCACATGACTTCATTGCCGAAAGCATCCACTGCCGTACACGATACCGTTGTTGTACCAATCGGGAATACATCACCGGATTGGTTGGTACATACGACTGTTGCACCTGTACAATTATCCGTTGGTGGGAAAACAATCCAATTCGCTATACCACTACATTGACCGGGAACGGCTGTCACCGTAATATCGCCGGGGCATTGTAAGGTCGGTGCTTCATCATCTACCACTGTAATATCGAATGTACAGTCACTTGTATTACCCGAATTATCAGCAGCAGTATATTCAACGGTAGTTGTTCCGACAGGGAATGTACTGCCCGGACTGTGCGAAGCATAAGTAATAAATGCCACACCACAGCTATCCGTTACAATTGGTACAGTCCAACCTACTGTCGCGCCACAACGCCCGAAGTCTGTAGATACGGTAATGTCTTCAGGACAATCCAATATCGGTGGTTCGTTATCTTCTACGATTACATTGAATGTACAATTTATTGTATTTCCGGCAGCATCCATGACGCTACAAGTTACCGGATTTGTACCTACGGGATAAGTATCTAAAGGAGAACTCGTACATACCACTGCACTCGTTGTGCAGCCACCCATTGCAACGGGTATATCCCAGGGTACTTCTGCCTCACAAGTTCCCGGTGTACTTGGCACTACAATGTCATCAGGACATTCTAAAGTGACATTTCCACCCGGATCTATTACGATAATATCAAAACTGCATGTCACTACATTTCCACCGCAATCTGTTACCGTGTAGGTTACTGTTGTTGTTCCTACGGGGAAGGCATCTCCCGTATCATGTGTGCTCGTTACTACTGCATCCGGGCAATTATCTGTTGGTACAGGGATTGCCCAAGAGACAGTTGCCAGACAGTTGTTCGGGTCGGCAGTAGCCATCATATCTGCGGGACAAGCAATGGCGGGTAGTTCTTCATCACTCACTTCAACTGTTACTTCGCAAGTCGTCATATTTCCTCCTGCGTCGGTAACAGTCCATATGACGGGTGTTGCGCCTTTCGGGAATATTTCACCCGCCAGTGTAGCTGTATTATTTATATTATTGGTTAATGTATTAGCAGGACAATTTCCGGCAGAGGTCGGGTCAAGTTCGCCGCCTTGTACGGTGTATGTACATACGCCCGGGTCAGTGGCTACCATTCCATCAATAGCCGAACAATCCAGTTCGGGTGCAGCTGTATCAATGACCGTCACTGTGAATGTACAATCAACCGAATTACCTGCTGCGTCCATAGCAGTACAAGTTACGGGTGTATCTCCCAATGGGAAAGTATCACCGGGATTGCTGGTACACATCACGGTAGTTGGCGTACAAACATCAGAAGAAGGTATAATCCAGTTGACGACTGCTTCGTTGCAATCCGTTGTTGCTGTAATATCAGGTGGGCAGGTTATCATAGGTGGTTCGTTGTCCACTACCGTTACCTCAAAGCTGCAAGTTGCAGCTACTCCGCCTGCATCTGTTACGGTATATGTAACAGTAGTTGTACCGATTGGGAATACATCGCCCGGTTCGGCGGTAGAGCTAATTTCTATTACATCACAATTATCACTCGTAGGAGGCGGAATCATCCAAGTCGCGATGCCTGTGCATGTACCCGGCGTCGTTGAGACTGTTACATCAGCAGGGCATACAATGGTAGGTGGCTCATCGTCCACTACCGTTACATCAAAGCTACAACTTGTTACATTTCCGCCACAGTCTGTTACCGAATACGTCACGGTTGTCGTTCCAAGTGGGAAAGTATCGCCCGGATTCGCTGTACTGGTAAGTACCGCGTCAGGGCAGTTGTCTATTGGTGTAGGTGCTGTCCATGTAACGACTGCTTCGCATACGCCGGGGTCTGTGCCTACGGTTACGTTGCCCGGACAATTGAGTACAGGCAATTCATTATCAAATACCGTTACATCAAAACTGCATGTAGCAGCATTACCTGACGCATCGGTAGCTGTATAAACTACGGTTGTCGTTCCTTTCTGAAATTCGCTACCCGGTTCATTCGTTGTTGTCACTGTAACAGCCGAACAATCATCATTTGCAGCAGGAACAGTCCAATTCACGACTGCCGTACATACGCCTGCGTCGGTAACAGCAAATACATCGCCGGGGCAGGCAATTGTTGGTGCGTTTGCATCTTCTACAATTACATCAAAGCTACACGTTACCACATTTCCTCCGCAATCAGTTGCCGTGTAAGTCACTGTGCTTGTGCCTGTCGGGAAGGTATCTCCCGGATTGGCAGAACCTGTAACTGTCACATCAGGACAATTATCTGTCGGAACAGGTGGTATCCAATTGACGGCTGCCGTACAGACACTCGGGTCAGTTGAAACGGTAATATCTGCCGGACAATTCAGTACAGGCAGTTCAGTATCTTCTACCGTCACGTCGAAGCTGCATGTGACTACACTTCCACCGCAATCTGTTACGGTATAAGTGACTGTTGTTGTACCTTTCGGAAAAATATCACCCGGATTATGCGTACTCGTTAATTCTACATCAGGACAATTATCTATGGGTACAGGTGGCATCCAATTCACTGCTGCTTCGCATACCGTTGGGTCTGTACCTACGGTAATATTTACCGGACAAATAAGCGTTGGCAATTCAGTATCTTCTACAATCACATCAAATGCACATGTTGCAGTATTACCTGCCGCATCAGTCACTGTATAAGTAACGGTTGTTGTCCCTTTCGGGAAAGTATCGCCCGGATTAGCTGTGCCTGTAACCGTTGCACCGGAACAGTTGTCACTACCTGCGGGAACAGTCCAATTCGCCGTAGCTTCGCATGTACCCGGAGCCGTCGAAATTGTCACATCAGTAGGACAAGTGATGGTTGGGTCTTCATTATCTTCTACAATGACATCAAAACTACATGTAACTACATTTCCTCCACAATCGGTAATTGTATAGGTTACCGCAGTTGTACCAATAGGGAAGGTATCGCCGGGATTAGCTGTGCTTGTGATGACTGCATCGGGGCAATTATCGCTTGCACCTGCACCTAATGTTGGCGCTGCCCAAGTTGCCGGTGTTTCGCAAGTACCGGGAGCAGTAGAAACTGTAACATCAGTCGGACAAGTAATCACAGGTGGCTCGGTATCTTCTACCGTCACATCAAAACTACATGTGGCTACATTGCCGCCGCAATCCGTCACTGTATATGTTACGGTTGTTGTTCCTTTCGGGAAAATATCGCCTGAATCGTGTGTGCTTGTAAGCACCGCATCAGGGCAGTTGTCCATAACTGTTGGGGCTGCCCAAGTGACTGCCGCTTCACATACGTTTGCATCATTACCCACGGTAATATCAGCCGGACAAGTTATCGTTGGTAATTCTTCATCATTTATAATAATTTCAATTTCGCAAGTGGTTATATTTCCTCCTGCGTCGGTAATCGTCCAGATGACTGGTGTGGTACCTTTCGGGAAGATTTCGCCTGTTAGTGTTGCGGTATTATTTATATCATTGGTTAATGTAACACCCGGACAATTGGCACTTGAACTGGGGTCAAATTCGCCGCCTTGCGTCGTGTATGTACACACGCCCGCATCTGTAGGACGAGTGCCATCTATCGCAGAGCAATCCAATGGTTCGGGGACATCATCAATTACTGTAATATTAAAATCGCATGTTGCAGTATTTCCTGCTGCGTCTGTTACTGTACACATTACAGTGGTTGTACCTAATGGATAAGTATCACCAGGATTGCTGGTACAAACGACCATTTCTCCCGGACAATTATCACTACTTGTTACTGCCCAGCTAACTACTGCCGAATCACAATCGGTCGATGCCTCAATATCAGCAGGGCAAGTAATTGTCGGATTTTCGGTATCATTTACCGTAACATCAAAACTACATGTTGTCGTATTGCCTATGGCGTCTGTTACGGTATAAGTCACTGTTGTTGTGCCAAGTGGGAAAGTGTCGCTTGAGTTTGCTGTACTTGTGACTGTTGCGCCCGGGCAATTGTCCACAGCAGTTGGTGTAGTCCAAGTTACTACTGCCTCACAAACTCCGGCATCTGTATCAACCGTAAGATCGGCAGGGCAAGTAATCGTTGGGTCTTCGGTATCATTTACCGTGACATCAAAACTACAAGTGGCTGTATTGCCTGCGGCATCTGTTACGGTATAACTAACTGTGGTTGTTCCTATCGGAAATGTTGCGCCTTGTGGTAGTCCGGCTGTTTGAGAAGCAGTTTCTCCCGGACAATTATCAGTAGTTGTTGGTGGGGTCCAATTGACTATTGCGCCACATACGCCCGGATTATTATCAATCGTAATATCCATCGGGCAGGTAATCGTCGGGTCTTCTGTATCATTCACTGTAACATCAAAACTGCAAGTCGCTGTATTGCCAGCGGCATCTGTAACGGTATAGTTAACAGTTGTTGTACCTACGGGGAAGGTGTCGCCTGAAGTTGCTGTACTATTTACTGTTTCGCTGGGGCAATTATCGGAAGTCGTTGGTACAGTCCAATTTACAATTGCCTCACATAAATCCGCATCGGTACTTGCTATGATGTCTGTCGGGCAATCGGTGATGATTGGGTCTTCGGTGTCGTTTACTGTAATATCAAAACTGCATGTAACGACATTTCCACCACAATCAGTCACCGTGTAGGTAACTGTTGTTGTACCTACGGGAAAGGTGTCGCCCGGTGTATTGGTACTTTCTACAAGCTCATCAGGGCAATTATCCGTTGGTACAGGTGGTGTCCATGTGACCATTGCGCCACAGACGCCGGGGTCGGTATCAACTGTAATATCTGCCGGACAAGTAATTACAGGTAGTTCGGTATCGTTCACCGTGACATCAAAATCGCAAGTGGTCGTATTTCCTGCTGCATCTGTCACTGCATATACTACGGTAGTTGTTCCTTTAGTAAATAAATCACCCGGATTTGCAGTGCTAGAAACGGTTGCTCCCGGACAATTGTCATCCAATGTAGGAGGCGTCCAATTTACAAGTGCTGCACAAATGCCTGCATCGTTATTTACAGTTATATCCGCAGGACAATTGACAATCGTTGGGGCTTCATTATCTACAATAATAACATTGTAATCGCATGTTGCTGTGTTGCCATCTCTATCTGTGACGGTACACATAACGATTGTTGTTCCTACCGGAAAAATATCTCCTGATATTGCTGTACAAGAAACAGTTAATTCGTCGGGACATTCATCATTTGCTACCGGATTGGGAAGTGTGACTACAGCCTCACAGGTTGTCGGGTCAACATTGACGGTGATATCAGCCGGACAGGTGATGGATGGATTTTCGTTTGCCCCCGGTTCGGGGATGGTAAAGGTTTCAGTAGCTGTATTGCCATCTGCATCTGTCACAGTAAGTTGATATATCCCATCTTCTACACACGACAGGTCTTGGGCACACACATTGGCGAAGCCAACTGAATAAGACCCCCCCTCGCTGGCATCTGCATAATAAATGAAGTCTATTTTATCTACACAACTTGGGAAAGTAACAATAAAACCACCTCTGTCTCCCGAAGAAATAGGAGGGCAATTTTGTGATTGCCAAGTATTATTTCCAACAAATGTAGGGCAGGCGGTATCCGGTGTTGTATTGGTGACGACGAAATCTGCTGCAGAGAGTGTAATTGGATTTCCCATTAAGGAGGCATTGATGATAATCTCGTCGTTGTCATCCAAATCATTGATGAAAATTTCAAGATTGCAGACCGGTTCGCTGAAAGTCCATGTACGGGTTACATTGGCAGCAGGACCGGCATTGCCGTTCATTTCTACACCTGTACGCAAAGCCACGGTGCCGGGCAAGTGGCTGTCATTGATGATATTTTCATCAACACAAGCTCCGCCTTGCGGGTCGGGTGGGCTTACCGTCAAGGTAGCTCCTTGTACGGTGTAGCCTTGTGCATTGATGGCATCGGTTGTGGTAGAGCACGGCGGAATGACAGGGCATCCCACGCCATTTTCTTCGGGACATGCTACGCCATTCAATGCCGAAAAATCAACAGCAGCATCGCAGCCAAGCGGTAAGCCGTTTTGTGTCCAGTCGTAACTATATGGCGGTGTTCCTCCTGTTACGGTTATATCTATCAGGTTGTCTTCGCCGATAGGACACGTACAGTCTGTCGTGACAAGCCCATCAATTGTAAGTGCTTGAGCTTGAATGTTCGTGGTACTCAAAGCACAGAAAAACATCATTATCAACGGAGCATAATAATAATGATTGGTTTGGTTCAATTTTAGTTTGATAAATTGATTCTTCATGGATAAAGGTTTATGGTTTATGAAGTAATTCTCAGAAAAGGCAATACATTTAATCATATCATATAATTAAATATTGCAGTCATTGAAAAATAATTGCTATAATACAGTAAGTATAGATGAATACACTAGCAAGTAGGTGTCTGAGAATAGTGTGAGACTTGGGTTTTTATTTGTGCGATATACGAAGATAGTTTTGAAAAGGATAATGAAAATCCTGAACAGCATTACTCAACTACATCACAAAAATATAAAATATACAGGTGTTTGTGTAAAATTTGAAATTATTTTTTTTCTTTATATATAAACTTGATTTTTTGAATCCGTTTTAACGGTTCAATTAAAAATATGATTGCAAATTAGCATTATATAAATACTAATGCAAGTAACGGTTTGGTACTTTTTTACAAATCGAAAAGTTGGGAATTGGGTTTCTTTCAAAAGAAAGGAGATAATTCGAGTATGTTGTTTAGAGTTAAAAGTTGATAAAAACGTTGCATAAATAAGGGGCTGATAATAAATATTTTGGGTACATATAAATGGATTTTTCATGTCATTTCTTCTATGTTCTTCGTTATCCGCACTTTATGGGCAGCCTAACGAAGAACATAGAAAAATCTATATCTTTTACTCTACGTAATCAGGCGCACTGATTTCCGCCTTAGCAATCGAAGACTGTACACAATCGTGCGGTGTCATATCAAAACGCTTGTCTTGAAAAAGTCCGAGTGAATTAATATCTACAAAAGTAGCGTCACCATTATCATGAATACAAATACCTTCAGTCGCATCATCGGTCAACGACTCAGCTATCACGCCATCATACAAAATATCACGCATATCGCCATCGGGAAACTCATTCATCAAAGTTTGTCCAATATCATTTGGGTTAGCCGGATATTCTGTGGTACGCTGAAACTCATTATCGTGAATGTGAATGTTATAAATATACGGATCGTAATCACCGTAATCAGGAATATTAAAATCAAAGGCATCCAATGTAATCATACTGATGATGCCCAATCCCATTACATTATTATTATGAATTTGATTATTGAATACTTCTACATCCGCCGAAGAAAGCAACATAATACCCGTTCCCGGTGGAATATCGCGTACCGTACCTGAGAGCGCGAAGTTTTCGTGCGAATTATCGTGTATATAATTATCATAAACGCGGCACTGACGACCATTGGTAATCACCGTCAAGTTCGGTAAATCGAATACCAAAATACCGCCTGTGTTGTTACGAGCTTCGTTGTTATATACATCGGCTTCGATGCTGTTTTCGATTTCGATTCCGGCTACATTTTCTTCAACGAGATTGTTGCGTACTACGATTTTTTCGCTTTGCCCTACATAGATACCTGCATCCGATGCGCCACGCACATAGCAACTGTCCAGATATACATTTTTGCAAGCTACGGGATAGAGCGCGTAAGCTCCATTGTCGCCACTCACCGGACCGGTATAGACCGAACCGAGATTGACAAAACTAATTCCATCACATTCTCTTGCTTTAATATTATCGCCCTCTGCGTCAGTAATTGTAAAATCGCGCATCAATAGCCAATCACAATTTGTAATCTGAAGCCCCTCTGCACCTGCTGTCTGATTGGCAAATGACAGTGTCGTCAAATCACGCCCTGCACCGCGTATGGTGATGCCATTTTTGTTGTCAAGTGAGAGTGTATTAGTAAATTCAAAAGTCCCTTCGTCAAATTCAATGATGTCGTCATCTTCCATCAAAATGAGGGCTTCCTGTACTTTTTCCTGATTGTCAGCTGCAGGTGAAAATTTCCAGATGGTAGGTTCATCTATCACCACATCATCATCATCTTTGTCACCACAACTTGATACCAAAAACATGGCTGAAAGCAACACGCATCCAGCGAATAGGATTTGATTTTTAAACTTCATTATATTATTCATTTTGTTATTTTTAAAAAAAAATATAGCCAACAAAATTAGTAAAAAATAATTATTTATTCGTTTTTTGGTGTATGGATTTAATGTTAAACTGATTTGAGTGTGTCACAAATCGGTGGTCAGTTCAAAAAAATAAAAAAATGCGTTGGTATGCGTTTGTTTTGGGCGTTAAAAATTTGGGATAAACTTGCCTTGCATTTTCAAAATTTGGTGGTGTTCGAGTAAAATAGGGAATAGTCGCAAGGCGAATGTTTTTGTATGAAAATGGGTGTTTTAATACTCAAATATCCATGTTCAGCAAAGGAATTCGCCTTGCGACTCGCGTATAATTACTCACCCTATTTTTCTCGAACACCACCCAAAATCTATCAATACCCCATATCTTTTTCGGTTGCGCGAATTGACTGACATTTTGCAAGTGGCAGACAACAGCATTTTTGTATTTTATTGACAATTAGAAGTTTTATGTATTATTATAATTTTAAATGAAAAAATAAAATAAGTAATTCCGTTTGCTAAACTTTTTAAGAGCATGTTTAAACTTTTTAAGTTTAGCAAACGGGGTATTTAAAGATGTGGGGTATCGTTAGATTTTGAAAATGCAAGGAGTGTTCTGACGTGGATGTTGCCGTCTTTGTCGCGTTGAAGTCGCAATTCTCTTCTGTTGTCCATGCCAAATTGGAGAAATTCATCCGCCGTCATATCGCTCGGAATTATCCGGAAAGCATATGGGTCGTGTCGGTCTATGGTTATCATGGTTTGAGTTTGGTGAGTTGCAAGGAATTTCGGAAATGCCTTGCAACTTTATCAAGGTTTCATCTTACTTGGGTCTTGGCTGGTATGGAAAATGTCGGTGATATAAATATTTTCTCCGTCAATTCGATAGATGATTTTGTAATTGCCTTCTACGAGGTAGTGATGCCCCAAACCCAAGTCGCTAAGTTGTTCTTCAATCGCACCAATACGCGGAAATTGCTCTAAAGTCAACATTCTTTCTTCAATGGATTTTCTAATTCGGATAGCTACTTGAGGAAGGTTTTGTCGCAGTAGTAATCATAGATTTGGATGAAGCGTCTCCTTATATTAGATGTGATAATGATAGTCATGCGTTCCAATTTTCCTTCATCATTTCACGTAGTGGAATCACATTACCCTCTGCAATATCTCGTTCAGAGGCAAGCGCACGTTCGTGTAATTCCTCCGAAGTGAGTGGTGTAAATTGCTCGTTTTCATCCTTCAAAGCCTTTACTTGATTCAAGACCGCCGTATCTTTCAATTGAATCAACCATTCAATCAGTTGAAATTTTTCTGCCTGAACATTCGTCATAATTTTATTTTTTCAAAAAAAATGAATTTTATCCAAATTTGAAACGGCAGACACTCAAAAAGTATCTGCCGTTTCCACCGTACTGACGACTTCAGCCGTCAAGTGTTCGCCTTGCGACGGCTGCCTGTCCCGCAACTTGATTCGGGAAAGTCGTCGGTACAGGGGCTTACTCTGCACGCTGCCGCAGCAAGGCTTCTATCTTGCCCAGTCGCGCCTCCATATCCGCATGTTGCGCTCGTAAAGCTTTGTTTTCTGCCTCCAACTCCTGCACTGCCTTGACCAATGGCACGACAAACTCCGCATAGCGCAGTCCGGTTTATCATCTCATAATTATTAATTTTTCTTGAGCCACTAATTTTCCTTGATTCAGTACAACAATAAAGTAAATACCCGGGCTATAATTCGCTACGGAATACGAACCGTTTGCATTATTGAAGGTGCTGACCAATTGTCCACTTACGTTATATAATTGAACGGCGTCATACACATCGCTGACGTTATTGCCGATAAAATCCAATTTGATATTGACTACATCACGGGTTGGATTTGGATAAACGACTAGTGGTTGTTCATTTTCAAAATCAGGGGAATTGATACGGTTGCAGTTCTCCAGCAACACAAAAGTTTTACTGACCGAACATCCTAAATCATCTTTTACTGTTACTCCATAAAGGAAAGGAGGTAGATTGTCCAACTGCTGTCCGGTAGCAGTAGGGTCGTGACTCCATTCATAGGTATAATTACCTGTTCCTCCAGTACCGATTACACGGATAGAACCAAAGCTATCATTGCAATCCGGCTCCTGAACAAAATCAACCTTAATGTCAAGGTCTGAGTCAATACAAGAAGTATCCACTGGGTCCAAAAAGTCAGGTATACCATCACCGTCGGAGTCATCCGTACCTTCATCTTCATCCGGTATATCATCACCATCGGAGTCTTCGTCACGTTCATTCGGTATACCGTCGCCGTCAGGGTCTTGCGGATTTATAGACTCATCATCATTAGGAATGCCATCTCCGTCACAATCATCGTTTTGACAAGGTGGAAAAGAACTTGAATTTACATAAAAAACATCAGATGCGTGTCGGTCAAAGGTTACTGTTGTAACAGGAGGTACTTCGGGACCCTCAAAGATAGGCTCACCCGGTAATAATGGGGTATTTGATGGTATAAAAGCAAAGGTATTCACATGGTATAATCCTCTACCATTAAAGTCATTAAAATCTGCCGTATAGGTTCTGCCATCCGGATCGTAAGTGAAATCTAAGTTTACAATAGAACTATCAGGCCTCACGACATTCCCACTGTACTCAACATCCCCCTCTAAAGAACTCACATAAGAAGCATGTGTAGTGATAGTAACGCTTCCGGATGTTTCTACATATTTCGGATAAGCAGAAGTAAATAAATCAGGTTCTACATTTTCAACAATAGCAGTGTAGTATCCGCTTAATGAGTAATTACTACCATATATGTACAATGTCCACCAACCTGCCGCTGGATTAGGTAAGCGAAATATTTGATATAGTCCATCACGAGTAATGTATTCTGGATTAAAATTACCATATTCGCCACCACCACCGAACAATTCAAAGTAAATAGGAGATTCTCCTTCATTACCGTCTCGCGATATGTAGATGGTCAAATAATCAGCTCCTTCTTCAACCCAAAAAACGTCTTCAGTATTTTCAGGAGGGAGAGGAGGAAGACAAAGTTCACCACCACACAAGTAATAATGTTGACGTGGCAGGACTATCCCATCTCCTCTGTAAATAGCTGATAATTCGGCAAATATTGCTGGCATGTACTCTCCTGTAACGGCATCTGACATCATACCACCAGATTCAGCAGAGATATCAGAAAGTAATGGACGGTCTGCTCCATTACCCACCGGAGTGGTGAAAATTTTAATACCTTGCTCTGCTATAAAATTCGATACCTCTCTCGGATCGAGTCCAATCTTGTTTTCGCCATCAGAAATCAAAAATATGGTCGGATTCGTTCTCATACTGTTGTAAATCTCAAGCATTGATTTGTTCAACCCGTCACCAATAGCTGTATTACCACCTGCATTAATTCCATCAATAGCATTCTTTATATCTTGAGCATTAGAAGATGTTAATGTAGTAACAGGTACAACGGCGGTAACCTCCTCATTAAAAGCTACGACCCCTACCATAATATTATTAACAACATTCATATCAACAAACGTTTTCATAGCAGCCTTGGCATAATCTAATCTTGTAATTTCTTCTCCCCCAAAAGTGACATCAGCTGCCTTCATACTGCCGGATTTATCTACTAATAATATGACGACATCAGTACCACCTATTTGATCATCAATGGATAAGGAGACATTACAAAATACCGGTTGAGTCGGTTCGGGAGTATTAGGTATTTCTAAGTTCAATCTACGATAGTTATCGGCTAATGTTTGCCAGCAGGATTTACCGGACTGAAAAAAGGTTTGTTGAGTAGTTTCCCACATACCTGTATTTGTATTGTAGCCCGGTCTACAGCCATCAGTGCAGTCATCATTACCGCAAGATGAAGAGGCACAACCATCAATATTTCCTTGAGTTAAATCGTGGTTATTGGGTGTACAAAGTTCAGTAATATCCGGAAAAGTTTGTTGCAACAGACAGTTATTAACTGCATCAACATTGCCTGAATCAAAGCAGGATCCTATTCCACAGGGACCTCCCCATCTACATTGTTCGCTATACTCATCTGCTGTACCAAAAGCCAAATGAGCCAACTCATGTGCAATGACTTCACCATTAATAGCATCCTTAAATAAGTTAATATGAGCACCATTACGTCCAAAGCCCGATCCGTCAGCCCAAATCCTAACACCCGAACGTCCGTTAAATGGAAGTACCCAAATATCCGCAGCCCCTTCATTTACAGCACCTCCGAGATAAGTCACGTTACGAAATACAATTTGACCATCCGTAGCGTCGCAGATAATTGCATTAGCTTCTTCTATGGCAGCATTCATATCTGCAATATCAGAAGGAGTTGGCGGGAACCTGAAATTCACCGTGAAGTCCATAACCCCTTTGACACCAAGTGAGTTTGGAGGAGCAGTCCTAATCTGTCCTGAACCTGCAAAAGAACATAAAGGCATTGCAATTATGGTAAATAGTAATAGTACGAAATGAAATGATTTATTTTTTTTAGAAAAAAGATATTCAGCTATTTTTTGGGGCTTTTCAATCTGATATGCTTTTGTAATACTTAGTTTCATAGTAAAAAAATTTAATGGTATAAAAATTAGTTTTTCAAATACGGGAATCTACCCGTCGCTTATTACTCTCCTTCAAATGCTCCAAAATCAAACAGTAAGGAAAAGCGCAAGGTATTATCCAATGGGTTACGCTGATTTGTGGTGGGTATCAGGTAGGAAAAATTCAAACCGAAGATGTTGTATTTAAGACCCAAGCCAACAGTAAAAAATTTACGGTTGCCTTTTGTGCGATGCTCATTGAAGTGTCCCGCACGAACGGCAAATTGCTTATCATACCAATATTCTACACCTATCGAATAGGTATTCTCACGCATTTCTTCACCAAATCCCCCTGGCGCATCCCCGAATGAGCCAAAAACTCCCCCTATCACGGATTTTTCCTTATAATCCGGTATATCAGGATTTCCACCACCAGCATTTTCCGGGCTAAATCTATTTCCCCCTGGAGGCGTAGGTACAAGCAGACGATTGAGGTCAATAGCAAAATTAATTGTATTGAAATCATCAATATCATACTCCAAACCGGTGCCTATACCAAGATTAGTCGGGATAAAATCTTTATTCGCAGATTGTGTGTATGAAATCTTCGTACCCAGATTAGAAATGGACGTACCAATCGTCAACCGTGCATCGCTTCCACCAATTTCAAGTGGTGTACGATAGGTGAATGACAAATCCCCTGCAAAAGCATTGCCCGGTGTGATGGTTTCATCTTCAACGGTTTGACCATTTGCGAGACGAGAGTAGATATATTTCATTGCCAAACCCGCCGCAAATTTATCACTCAACTTACGGTTATATGCCAATGATAATTCAAATTCATTCGGACTATCAGTACCGAGTGGTTGACCGTTTTCGTCGGTAAATTGAATCGTTCCTAATGAGAAATAACTCAAGCCCAACCCAACAGTCTGCAAATCATCAATCTTGCGATAGCCCGAAAGATATGCCAAGTAAACATCCTGCAAACCTAATGCACGAAGCCACGGCGTATATGTTGCAGAAATCCCTAATTCCTGAGTAGCAAATGCCAGCTTGGACGTATTGAAGTGCATACTATTTGCATCGGGCGAGATAGCAATGCCTACATCCCCCATAGCACCGCTACGCGCATCAGGAATGATTCGCAGAAAGGGAACGGAAGTAACAATAGTATTGACACAGGGTTGACCAGTTACTTGATTGATACCGTTTTCATCACATAGATTAAGTTGGGCTATCAAGTGGGTAGATAGTAATGTAAAAAAAGCCACGACAAGACTTATTTTCGTAGTGAGATTTTTCATAATGTGGTCTTAATTTTGTTGTATGTTAAAAATTGTGGGGTACATTTCGTACATGTACAAAATTAAGTATGTCAAAAACCCCATGCGTGACAAAATTTCGAGGTAAATCATGTAAACAAATCGACAAAAACCCGATTAACTACCTGATAATCAAATTTTTAATTTGAAATAAAATAATAAAAATAAAGTATAATATTATAAAAAATAATTTTCGTAAAAGGCTAAAAAGAAGTATGGAGAATTTGACATTTTCATAAAACACATGTAAAAAATTATAAAAATGTCAAATCAACCTTCGATAGTCAAATGGTGAAACTTTAAAGAGAAAGTAGGGCGATAAGTGAAGTATGTGATGAGTGAAAAATGATGTTGAAGATGACTTTGACGGTGAGCATGAAACGGTATGCCGGAAAGTGGTGCTGGTGAGATGATGATGTGTTTTTTACGAAAGGTTTGGAGTAGGCGTTTTTCACAAAAAAATAAAAAAAATGCGTTGGTATGCGTTTGTTTTGGGCGTTTAAAAATTTGGGAAAGACTTGCCTTGCATTTTGGAAATGCAAGGCAAGTCTTTCTTACCATTCTTTCAATAATTTCAAATCAAACTCAAAACCTTCCATCACATCCTCTCCTGTCAGTACGTGGTCAAAGCCTTTGAGTGTTTCGATGTCTCCGTTTTCGCGGTAGATGTAAGTGGTTTCTGTGTTCGGGTCAAAGAGCCATGCCAGGCGGACACCATTACTCATCCATTCCAACATCTTCTCTTTGAGCATGTGCAGGCGGTCTGATTTGGTGAAAACTTCAACGACAAAATCCGGTACAATGGCAGCGAATCTTTCCCTTTCAGAATCAGGCATTTTGGCGATGCGTTCGGGGCTAATCCATGAGGTAGTACATGTACGTACCGCACCTGTGGGCATCGTGAATCCGGTACGACTGCTTGGTGATGCTCCTGTGTTTTTTCTGCGCCACAAGTTTACTTCTGTCAGCAATTCGGCTTCACGTTCCCCGTCGTCGAGGGTGAGTAGTGTCCTGACGTGGATGTTGCCGTCTTTATCGCGTTGAAGTCGCAATTCTCTCCTGTTGTCCATGCCAAATTGGAGAAATTCATCCGCCGTCATATCGCTCGGAATAATCTGGAAAGCATACGGGTCGTGTCGGTCTATGGTTATCATGGTTTGAGTTTGGATGTGAAATTTGCTAAGGCTTCAAAAACTCATTAAACGCTGCTTTTCGCCAATTTTCGATTTGGATACCTTCGATTCGGGAGAGGTGTTTTTCGTTGTTGGTGACCATGACGAAGCCACCGGAAACGGAGGTCGTACCAATCAGCAAATCAAAGTCCGGTATGAGTGTACCTGTGCGTTGTAGTTTTACTTTTTCTTTGGCAAATTGGTCGAGGTGTTCGATGATTGGGATAACGTCAAACAACTCACGTATTTCTTCGACTTCCTGTGTGTTTTGCGTAATTGTCGCTTTTTTCTGCGCCGTATTTTAGTTCTGCGATAGTGATTTCGGAGACAAAACAATTGCCTTTACCTATAGCATCTATTTTCTCACTGATTTTGTGTTTCTTTTTGAGAAAAGATATACAAATATCGCTGTCGAGTAAATATCGTGTCATTCCTCAAAAAGATTTTTATCGGAGATACTCCGGGTGTTATAAATCTCTTCTACCAACTCATCCGAATTGAGTACAGGGTCATCTTTCCATGCACCTGACAACTTATTGAAAAGATATTCCTTTCTACTTTCATCCTTATTAAAATTGGCTTTTAAATCTTCCGTCAATTCCGATAAGATTTCCAATTTGGATGCTGTACTTAGCGGCTTGATACTCCGCATGATATGACTTACTGTAAGCATAGTATTTATTTTTCAAACATAACGAATCAGATGGTAAGATAGTTCAACGTTCTGTTATGCTTGTTTTTTCCAAAGATAACGAATTTTACCTAAAATTGAAACGGCAGACACTCAAAAAGTATCTGCCGTTTCCACCGTACTGACGACTTTAGCCGTCAAGTGTTGCCCTGCGACGGCTGAAGTCATCGGTACGGAGGCTACTCTGCACGCTGCCGCAGCAAGGCTTCTATCTTGCCCAATCGCGCCTCCAAATCCGCATGTTGCGCTCGTAAGGCTTTGTTTTCTGCCTCCAACTCCTGCACTGCCTTGACCAATGGCACGACAAACTCCGCATAACGCAAACTGTACCGTAATTGTATATGAATAAGTTAGGCTATTCGTTGAAAATTTGTTAATTTGACCGAAACATTATTTACTAAAAATGAACGATTCAAGAGAAATAGACCAATTGCTTCGGGAAGCCCAAACTATCAGCGAAGCCTATAATATCGTAGCTGAAACAACAGGAGAAAGGTTCAATATTTTTTCTATACTAAATGTGGAAACGGATGAGGTGAAAACCCATTCGGGGTTCATTGCCGAGTTATTGGATGAAAAAGGCAGCCACGGACAGGGCACAATTTTTATGGAGAAATTCAATGAGTGTATTCCTATTGAAGATTTTGATATTGAAAACAGTTACGATGTAATTGTTGAACGTTATGCAGGAAAAGTGACAGAAGATAAAGGCGGTAGAATTGATATTTTTATTAAAAATAAACGTAGTGATTACATTTTAATTGAAAATAAAATATATGCCCAAGAACAAAATAAACAATTACTTAGATACCAAAATTCATTTCCCAATTCTACAATTCTCTATCTTACACTTCGTGGCGAAGAAAGCAAACAGACATCCTCTGATAAAGTAAATTATACACCAATTTCCTATCAAACAGACATCATAAATTGGTTGGAAATGTGCCAAAAAGAAGCTGTCGCCATTCCAATTTTACGGGAGACTATAACACAATATATCAACCTAATTAAGAAATTAACCGGACAAAATTTAAATAAAAAAATGAGCAACGAAATTATTGAGAGAATTTTGAGAAATGAGGAAAGTATGGAGGCTTACAGGGGATTATTTAATTCAAGAAAAGACTTAGAAGAAAGAATAAGAAGGAGTTTTTGTCAAAGGTTGCCAAAAATCGCAGAACAGCATAAGTTGGAATTAGAAATTAAAGGGAAAGAAGAAATTGTTAGTGGAATTGGGAGAAATTTACCCGCATTTAAATTTCATAATGAAAAACTAAAAGCCCTCAATCTCAAATTCATTTTTCGTTTTCAAGAACCCAAACTCAGGAAGCCTATCATCGGATTACAATACATCGAAAAGCCTGCAAATCAACTTCCTCAATACGATGAGATTAGAGAGAGGTTTGATATTGAATTTGGAAATAGCGACAAAACATCGACGAACTTTTTATGTTATCTTGATTACCAACCTAATGTTGGTTGGGAAGCACTTAGAACATTAAAACGTATTCATTTCGGAGAATTTGAAGAAGACCTAAATAGCAAAATCAAAAAAGTGCTAAAAATTATCAAGGAAGCCACAAATCCTGATTTGTAAAGAAAAATATTTTATTTATGCCTTTTCATCCACTTCAACTCAAATTCAAAACCCTTCATCACATCCTCACCAGTCAATGTACGGTCAAAACCTTCAAGTACCTCAACACCGCCGTTTTCACGATAAATGTAGGTTGTTGCTGTTTTCGGGTCAATGAGCCACGCAAGGCGGACACCGTTTTCTATCCACTCCAACATTTTGTCTTTCACTACTTTAAGTCTATCGCTTTTTGAGCGTACTTCCACCACAAAATCCGGTACAACGGCAGCGAACTTCCACATTTCATCCTCTGGCATTGCAGCATAGCGTTCGGGGCTGACCCACGAGGCGTCGGGCGAACGCACAGCTCCCGAAGGTAACGTATATCCTGCAGAGGCATTGAAGGCTTCTCCACCATTTTTTCTTGCCCACATATCTATGTCTGAACTGATAGTGATTTCGTTTTTACTGGAGCCAAGATGAACAGGAGGCATAACGATAATATTTCGGTCTTTATCACGCTCAATACGCATGTGTTTATTAGCCATGCAAAATTGAAGGAACTGTTCGTCCGTCATGTCATTCGGAACGACCTTTAAAGTGTATTGCGTATCTAATTCTAATTGTATCATATTGAATGGAATTTACGATTTTCCAATATATAGGTAAGTTACGAAGTTTTCTAAATAAAAACAAACTTGCCTTGCATTTCGAACACGTAGAGAAAATTCATGAATTTTCTCTACGTGTTCGGGCATAGTGCCAAGTCCGGGCAGATTCTGAATCGGGGTTCAGAATGACGTTTTGTTTTTTGGGCGTTATCCTTCGTAGGGACAAGACATGCCTTGTCCCTACGAAGGAAGATTTTTGGTCGTCTATCAATTCAACAAAGCATCCGTCTCCAAGTAACCCCCAACTTCATTTCCAATCTCAATCAATCCTTCCACCACCGTCACGCGAATTGGTTTTTTGGTGTCCAGTTCGCCTTTGAGGATGTTTCGGGCGAGGCGGTTGACGATGCGTTTTTGGAGGATGCGTTTGAGGGGGCGTGC
>ENA-ORXR01001451-ORXR01001451.1-marine-metagenome-genome-assembly--contig:-NODE-1451-length-25080-cov-27.483062_pt1 | contig 25080 bp, 33 predicted proteins | sample MGYA00237866_ERZ511479 | MGnify/ENA metagenome assembly ERZ511479 | reverse complement strand
ATTGGTTTCTCGGGCGAGTGTTTCCAGATCCATGTCGGACCACGGGGCTTCTTGGGCGAACTCGGTCTCTAGGCTGCTGAAGAGTCTCGCGAAAAGTGAGCAAATGTTTCGTGAAATGTGATCATTCTTGCTGCATCTCCTTCGGCAAAGTCTCTCCGGTGATCGAACACCTTGCGACTGCGTAGACCTTGGAAAACTCGAACTGAGCATCCTTCAGTAGCTCACTGCTCGGCCTCGAACTGCCTCCGCCGAACATCGCAGAGACCTCCTCTGAGTGCTGCTTTAGCGCCGAAACCAATCGAGCTCGATGAAGCAGCGCTGCTGGTCTGAGCCACCAAGTCTGCCAGTCTTCGTGCATGAAACGAGCGGCGAAAGCGCTCGTCTCTAGGACTTCGGAGTCCATTGAACGGACCAACTCCGCCAATGGTTGAGCAGCCTCGTCAGCCGGATCTCCCGCATCTTCAATAGCTTTTTTTTTAGGCCGAACAGCTGCAGGTAATGGTCCACCGCGAACTCGGCTAAATCGGCATTCGAAGCCCTCTCGATCGCAGGTAAAAGCGCGAGGAAGGACGCAGGATTGAGCGCTGCATCCATGGCCTGCAAGCCCTCATCAACCGAGAACCTCCGAAGCGCCCAAAGACCCGCGATCACCGCAACATCCTCGTTCGCAGCCCCCTTCGACATCAGCGACGCCACGCAGCGTCGCGCCCAATAAAGAGCCTCCTCGCTCGGCGGATCGATCATCCCAACCATCGTCTCGATTGGCCTCAGCGCGCCTGGTAGACCTCCGTAATCAGCCAGGTCGTTCTCGGACTCGGACGCGACCTGCTGCTCTGCCTCGTGGACCGCCTTGGCCGCTTCCTCCAACTCTGCCTTGGCCGCCTCGACGACCGGCTTATGGATCGGATCGGCCGCAGCCAACTGATCGAGGTGCTCGCAAAAGAGCCTGAAATTATCCCATATATTTAGGTTGTGAACAACCGTTTCCGCCGCCGCCATGATGGTCCTCGATTACGAAGTGGTGAAGTACTCGCCCTTGCCTTTTTCGTAGCGAGTGAAGGTCTGGTCGAACGTCGGCTCGCCCTCGTTGGACTGGCTCGTGTTCAACGTGCCGTTATGCCAACTCGGATCGCCATTGGCGTCTGTGTCGCCAGGCGCAGGCGAACCGCACCCTGGCTGACACATCTCCGCCGTAGCGGTGCACTTGCCTTCGACCACGCAGGTGTGCGTGTTGTACACGTTGCAGCCTGCGGCCGGGCAACCATCTTCGCCGATGGTCTCAACGTCCTGCGGTTCGACGGTTTCCCGAACAGAAGTTATGATCGTACCAAGAGGGATCTTCTTGGCGGTGAGTTCGAGTCCTGGGCAAACGCCCGATCCTACTGCTGGCATAATTATTTCTCCTGATTGGAAAGAAGGTTGAGAAGGCCCTCGCGGCTCCGAACGCCCTTGCGATCGATGTCGAGTCGGTCAATTTCTGCCCGAAGTTCCTTCATATTCATCTCGGACGGATCGCGCGGGATCGCGGCATCAGCCGGTTCTTCGACGAACTCCTCTACGGACTCCAAGGCGATTGAAAGGTTGGCCAAGGCATCCAATGCGGCGACCTTCTCCTCGACCGAGGCGCGACCGGCATCGATCACTTTGAGCAACAGCTCGGCATCCTGCTTGGGCGCAGCAAAGCAGGTCGAGCAGAGGAGCAGAGCGATGGTGGTGAGCTTTTTCATGGCAGGTCGTCGTGGTCGATCCCGACGCGGCTTCGGTTTGTGGCCGGAGCCGTCAGGGTGTCCACCCATTGGCCGGCGGCGAAAACGCCACGCGTGTTGAACGGGCAGGTGAGGCGAGCGAGGGAATGTACCGAGACTCGGTAGTGAGTGCCGGCGGGAAGAAACAGACGGCCCTGCGATCCGACATGGCACGCGTAGCCGACCGTAGCCGTGCCGGTGAATTGCAAGATGCCGTAGCTATTGATGGCGCTGTAGTAGCTGCGGATGTCGGCAGCGCCCTGGTAGTCGATCTCGCCGCGGCTGGCGACATGATCGTAGTAGCTGCGAACCCGGTTGGAGTTGCGGTAGCGCAGGATCGCGCGGCCGGACGCGTCGAGGCCATAGAGAAGGTTGTTGCCAGCATCGACGAACAGCTCGGCGCGGCTGCTGACCTCGCCATAGTAGAATTGCAGGATGCCGCCGCGCTGGTCGATCTCGCCGTAGCTGCCGATCTCGCTGTAGTAGATCCATTGCCGGTCGCCAGCACGGAACCAGATCCGGGCCGTCGACGAGAAGTCGCTGTAGTAGCCACGGACGTCGTTGCGGTCACGGAACAGCCAGTAGGCCTCACTGGACGCGTTGACATAGTAGAGCAGGACAGCAGTGCTACGCTCGCCGTAGAAGCGGGCGCGGCTGTCCATCGACAGGGCGCGGATCGTGACGGCCGCGTCGTCGAGTTCGATGATGGCGTCATCAGAGATCGAGGACGCACGGAAGGAGCCAGATGCCCCTCGGATATCAACGTACGCGTCGGATTCGACCCGAAGGTCATCAACGTCGATGGTCGGCTCGCAGTCGCAGAGGAGGTCGCCATTCTCGACTCGGTTCTCCCGCCAGCCGGTTGCCGCCCACGGGAACCGATCCACCTCGGTGCCGTTGTCGCCGATGACCACGTTACCCCGATTGTCGCGCAACTCCACGATCCGGTGGGTGTCCAAGTCGTAGCGGCCAGACCAACCCTCGTTATCCAAGGTCGTCAGGACCTGGGCGTTGACCGCAAAGTGGCTCGGGGTGATCGCCCGCAGGCAGATACCGGTCACAGTGCCGGCCGGCAAGCAGCCCCTGGCAAAATCATCTACGCAGTAGGTGCATCCTGTTTCCAACTCAGCCGCATTGCGCTGCGCTCGAACCTCGGCTCTTGTGCCCGAAAAGGCTTCACATCCGCCACTGGTGGCCGACTGATCGGCCGCCAATGCCGCAATCGACAATAGCGAGAGAATGATGGCAAACGTTTTCATTTTATCGGGGGGAATCGAGCGTCGCCGTCTTTGAGCTCATCTGCTTTCGGGGGGAATCGAGCGTCGCCGTCTTTGAGCTCATCTGCTTTTTCGATGGCCTTATCGAGCGCGCCGTCTTTGAGCTCTTCCGCAGTAAACGAACCGAAAGCGGTCACAAAGGGCTCGGGTTCGAGGGCGATAAGATCTTCAAATTGATTATCAGGCTCAGATGGTTTATTACCCTCTTGAGCCACCAGAAAAACGGCGGCGGAACAGATGAAGATGAAGGCAGAAATAATTAGTTTTGATTTCATGGGAACGATTTCCTTTTAGTTGGATCTACAGGGGGCTACTGTTGTTCGTAAACCAGGCGAGGCCGGGGAAGAGTTCGGGCGGGATCAACGTGCATCGTTCCGGCAGCCGTGGCTGTCTGAGCATCGTGGGGGACGTTAGAAACGGTCCCTTCACAGAACTCGATTGGGCAGACTCCACTGTTACCCCAGTCAAAACCAGTGGCAGACCAAAAGCGGGTTGCCTTGACGTACAATCGCCAGTTATTGGCAGACGAAAAGGTGAAGATTTTGACGCCGGGGCTATCGGTTTCAAACCGGCAATTATCAATGACGATCTGCGACTCGCTGGTCAATAGGTTGGGGGAGTCTGCAAACGCCATCAGTGCCTTGAATCCCGTGTTGCCATCGTTGTTGAAGTTTCCGTTATACCAACGGCAGTTATAGTACTCGCAGTTTACGTCTCGCTCAATCCCATTAAACTTCTGCTTGGTGTGGTAGGTGCCTTGGTCAAAAGTACAGTTTTCAAGCTTTCCATTTCCGCCGCCGCCACAAAGTGAAAGATTGCCGCCCAAGAACTCAACATCGACGCAGAGGAATGTCGCGCCAAAGAATCCGAGCGCGGAGTTCCCTTTTCTGTTTTGACTCCCAAAGGCATCGCCGAATATCGTCAGCCCGTGCAACTCAAGATAGCTAGTTTCTCCGACTTGGAAAAAGCCATAGACAGTGTTACGATCAACCAGCTTGCCAGGTCCCCAAGCGCGGACGGACATTTCGTCTACGCGGAATTGGTTCGCCGCAGCAGTAAGTTCCACTCGAGAACCGTGAAGCTTTAGGTCAATTCCGTCAGCGACGATTGAACCCGTTTCGTTGAACTCCCCATCTTGAACCTCGACGACGTAGCGGTTATCGCGGGTGCATCCACCCGCAACTGCGGAGGCCACGGCTGCGGAGATCGTCAGGAAGTGGCACTCCTGCGAGAACGCTCGGCCTTCGTTTGTGTCTCGATATGAAACCGCCGCGAGGGCATCGTTGCCCGCTTTCGACACGAGGAGGGTTCGCCCGTAAAGGTCGATGGCTTGGTGCTCCTTGGTGATGGTGTCCGTGAGCCCGCAAGAATCGGTTACGGTAAGGGTAATCACGAAGCCGTGTTGCCAATCGGTCGGAAGGGTTTGGCTCGGAACCGTCTCGCCGGTTGCGGTGGCGCTGGTTGTTTTGGTATCAATTTGCCACTCCCACGAAACGATGGTTCGGCCATCCAAGGCGGGGATGCTCTCGGATTGCAGGCTTGTGGTTTCGGCGGGCATGTCGAGCACCACCGAGCCGATCTTGGCAATGGGGTTTGGTTTTCCTTGCGAGATATATTTCCACGCTCCACACGTCCAAATTCCAATCTCTGCGCAACCGCCACCTGCATCCGCCACGCAAACGATGTCGCCTTGCTCTGGGTTCGGGATTAGCGCTTCCGCCTCTTCTCGGGTGCTACCCGTGGCGGAGACGTGCTCCAGGGACGGGCTTTCATCATTGATGGCGGAACCATCACCGCAGGCCTCGAACGTCCATTCGGGATCTTTAGCGGTACCGGCACCGGGAATGTAAAACTTTTGCCCGATGGGCGCGGCCGAGTGGTTCGCCGAGATCCACGCGTTCCATTCGGCTTCGGTCGGATTGTCGGGATCGGCAAAGGCGGCCGGCGGAATTTCAATCGGCGGGGCGGGGCAACATATTGTGGTGCCTGGTGGCATGATGTACGTGCAGCAAGCGCCGCCGGCCGAGAAGGCGGGTGGTAAAATCGCAAAGGCGAGGCAGAGAGAGAGACAGATGTTTTTCATAATTTTTATTCCACCGGTTGCAATCCGGTCCATTGCCAGCGGCCCGTTCCGGCCACTGCGAACGCAGGCAAGACGCCCGTCACGCAGTCGCTTTCAGTGGCATTCCAAGAATGGCACCGGATCGCGTTGTTTAAGATAAACCCGCCAGCACTCGGCACCGTGATGGAGCCTGAAATACGGCAGATTGTGAGACTCTTTAGGCCCGCCGGGATCGAACCCGAACCGGTCACGACAGCGCCTTGGCTGACATGCTCGACCTCGGACTTGTTTTCGCAGGGATCGGCAGCCGGTTCGGCATCCGACTCAGCCGGCGCGCAAGGAACCAGCGAAGTGTCATCGGGCAAGACCTCGCCCTCCGGCACAGAGACCAGGCGGAAGGTTCGTTCGCCACTCGGCAGACATAACACCTCCCAGCACGCCTGGCCGATTCCACCAGGCACGATCACCTCCGTCGAGGCGAACGGCCGCGCGGCCAGAGAGCGGCCTTGGATCACGCTGTAGACAACCGCCTGCTCGCCGCAGATCCCCGAACCCGGCACGTACTCAAAGCCATTGCCAAGCAGCGCGATGATCCACGCGGCGCGTTCGGCCTCATCCCATCCGTCCCACGCAGGCGTCGGAAAATCAGTAAAGGTCCCGCCGACATTGATGCCCCATCGGCCTGGCCCCGCTTGGCCTGTCGAGCTCGACGCATCCAAGCCCAAGGTATTGCAGAGGCGCTTCTCGGTCGCGGCCTCAGTCTCGTAGCAAAAGTCGCAGCCGTATGCCTCCCACTTTGGCTCCATGCTGACCTCAAGCGGATCGCCATCTTCCGGCAAGCAAACTTCAACTTTCCCCTCGACGGTGACCGGCCCCTCGACCGAAACAGTGCCGGTGACTTCAAGCGGGTCGCCATCTTCGGCCAAGCAAACTTCAACCTTGCCCTCGACAGTGACCGGCCCTTCCACAGAAACAGTGCCAGTGACCTCCAGCGGGTCGCCATCTTCGGCCAAGCAAACTTCAACCTTGCCCTCGACCGTGACCGGCCCTTCGACCGAAACAGTGCCGGTGACTTCCAGCGGGTCGCCATCTTCGGCCAAGCAGACTTCAACCTTCCCCTCGACCTCGACCGGACCAGTAATAGAAACAGGCCCGTCAATAGATACAGTACCCGAGATCTCAAGTGGGCCTTCCAACGCCGACTCGATATTTGCCAGCAGTTCGTTGTTCGCGGCCATCTGATCCTTCAAGGTTTTCGAGCAGTCCGCAATCGTTGCCAGGTAATTCGTCCAGGACAGATCCTCGCAAAAACCTGCCGTCATGCCCGCGACGGTGGTCTCCATTGGGGTTCCATCCTCATCGAAGACGCCATACAACTCGATAAAAACGCCCGCGTTAAACCAGCTAGTCCAAACGGTCTCGCCATCGTTGCAATACGGCTTAAGCTGGCTGCTCAGCTGCCACGGACGCGCCCCCTCGGGCGGCTCGCAAGGCGGGCAGTTCGGCCACTCCGCGTCTGGAACAAAAGCGCCGCCCCGGTAATCATCATAAGCCGACTCCTTCGTGCCATCCGCAAAGGTCGTCGTGATCTCGCGGAAGCAAACCCCGTCGCAGTTAATATGCTCGGTGATCTCGCACGACACGACCAACGGCGGATCGGGTTCGACCTCCCCACCACCGCCCGGTTCGCCGCCAGTGCCAGGCACCCCGGCCACCGGCTTGCCGTCAATGGTGTACGATTGGCCAGCGGCCGCCAAGGCGACCAGGAGCCAGACAAATGGAATCAGAAAACGGATCACTTGATCTCCTTGCCGCTGACGACCCGGCGGCGGATCTCGCGCGCCGCGATCTTCAGCGTCGCGCAGCCGCCGGTGTTCGTGATCTTCAAAGTGTCCTCGGGCTGCAACACGAAACCGGCGCCACCAGCTTCGCAGCAAAAGGCTTGACCCTCGCCGGAGAGGCAGAGGACCGGCTGCACGCAGACGTTCGTGACTGGGCCATCTTCGAGTTCGGTGACGATGGTCGAACAGATCGAGATCACAATCTCGGCCTCGCCCGGTTCGTCTAGAACGAGGCACAGCGAATCGACCTGCACCGAGAACGCCAAGCAGTCCCGCCAGGGGATCTCGACGTCGGCCGAACACACGCGGCAAGAAAAAAGGTCCAGCCTGTCCTGGGCGGATGCTTGCGGCGGCAGGAACAACGCCGAGGACAGGGCAGACACAAACAAAACGATGAGGGTGGAAAAAGTACCGCCCCGCGTGATCAGCGCGGGGTCGGCCTTGGGCCACTTGGGGCTATTCATAAGATTTTCTCCGGGGGCGGCGACCACTCCTCGCAGCATCGGAGCGAGAAGTTGACCGCGACGAGATCTATCGTTGGCTTCTCCCGGAGCGTCACCGGATACGACTCGATGCCAGGCTCCACATAGAACGGCACTCCATCGCAGGAAAAACATGCCCCACAAAGAAACTCCTCGACCTGCTCGGCCAAGGCTTGCGCCTCCTTGTTGCCCTTCTGCGAAAAGTCCTTTACCATCACGCCGATAGTCCAGTCCGACCGCTGCGTGAGCGCCGCGCCTTCCAGATTCTTTCGCCGACCCGTCCAAGTGATCGTGGCGTCGCCGCTGCGCATCTTGGTGAGCACCGTTAGGAACGCGGCCTGAGATGTCAGGCGCGCAGGCCACGGCAACAGCTTCCCGAGGTCCGTTTCCTGGGCGATGCACTTGGCGAGCTTCTCGCACACCACGCTGGATTTGATCGGCATGAGTCATTATTCGCTGGGTTCTTCGGCGGTGTCGGAAGCGTCGGTGTCGCCGGGGATGTTGGGCGTGGTCACCACTGAGGGCCGGTCTACCGGTGCCTCGGGGTTGCCGAGCTCTTGGTCTGCGGCCCAGATCTGCTGGGCGGTCGGAGCCTTCCCCTCATCAATCGCAGGCATCTTCTCCCGCGCGAAAAAGAACGCGCAGTCGGGGTGCAGGCCTTGGAACTTGTTGAGGATGTAGCCGCGATTACCGGCAAAGATCCCGTGGCCCTGGTGGGCGATGGCGTAGCGACGTCCGGGCGTGAGCTTGTGGTCGGCGCTACCTTGCTCAAAGTCGAACTCCACCTTTTTGGGCTTGGTCTGCTTCCCACCTTTTTTGCCCACATCGTAAAGGCAGAGTGTGTGTTTGAGCGCTTCGTTAAATCGATCTCTTGGCATAATATTTTCCTGCTACGCGATTCTTGCGAGCCAGCGTTCGGCTTCGTCTTCGGCCATTCGGGTTGCTTCTGCCGTCGTCGGCATAAAAGGATCTGCTTCCTGTTCGACCCGGCGCTTGAGCACGAACAGTGCGCGGAAGCCGTCGCCGGAATCATAACCAAGAACGCCCTGCGAGCCGCCGGGAGTGCCCAGCACAAACAGGTCGTCGCCGAACTCGCTCGCCCGCCGGCCGCGCGCTTCCTCGGTGATCGGGATCGTCAGGAAATCCGCTCCGCCACGGGCCTTGCCCTTCGCTTCAATGGTCCCGCCGAACTGCTTTTGCGCAGCGGCGACGTGCTCGGCGGCGACATCGACCGAGTCGGCATTAGCGCCGACCAGGTTAATGCTCCGAGCGACATCCCGCCAAAAGCGCCGCCCGCCCTTGGCCAGTGCGCGGCCTTGAGCTTCGCGGCGAACCTTCGCGCCCACCTGGAGCAGGAACCGGCTGCGCTGGGAACGATCCTTCAAACGGCGTTCGAGGCGTCGTAAAAAGGGGAAGGCATTGCCCTCAAATCTAAATCGAAGCAGGCTCATCTCAGTAACCTTTGAGGCACTCCTTATTAAATTTCGGGGGGCAAAGCTTGGCGATCACTCCAGTCCCGCCACCATCTTCAGGGGGCAGGAGTTCGAAGCATCCGTATTGCTTTTCGCAGGCGCCCTCGACCTTCGCGCAGGCCTTCTCGTAGCAGTCCTTGATTTTCTCAGGGATCTCGTCCGAGCACCACCGCTTGGCGATCTCGTACGTGATCATATCCAGCGCCCAAGACTCCAGCATGGCGATCCCGGACGGATCGGTAATTGGCGTCACGAAGTGCTTGCACAGGCAGGCATTGATCTCGGCTTCGATGGCGAGGGCCATCTTGCAGGCGAGTTCGCCCGCCTTGACTTCCAGCGCGGCGAACTCCTCGTCGGTCTCCCACTCACCCAATGTCCCGACGAAGGCTTCCCATGCGTCGGGGCCGACGCATAGCTTGATGCCTTCGAGGGTCAGGTAATTGAGGAGATCCGCCGCCATGAGATGATGGAGTTAGATTACTTGGAGGCTTTCGCCGCCGCCTTTTTCTTGGCGGCTGCTCGGCTGGCCGTCGCCTTCTTCTTGGCGGCGGCGACCTGCTTCTGGACGACGGCGGCAACCCGCTTCTCACCGTCGCCAGTGACGGCGCAGTGCGGGTGTTTGCCGGCGAAGGCCAGCGTCGGCAGGGTCGGCGCGACACCGAACGCGCCATCGGCGCAGATCTCCAGTCGGCCCTTCTTGCGCACATCGCGCGGGCCTTCATCGCCGCGCAGCACCGCAAACTCTTCCATGCCCTCTTGGGCGAAGGGCTTGATCGGCTTCGACAGGTCGAGCAGAATCCACGTTTCCGAGAACTCCGTGCCGACCCACTCCGGCACTTCAACCGGGATCACTTGGTTGTAGAGACGGTTCGGCTTTTCGTTGTCCAGCGTCGGACACCCGAAGATCTCGTAGACAATCGGGGCCAATTCCTTCGAGTGGAGCAGGTGGGTAAAGGTGGGGCACAGCAGTTTGCTGTTGAGGATGTTGGTCTTGCCGTTCGCGCGCGGCTTGGCGTCGCCCATCAGATCCCACCCCGCCGTCATCTGGCAGACGAGATCGTAGTTGTCGGCGGTCAGCGGCATGTCGGCGCAGTTGCTGATCATCGCCTCCATGATCTCCTGATCTTCCGCGAAGAACGGCAGGCCGGAGATGGTGGTGTACGGATTGTAAAGCCCGCCGCCGCCATTGGGGTCGTTGTCCATCAGCATCTGCAGCCGCACTTGACGGACGAACATCGGCCACGCGGCACCCATCGCTTCAGCCATGCCGTCGAACCGGCCGTGGGTGTCGCAGAGGATGTCATCGTATGGGATGACCACGCCGTCGTCGTACCGGCACTTCGAGAAGCCCATCGCCGTGGCGCTGTACTTGCGGAACTCCCGCTCCCCTTCCATCTTTTTGAACTGGGGGAGGTATTGCAGGAGATCGAAGAGGGTCGCCTTGGAACGAGCCGTGCCGAGATCCATGACGGCCCCGGCGAGCGGGTCGGCCTTCGGCGCGGCCTGCAAGCCACGGTTGAGCGCGCCGTTGTAGCGAACGTAAAGGAGGTCGAGGTTTTTTTGGGTGAGCTTCATAAAGATTTCCGGATTGCGGGAGAAAGGGAGCGGGCGCGGATTAGTGGAAGCGGACTTCCACGCAGCCGTCCGCCGTGACATCCCAGATGGTCACGTTCGGATCGGCACCGCCGGGGGCGACCGTGTTGTTATCGACGATGGCGGCGGGCGTGCCGATGTCGGCGGGAGTGACGCCGTCGTGCTCGTACGAGAAAATTCCTTTGCAGAGCTTGACGCTGCAGTCGCCGTCTTCCCCCGCCGTATTGTCGGCAGTGCCGCCGCCAGTGGTACCAGAGACGCCGGCGCGGAACGGACCGGCCACCGCATCCGCATGGCCAGCATTGACGACGTGGCCATCGGCCGTGAGGAATGCAATCGCGCCATCGTGGATGACCTCGCCCGCCTTAACCGGCTTTGGGCCGATGCAGCAGGTTTTCTTGCAGGTTTGGTTCGAAGAGTAAGGCTTGGTGAGCATGGGGATTTTCCGTGGCGTCTAATTTATTTTCGTATTGGCTGGCGCATTGTAGAGGCGAGGTTTCGGCCACTGCCGTTTTTTCTAAAAAAAAAAATCCCGACCAAAGGCCGGGACTAACGGGGCCGTTAACTTCTCCTGCCGCCCCAGTCAGGATTTGGATTTCTCCAGTTTGTGAAACTATGGGCTGGCAACTGTGACGGTGATTTTGTCCCTAGGAGAAAGTTGCTGAAATTCGTCGCCCATTTCTTGCAACAGGCTGTCCAAGCCATCGTGCAAAGTGCCGCCGACGCCGGTAGTCATTTCGACTAAGGCGAAGCCTCTTAATAGTCGGACAACTAAATGGATCTCTCCTGTATCCTTACGCACAAACTTATTCGAAACGTGTGGAGGGGCAGGAGTAAACGCTAAGGTGTCGCGTTGGGTTCCTCGGGATGGCAAAATCATGGGCTGGCTACTTTTTCTTCAGGATTGTGGAAATCAGTCGGCGGACTGGGCCGCGAGCTGGCGCTTGCTCGCCAAGAACTCCTCAGCGTCGAGGCCCTCTTCCTGGACATAGGCATACTCGTCGGCGGTGAGCTCGATCGTGTCGGGGACCAATCCACCGGCGCCGGACTGGGCGGGACCAGTCGGCACGACAACCGGCGCAGTGGCCGCGTAGGCCTTCAACTGCTTCATGCTCTGGGTCCCCGCCCAGGGGAGCTGGGCGTCGGTGAGCTTGCCTACATCAGCGAGTCCGTCGATGTAGCGGGTTTTCTCCTGACCTTCGAGAACGCGGAGGCGCTCTTCGGTCGAGCCGAGTTTGGCGGAAGCGGCGGCGGCACCTTCGACGGCGGCCAGCAAGACCGGCAGGGTCGGCGGGGTGTCGTCGGAGAGTTTCAGCGATTGACCCATCTGCCCGAACGCGGCTTCAAGCTCATCGCGGAGTTGGGTGAGGAATTGCTCATCCGAGGTCGAACCATCGGAGAGCTTTTGCGAGTCGGCCTCGAGGCCGATCATGGTGGCGATAGCGCCAAGGATTTCTGGTTTCATAATGGTGGTTTCGGTTTCGGCGGACAGCTTGCGCATGTCCTCCGGGATCAGTGCCGCCAATGAATCGACCGAGCGGCCCATCACGCGGGCGATGCCGCCAAGCCGCTCGCGTTGCGCCCCGGCATCTTTGCCTGGGCTTTTGATGTCGCCGCTGATGATCTGGCGCATGGTGCCGTCGTCGATCCCGGCGGCGGATGCCAGCCGGCCAACGGCGGCGGCTTCGTCTTCTTGTTCGCCAAGCCATCCGTTGATGGCGCGGCCGAGTGCTGTGGATGAGTCCATTTTAAGAGAGTCCTGTTTGGGGTCGTCGTCTGAGAGATAGAGAGAGTCGCACTCGAACACCGCTTCGCCGCTAGCGCTCAGCCGTTCGAGGTTGTTGATTGCGGGCGTGTTGGTCAGCGCGATCGAGGTCACCCGCAGGCGACCGGAGCGGAGACCGCGGATGGTGGGCGAAAAGTAGCCAGCGATTTCGAGGCCGGACCCGGACAGCAACTGGCGGCTGCGGTCGCTCCAACGTTCGACGTTCGCCCAGAGGGTGCCGTCCTCGCGAAGCTGAAGCGAAGTAAATCCGTGAGCGGTCCGCTCGCCCAGCTTGGGCTTGTACTTGAGGAGCTCGTCTTCATCCATCCCCTCCTGGTCGGCGAGATCCGCGAGGAAGTGCTCCGCATCGACCGGCACCAGCGAACCCTTGCCCTGCTGGTAGCGTTCGATCCGCGAGAGGTCCTCGGATGTGAGCACCAGGTCGAGTGCCTTGCCGTTCTTGGTGATCTTCGTGGTGCCGGACCGCAGCAACTGGAATGCAGTCGGCACGCCATCGGCATCGCGTTCGACGCGTTCGGAGTCTGAGAGTTTGAGCCAGCGGTTCATGGCGCGATTGTAGAGGCGGGGTTTGGCTCAGTGCCGTTTTTTCTTCCACTATCATCAAAGCCTTCACCCGGGGCCGGGGGATCGTCACAAATACCATTTAAATAATCTGACCATGCGCACCGGATGAAGAATCGGTGGCGCGCAATATCAGCGATTACATGATCGAATTCTTCTTGTGATTCGCACTTATCGAGCCGCTCTCTTTGATGAGGGCGCAGATGCTCGCTCATATGCTCTAGTTGGCTTTCGGTGAGTGATCGCCAGCGCTTTTCGAACTGTAACCGATGAATGGCATCATCGATCAATAAATCGCTGGAATCACCTTTAGGTAGAGACACACAGAATGAATCTATTTCATCTAGTCCCTTTGGCTCCTTCAAAATGGCACCGCCGTGATCGGCTCGAAAGGATCGTCCTCGGTTACGGTAAGCCCTAAGCCATACAACTGGGTTGCAAAGATCCGGTCCGCATCCCATTGCAGCTTCGTTCGGCCATGCGGGGTTCCGCAAAAGCCCTCCGCCGAAACAATCGACACGCCTAGTTGAGGGAGTTCAAAGGTCTCGCCTCGGACCACGAGCGGCCCGAACATCGCCGCCAGATCCGCCAACTCGAAATCCAGCGCCAAGCTGTGGCCAATGATCCGCGACACCGCCGGCAACGAGCCTGGGTGCCCAGGCACGAACAGCCGCAAATTCACGATTCCCCCATCGGTAGTTCCATCTGCTCCGGGCGGGTGGGAATTGAATAGCGGGCGAACCGCACCACGTTGCCGTATCGGTTTTCCGCCGAGATAGTTTCAGCCAAGATGTCCTGACCCAGCTTCCGCAGGTCCGCGATCCGCGCCGCCAAGCGCATGACGCCATACTCCGCCATCGCCTCGGCGGCCGTGATCCCGCCGTGGTCTTGCATGTGGCGCAGTATCATCTCGCACTGGCTCACTTGAAATCTCCAATGCGGGCCAGAACTTGGGTGTCATCGGCCAGCCAGCGGCCCCGCTTCTTGTCGGAGGCGTACTTGCCGAACGTGGTGCCACCCGCCCGCGAGAACACCTCGTAAGCAACCGACTCAAGCCAGAACGGCTTCCCCTGCCTCACCCGCTTCAGCGCCACGGGCTTCATCTTCGCTCGCTTCTTCATCCCCAGACCCCATCCAGTTCATCCAGATCAGATTCGGGATCGGGGCTGAGCCCTCGGATGATCTCCTGGACCTCAGCCTTGGCCGTCGCGAACGCCGCATCGACCTTGGTCGAATTCCGAGTGGTTAAAACGGTATTTTGGAGCCGCTCGAAGATCGATTCAACACCATCATCCGAACCGAAGGCTTCCCTCTGGGCCTTCAGGCCGACCCGCACCGTCTCTTTAATTCTGGTCGTAAGGTCCCGAAAGCGTGCATGACGGAACCTCGTCGGCGTGGTGTCGTAAGGCGTCATGAGCGGATGCCGGGGATCGCCATCCTGCGTTTGACCGATGCACCAAAGTTCGATCCCCCAGAAGTCGAGGAGAGCGCACATTGTAATGTCACGGCCTGCATGGATTCTTGGAATCTTCTTGGCACGGCCCCATGCCGCGAAGACCCGCTGGGAAGACTTGGCACATTCCACTACATGGAGGTCATTTTGACCGCCGATAGGGTCGCTGACGCTGCCCAATGCTTGGACATCGGCAGACCGGAAACTGAACAGGTTGACGACATCGAACCCGCCGAACCCAAGCCGCTTGGCGAAACCAATACACTTTCGGATCGTGGGATCATCCTTCTCGTGATCGGCCGTCGAAGGGTTGCACATGATGAACGTGCAGCGGGGCAGATCTACATTCCAGTCGCGGGCCAGCTTGTACCGGTGAACACCTGATGGTGACAACACCGCGTCTCTCGTAACATCGCTCATGCCGCCGACTCCTTGCCATACGGTTTCAGCCGGCTCTGGAGCGCGTTGATCAGAGCACTTGCGGTGTCGGTCTGCACCTTACCCCACTCGATCTGGTCCTCCGATGTCATCGGGATGCGACGTTGCCGACCGGTCTGGGCCGCGATGGCGGCGAGATACTTTTGCGACTGCTTCGCTGGCGGGAGGTAATCCACCAGCAAGCCCCAGAGTAACAGGATGCGGCGCACCTGGTCGTCAGTCGCCTCGCCGACCTTCGTACCCAGTTCGGACGCGAACGATCCGCGCGGATGCCGGACCTTGTCCTCCGGGATCGCGCCCGCATCAACCATCGACCACGCCTGCGCAACCAGCGAGGCCATCACCGCCCGATAGCCCTTGCGCTTGAGGTTCTTCGAACTCCCCTCCGGCATCATCGCCCGATAGTCCTCGTCGGTCAGTCCGACCAGGCGGCGGTAGCACTGCAGTGCCTGCTGTTCTTTCCGGGTCATCGGAGACCTCCAATCAACTCGCGGGCCACCGGGTTCGAACGCAGCTTCTTCAGCGCGCGGCGTTCGATCCGCCGGATTTGGCGCGGCGACAGCAGCTTCGGGGTTTGGCCGGTGCGGTACAACACAGCGGCGATTTCCGCGTAGGTGAGAGTCCTCGAGGGCTTAACAATTCGGTACACCATTGGCGGCCTCCATCAAAAGATGAGCATGGACTATCACGGCATGAACCGTGTCGCGGCGCACCTTGCATCCGGGGATCTCATTCGCCGGGTTGTCGAGCAGGTGATCGATGACCTCGTCTTCGTCGATACTCATCGGAGCGTAGAGATCCGTGAGGTCGTGCGACACCAAGAAGTCGAGGGCGGCGAGCTCATCCGAAACGACCAAGGCATCCACCTCGAACGAACCGAGCAGGCCGACACCCTCTACATCTTTCTTCACGGTCGAAACATCCTTTGGGTCTGCCGACTCGATCCAAGCGCGAAGGGCATCCTCCAGGGCGGACGCCTTCGCAGCCAACTGCGCCGCCTCCAGTTTCAGCCCGGCGAGTTCGAAGAATGATTGTTTGGCTTCGGTGGCGTTCACGCGTCACCTCCGCCATTCTTGCGCACTGTCGCCGCCCCAAATGCTTGGCGGAGGAATTTAACGGTGCGCCATTTAACGTTTATGCTTGGGGCCTTCGCGGCGCTGGCTGGCGTTGAGTAGTACACTTTGCCAGATGCCTTCATCGTACATTTCGCGTTAGCCCGATAGATGGTCTTCGAGGGGTTGACGATGACGACGCGGCCGAACTGATGTTGATCGCTCACGAGGCACCGCCTTTCCGCCGCTTCGGCTTCGCCCCACGCAGGCGCCGCTTGCGTCGTTCGAGCGCGGCCTCCAAGTGGGTGTGGTCGAGTGGCACCTTTTTCGCGACGGCCAGCTTGTTCGCCTGGCCGAGCAGCTCGAACACCGGACGCAGGGCACCGGGGCCGTCCGCGATGGTGCGAGCCAGTTCCATAAGTTCGGGAGTGGCCTTGCGGTTGCGGTCGAGGTGGGCGCGGATGATCGCCGCCAGCTCATCGTCGTCGGCCTTGTGAGGCACACGCAGGAACTCGCCAAAGCGGCCGAGGAGCTGCTCGAGGAAATCCTGCATCCGCCCCGCCTTGAGAGCGTGGGCGAACACATCCGTGGCCAGACAAACAATCGGGCAGCGCCGATCATCGTATAGCCGGCGAATCCATTCGAGGATCTGCACGTTGTTCGATTTACCTGTCGGCATGAGTCGCCCAACCTCGTCGAGGATCAACATGGTCGAAGAGTCGAAGTGGCGATAGAGGCGCGCATCGACCTCGCCCCAGCTAAGCCGGGCGGAGATCCCGCAGGCCTTCGCCAGCGCGTTGCGAAAACCGCCGAGGCCACCGCCGACCGGACAGTCGAGATAGACGACGCGGCTGTCCTGGTTGCGCGCCCAGTGCAGAGCCGCCTCGGTCTTGGACCGACCGGTGCCGCCGATCACCAAGCCCATCAGGCCGCCCCGCAGGTTGCCCGCGAGAGCGTAGTCGCAGATGGACTCGATCTCTTTCGTGACCCACGTATCGACGAAGCCGGCGTTGCTACTCTCGGCGATCCTCTTGAGCGCCTTCTTCAGCGCGCGGGTGAACCGGCCAAGGTTGCCGGGATGCTCGCCCACGCCGTAGCGACCTGTGCAAACCTGGTACCAAGTGCCAGGACTGTAATTGGTCAGTTCTTCCAAGTGGACTTCTGGGTCCGCTGGACGGTGCTGCCTGGCGTATTGCACCAATCGGTAGGCGGCCTCGCGCGTTTCGGCAGGCAGGAGAGTCATCTCCGTGCGGTAGTGGTGCTCGATCTTCTCGATCCATGCTTTGGGTGCTTTAGGATTCCGGTCGGCAGTGCTCATCGGCGCGCCTCCTTTTCCAGTCGCTCGATGCGCAGGTTGATGCAATCGCGCTTGAGCTGATCTTGCTGGCCACGTCCCTTGACCTGCTCAAGCGCCCAGCGGAGATCATCCAACCAGTTGCATTGAACCAGATACCTGCGCGCGATGGTCAACGTGCCGTTGACGATCATCATTCGGATGTAAGTTCTCTCAGCCATCAGACACCCTCCCCGGACACCGCACCAGTCGCAGCCGCGACGGCCTCGGACCCAATGCCCCCGGACGGATCAACCGGCTCGGACTCGCCCTCGTCGTCACCACTCGGGAAGAAGCGCAACAACGTGGGTTCGAGGTGGTCGATGGCATCCGCCCACGAAGTGTAGATATCCGACCACTTATCGTGGACGCTGTTGCGAGATGCCGAGACCTCAACCGGCCCGCCGGGAGATCTGCAAATCCACCAGAGATGGCGCCCGTCTGATGCGCCGAGGGAAACCTGGTGGACATCGCCGCTGCTGGTGTGCACCACCGCGTCGTGGCCCAGCGCGCTGACCATGTCGTGGTGATCGAGGACCTCCGGCAAATAGTTGCGCTGGATCTCGGAGATCCGTTCGCCGGCCGGCGGCTCGATCTCGCCGGACTCCAGCAGCGACAGGGCAAAGCCCTCAGTTTTGTTCGCGCGCTTCAGCAGCAGCATGTCATCGCCGCTGGCGGTGGCGGCCGCCATGCCGCGCAACATGAACATCAGGGCGGGGCCGCGTTCCATGTCGGCGGCATCGCCGACGATCACGTGTTGCATTTCTCCGCGCCGAGCCAAGGCCGGAGAGTAGAGAGGATCGTCCTCGTCGAGGAGTTTGATGGCGGTTTCGAGCTGAGTTTTAAGCTCAGCGCGAGAGCCGAGAAGTGTCACCACTCCCCAGAGTCGTTGGTCGTCGTTTTTCATATTCGTCGTTTTTTATTGGGTTCGTCGTTGGTCTAAAAATTGCCGCCGAGGATGTCGTCGAGATCGTCAATCAGGTCGTCGTGTTCGGGGTTGCTCGCGGGGCGGTCCGATCCGCTGATTTGGATCGGAGCCTTTGCGGTGGCGGGGCCATCTGGCAGGCCGCGTGTCCGCGCGCCGACCAGACCGGCGAGCAGCGCACCCTCGCGCCGACGCCCCGGTCCGAGTTCGCGGTCGCGCTTGGTTTCGCGGCGCTGGCGACGCTGCTCCTCTTTGAGCAGCTCGGCCGTCTTCGGATCGGCCGGATCGGCGAAGTGGCCAAGCGTCGGCTTGAGGCCGGCGCAACAAATCTCGCGGCCCTCCGCGTCGAAAATCCACATCTTCTTGTGATCGTCCGGGTCAAGCCGAAGATGCACCTTCGGCCCAAGAACGTGCGGGATCAGCGCGTCCGAGCGGTACTCGGTGTGATTCCACAACACCACGCCGCCACGGTGGACGGTGCGCTCGCCCACCGGACGCAGGAACGCCTTGTAGATCGTCAACGGATCGAGCGCGGGACGATACGGCGATTGATCCGCCCGCGACTGCGCCGGACTCTTGCCCTTGCACGCTTTGCCCTGCGACGGCTCCTCATGCCAGCAGGTGTCGACCCACGACGCGAACGCGCCGCTCAGTTCCTCCAGCGTCGGCAGCGTCTCCGGCGCATCCTTCCAGACACCATCCGACTCCGCTGGCCGCTCGGCGATGCTGCCGCCGCGATACCCCGACCACATCTTCGCGAACTGTCGGGTCACGTCTTTAAAGCTCCGTTCGATGGTCTTGGCCCGCGCATTGTACGGCAGCGCGTAGCGGGTCTCGCAGCCGAGGCGGGTGGCGACGCTCTGCGTCCGCGAGTCGAGCGCCCGCTTGATGCTCGCGTTGCTGCTCAGCTTGCCCTTGCCGATCTTGCGGTTCGCCGGACCCGCGAACGACTGGTAGTCCTTGCCGTTGTCGATGTAGATGATTTGCGGCGGACAGCCGCCATTGCGTTCGAGCGCATGGCGCAGGCTACGCTCGATGGCGTTCCGGTCGGGATACTCGCAGCGTAGATGCCAGCCGATCATGTAGCCGCTGCCGGGGTCCTTCCATGCCGTCAGCCAGGGGCGCACCGGCACCCACTTGGTTTTCTCGGCATCCCATACGCGCACGGGAACATCCATCACATGGTGGTCGCCTTCCCAGCCCTGGTCACGCGGCGGCGCTTCGCGGGTGATGTAACCCACGACGGCATCGCGGTGAGCCTTCTTGCCCTCGCGGGCGAGATACACCGCGCGCTTGTCGGCGTGGTGTTTGTAATACCACCAAGCCTGCTGGTAGGTCGGCGGCTGGCCAAGATCGGGGTCCGCTTCGAGCGCTTTGCGCCAAGCGCGGCAGGCCCAAGTGTGCGCGCTCTCCAGATCGAGCCGGTTGCTGTGTTCGTAAAGCTTGCGCAAGATCTCCCAGAACGCATCTGGTCCAGGGCGCTTGTAGCGGCGGCGACCGCGGGTATCGACCAGCGCCGGCCACTGCGCCAAGTCCGGCTGGCCCGCGCTGTTTTTGATTTTCGATTTCCAGCGGCGGTACGAGGGATAGGTAACTTTACCCAGCTTGCCATCGACCAAAGCCAGCGCGGCCGGCTCCGGGATCTTGTCCGCCTTGGCGGCCGCGACGACCTTGATCACCAGCTCGGCTCGTTGCCGCGCCTCGCGTTCCTCGCGTTCGGTAAAAGAATGCCCCCCGGACTCGCTTGTCGTTGGTTTGGTTATCGCGGCGGATCGGGTTGCGATTTCGGCGGTGCCGGAGCATGTCTCGCTGTCCTCGCGCACTGATGACACTACGCGTTCGTTTGGTTGCTCGACTGGCGAGTCGGGGGGCAAGATTGATTTGCGACGCTTTCTCATTCCGAGGTGTGGCCCTCGGAGTTTATTGTGTTGCTAGAATAGATCCCATCAGGAGGCAGAGGGTATCGGGGGGAGGGAAGAACCGCCCTGCCTCGACTGATGGAAATTGAGTCCCCACCAGAGGACGGAATGGATCTGTAAATATGAGAGGAATTAGCACCTCCTCTGGTGGGAAAAATGAGAGAGGAATTCGGCAAAGCCATCACCCCGTAGACCATCGCGCTCAGCACGGTGATGAACACAACATGGCCGATCACATCGAAAGCCGTGCTCATGCCGACTCCTTTGGAGCTGGCAGGCCAAGCTTTGGAGCCGGAAGGCCGAGTAGCTCAGGAGGCTCCGATATCGTCCGGTTGAATTCCAGGTCGATGCTGAGCTGTTCTCTCTCATCATCATACTGGAAATCGCAAACGCCAGTGTAGGTTTTTTTCAGGGCTTTAAGCTCGGGAATGATACCAGCGAGCTTGGCGGCGGCTGACTTGTTCGGGACCTCAAAATAATGAAACCCGATAGACATAACGATTCCGACTTTTGGCTTTGATTTGCTCACGAGACACCGCCATTCTTGATCCACTTCAGGACCTTGGCCGGATCGTTTGCGGCAACCGCGAGCAACTCATCGACCAGCGCATCGGCGTAGTCCCGACGCGGGCCGCTCGACAACTCATCGACCTCAACCGCGCCCATGAACGCCACCACGTAGTCGGCGGCCTTGGCCGAGGGCAACTGCACTTCGCCCGTCGCGAACTTCGCGTCGAGTGCCTCCGGCTCGGCCAATTTGAACGCGGCGAAAAAATCCAACTGGGTCGGCTTGTCGTTCGTGTCCGGGGTCGGGTCTAAAAATTTGCGAACCAGCTCGCGGAGATCGTCGCGCGGCGTCGCCGCCAAGTCGCAGGTGTCACGAAACTCCGAGAACTCATCGGGCGAGAGCCCCGCAAGAATCTCCAGTTTCTGCGTCGGCAGACCGGACAGAGTTTCGACCTCGTCGAAGTGCCCCCCCATCGACTCCAGCCAGATGTGAACTTTCACCAATCGATACGCCTCGCGCCGGGAGATCTGATGGGATGACTCGGCCCAGATAATCCACTCCGCGTCCGAGCCGAACAGGCGCTCCTTGGCAAAATAAAGAACGCTGGCAATGGCCAACTCATCACGGCGAATGTTGCCCTGATACTTCGAGATGAAATCATTACACTCTTCCAGAGTCATGCTACCGTCCCCGCGTTGATCCTGGATTTGAGGCTGGCGTGCAGATGCCGCACGGCCTGCCGGACAGACTTCGAGACATCGCGATCAGTCGATTCGCAAATCTCGTCGAGCATCTCCCCGACATCCGAGTCGATATCCACCGTGATTTTTCGCGGCCACTGCTTTGGCCGGCGTCGTTTGTTCGTGTGATTTTTCATTCGTGAGTGGATATTACAGTGCATGCGCGAATATTGTCAAATATTATTTACTGGCTAAGATGTCGGGTGCGGGATGTAACTATCAGTAGAGAAACGACGTGATCACGATAACGCCAGAATTGAGCGAATGGCTCGAAAATCAGCTAGAAAGCAAGGGTTTGAAGGTCGCCGACCTCGCCCGGCTGACCGACGTATCGTATGCCAGTTGGTGGCGAATTCTCAACGGATCTGGCAAAGGCGGCTCACTAAAAAATTCGACCGTGAATGAAATTTGCCAGTTTTTCGAGATCGACATCGTCCAGTTAGCGCAGATCTCCGGGGCCATTGTCGGCCCCGTCATCGAGGCGACCGACCACTTCGTGGACTGGTACGTTGAGCAGCCAAGGAGTCGCAAGGAAAAGGTCCGCCAACTCGCCGCCGTCATCGGCTATGTCCCGCCACCATCCGTCCTGCGCGGAGGCGGACCATCTGGAAAGCGACTGGATGTCGCCGCCGTCAGAATCTCGGGCGAGATCGCGGCCGGCAAGCCGTCGACTCTGGACGAGGTGGCCGCCGACGAGTGGAAGATCACCAAGGCGCAGCGCAAGAAGGCAGGCAAGTCCGCCTACATCCTTCGCGTTTCCGGCACGTCGATGGAGCCCGGAATCCCTGAAGGCTCGGTCATCCTGATGCGCAAAACCACCTCCGCAAAAAGTGGCGACATTGTGGCCGCCGTCGTCGATGGATTTGTTACACTAAAGCGTCTCAAGGGGCGGCGACTGCTAAGCGACAACCCCGCGTTCGGCGAGATCGTACCCATTGAGGAAGTCGTCATCGCGGGTGTTTTTATCGAGATTTTAAACCCAAAAGAGGAACCATGAAACCGATCATCCTACTCGCCTTTTTAGCGCTCGCCGCGCTCGGCCAAGAAATCAGAATTGCAACGCCCGCAGAGGAGCGCGCGATGGCCGCCGCCGAGAAGGATCGGCAAGCAAGCCTGCGAGCCAGTCCCGTTTACTTAAAGCTCAGCGCCGATCTGCCCACCCGCACCGCAAATGTTGATGCCGCACGGCTGCTCACCAAGTACGTCGCCCAGTACAATAACATCCGCTGCATCACCATCGAATACCGCCACGACGTGATCACCAACGGCAAAGGCTTCCGCGAGATCGTCCACCTCGGATATGATCGAGATCAGAAAGGGCTGCTACACCAAAGTCATTCGAAGTTCAGAGGGGTGCCAAGTTCAACTACCTGGAACGCCTGGACGAACATCGCCCCCAAGGATTTCGCCCACGCGATGTCCTTCGATGGCGACCCGGCGAACTACATCTCGAATTTATCGCGCCGCCCGATCCCGTTCGATTCCCCTGCCGAATTCTTGGCGATGCCGCCGCCGCCGCCTCGAGGCGAAGCCATTGCTGTAAGTCCTTGATTATCAACAGTGCTCCTTGAGCACTGGATTCTTCTCGAGAAGATCGAACGATTACAAACGCAGCGAGGATTTATAATTTAAAAGCGCTTGGAATCTGGTACCTTTTATGTGTGCGAGCAACGCACCACCGACCCGGCGGAACCGGGAATATCCAAAGGATAGAAAATGAAATCCACGCTCACCTTTAAGATCACTCAGTCACACCTTTCGACCCCGAAGAAAACCGTAGCCGAGTTGCATGCGAGTCCGGCATCTGAGCAATACCTCGCGCTCTATAATCTGGGACTGATAAACCACCATTGCGTCGACCATGAATTATTCCAATTCCTCGGCGACGTCACTCATTTTAGCTACAGTGACGCTGAGCGATTCGCCGAAGCCCGGTACGCCGCCGATGAACTCGCGTGGTGGATTGGCCAACGAATTCGCCTGAGTGGCGACGCTGAGCAGCAGGAATCCTATTATATGGACCCGGCTGTCCGGGCTTCTGAAGGCAGGGTCTATGATGGCAGGACTCCAGCCGGGCGGCACCCGTTTAAACCTGGGTACTTCCCGACAGCCGAAGAGGTCGCTGGTTTTTTCACCAAAAAGGAAGCTTAGAAGCTCACCCTCCCGGGAAATAAATATCATGAAAAATACCAGAGGTATAAACCGACAATTTTGCGTCGAAGAGAAAAACGACGAACATCAAACCACGGCGGTTACTCGCCGGGGAAAGGGCTGGGCTCCCGGCGGGGTCGCCTATGAACTGCATTGGGATGGCATACGACTGGACGATAACGCAGTCAGATCGTTCGTCTCCGCATCGGAAGAATCCAGGCGCGCAAAAGAGCGCGGACCTTCTTTCGGATACCACATGGCGCTCGCTTTAGCTCATGGTTCAGACTTCATCATAGATCTGAAGTCGGTTATGACCAATCTCGAACCCGGTGGAGAAAACACAAAACAGACACGAAAGAGAATCGAGGAAATCGTCAATCCACCGATCCAAACGGCCGACGCTGCCACTTCTCGCATTGTGGTCGATGTCCCCAGCGAACTAAAAACGGCGGCGGTGGTTTTTATGGCAAGCCTCCGCCATAGTGTGGCGAACCCTTGCCACCTTGTGGCAGACCCGCGCCACTCTATGGCAGGACCTTGCCATAAAGTTCGGCACTCCGCCGGTGCGATCCGCTATAAGTCGGCATGGCGAATCTGATCGAACAACCCGACTCGGGGCTCCTCTCCCACGGCACCGAAGGCCGGACAACTCATAAGCGATGCTGGGAATCCGACAAGGGCTGTGCGCTCGACGAGGCCGTCGCCCTTGGCTACATCAATGGCTCGACAATCGTCGTCAATGGCTTTGTCCTCACGCAGGCGTCCTGCGTCGTGCAGCCCCAGAAAGATGGCGCCAAAGAGAAACTCACCATCACGTGGATCGGCCCCGATGGGCCGGGACCGACCAGCGACGCGGACGCATTCGATGACCAGTGCAACGAGTTATATCTCTGCAAATCTTGGTGGACGTTCCGCTCCGCGCACGACGAGAAGACCACCGACGAGATCCTGTTCGAGGCCAACGACCGCCCCAGTCAAGCGGCCATCGACGATCAGACGCGCGAAGACATGGGCATGTCCGACGACCCCTCGCATAACAGCGGGCTGGCCGTCACCAACCAGTTCAACCCGCTCAACCGACTGCATGAGGAGATCGACGCCATCATCTCCTGGCACGTGGTGGTCGCTCGGGCCGATGACCTGCCCGCAACCGCCGCTGAAGCGGTCGAGAAATACATCGGAACTTACACGCCGTTTGACAACGATAAGATCGGCAACGATGGATTCGGCTGCGACACCCCAAGCGGCTTGGTAGTCGGTGGCGATGCAAGCATCCAAACCAGCAAAAACCTCACCGACCTGACCGACAACGGCGACGGAACCTGGAGCGTCACCTACCAGGTCACCGTCACCAATTCGGGCACGGTGCCGCTCACCGGCGTCTCCGTGTTCGACGATGTGATTGGCCAGTTCGGAGGATTCAACCCGACCAACTTCAACGCGGCCGGCGGAACATTCTCGCCCAGCGCTGGCTGGAACGGCACCGCAGGATCGAGCGCCGTCGGCGCGGCCCAGACCCTCGCAGTCGGCACCAGCAAGACCGTGATCATCAGCTTCGACGTGTCGCCCGCGCCGGGAGTGAGCCTCAACCCACTGGCCGGCAACGTCGCCACCGCCGACGCCACCGGCCCCGGTGGCACCCCGATCGGCAGCCAAAACTCGACTGCGGTCGGCCCGCGCCCGAAAATCAACGAGTTCTACCCAGTTTCTATCGGTGGCGGAGAATGCCGCACGCTCAAGTG
>ENA-ORXR01001450-ORXR01001450.1-marine-metagenome-genome-assembly--contig:-NODE-1450-length-25086-cov-3.816106_pt1 | contig 25086 bp, 17 predicted proteins | sample MGYA00237866_ERZ511479 | MGnify/ENA metagenome assembly ERZ511479 | reverse complement strand
TCGCCTATACTGCGCGCGCGCTTAATTTGGCCGAAGCCAAAGATCATCCCATGTTCGCCTATAAACCCGAGACGGGCGAAGATAAATTTGCCAGCTTCCTCGGCGTGCCGATATTGCGCGGCGGGCGAACGCTCGGCGTCCTTGTGACGCAATCCATAGCCGCGCGAAGTTTTACTGAGCTCGAAGTTGAGACATTGCAAACGGTTGCGATGATTTTGGCCGAAATCGCGGTAGAGGATGAACGGGCGGGCGGAGACAAAACCCGTCTTCAAGGTATCGCGCTGGTTCCGAGCAAACCTGAGAACTTTAAAGGAAAGACCTTTTCCAAAGGCCTGACGCGCGGTCACGCCTTTCTACATGTTGCGCCGACACTGGCTGGGCAGCTCATTGCCGATGACCCGGCGGCCGAAGAAGTCCGACTTAATGACGCTATTTCGCGCCTGCGCGCCTCCGTTGATATTATGGTCTCGGGCGAAGCCGCCAGCCTGTCGCGCGCCAGTAAAGAGATATTCGAGGCATACCGCCTATTTGCCTATGATCGCAAATGGGTAGAGCGCCTGCGTGAGGCCGTTCATAGCGGGTTGACCGCCGAAGCCTCGGTTGAGCGCGTGAGGAATGAACATCGCGCGCGATTGATGAAGGCTCGCGATCCTTATCTGCGGGCGCGCCTGCATGACCTCGAAGATTTGGCCAATCGTCTTTTGCGGATGCTCGCGGGCGAGATGCCAGGCGGCGGAAAACGCGAAACGGGCGAGAACGCGATTCTATTTGCGCGCGATCTGGGACCGGCTGAACTGCTTGATTATGATTTGAAGTCTCTGTCCGGAGTTGTTCTCGAAGAGGGCTCCCCGAGCAGCCATATGGCCATCATTTGCCGCGCTATGGGCTTGCCGCTACTGGGGCGCGCCGAAGGGGTGCTTGACCAAGTCGAAACAGGCGACGATGTTTTAATCGACGGGGAACAAGCAACTGTCTTTATCCGACCTCTGGAAAACCAAGCCGATAGTTTTGATATGCGCCTTGGCGTGCTTGGCGAGATGGAGAAAGTTTATGAAGCGCAGCGCGGCCTTCCTGCGATCACCAAAGACGGTCGACCTATATCGCTACAGCTTAATGCAGGTTTGCTGGTAGATATGCCGCAGCTCTCACGGTTTGGCGCGGATGGTGTCGGCTTGTTCCGTACCGAGTTTCAATTCATGGTGTCCGAAGTCATGCCAAAAATGCAGGCCCAAACGGATTTCTATCGCAACGCAATCAAAAGCGCTGGCGGACGTCCCGTTACTTTTCGCACGCTAGATTTAGGCGGGGATAAAATCCTGCCTTACAGCGAGCCTGTGCCCGAAGAGAACCCGGCGCTGGGCTGGCGCTCGATCCGCATCGCGCTGGATCGTCCGGGACTGATGCGTTATCAGCTTCGCGCGCTTCTCGCGGCGGCGGCGGGCGAGCACTTACGCGTGATGTTCCCCATGGTGGCCACAGTCGATGAATTTATCGCGTCCAAAGAATTGTTTAACCGCGAGCTGGGACGGTCACGCAAATTGGGTCATCAATTGCCGCGTAAAATCGAAATCGGCGTTATGTTGGAAACGCCGGCTCTCGCATGGTCTACGGACGCTATCTGTAAATACGCCGATTTTGTTTCCGTGGGCGCAAATGACCTGATGCAATTTTTCTTTGCGGCTGACCGTGATAATGCGCGTGTTTCGGACCGCTATGATCCGCTTCATCCCGCTGCCCTGTCGATTTTAAAATTCATTGCCGATAGCGCGCATCGCAATGACACGCCTATCTCGCTTTGCGGTGAACTGGCCGGACGTCCCCTTGAAGCTTGCGCGTTAATTGCGCTAGGCTACGATACATTGTCCATGTCGGTGACAGGGATCGGCCCCGTCAAAGCTGCTGCGCTGGCCCTTGATAGTGCAAAACTAAAATCTGTCATTGAACCGCTTTTGAAATTCGAAACTCCGGTAAGTTCACTACGCAGAGTTATCGCGCAATTTTGTGAGGCAGAAGCAATTCCGATCTAAATCTTTGCAGGGCCATGAAACAGAGTTCAGCGCTTGCTTGGTCTAAAAATTGCATCAGCGAGGTTTATGTCACCATTTGATGCAGCATATATATTTGACCGTTTTAAACGCCTTTTGGTCATATGCGCGGTATTCGCGCTATCTGGCGCAGCTATGGCGCAATCTTCGGCGCAGGACCCAGTTCTAGCAAAAATATATTTTGAACAAGGGAAAGCGGCCCATGACGGTGCGGGCCAGCCCCAAGATTTTACACTCGCGCGTGAAAACTATCTTACGGCGTCAGAGCTCGGCAGCTCGGATGCGCTAATCAATTTAGGCTATATGTATTCGATGGGAGAAGGAGTTGATCGTAACTACCTGACAGCTCGAAAATACTATGAGCGGGCGGCGAAGCTGGGCGAAAGCGTTGCTAAAAAGAATCTCCGCATGATGGATGAGTTAGGTTTAGGCATTGCCACTGAAAACGTCTTGGCTGCCCCGGAGGCCGTGAGAGACCTCCCGGAAGAGACTCCGCCCTCTAAACCTGCGCCGGTTATTGAATTATCACAAGCCCGGGAAATTGATGCGCCGGATCAGCCCGAAGCCCAAAATTCAAGTGAGGCGCCGCAAGTTGCAGAAATGCCAAAGCCAATTGTGCCTCAGCCCGTTATGAGTGAGTCGCCTGATCCAATTCCGACACCGACACCGACACAGTCACAAATACCTGCTCCGGATTCCGAAGAGGCGCGAGTTCCTAATATTCAAACGCCGAATGATGTTGTCAAACAGATTGATCCCAAACCGATTGAAACGCGTGTGGGGAGCAATGTTTGGGAAAGTCCGGGGATGGCCCCGCGGGATCAACGGTCGCGCTTGCTCGCGCTTTCGGCGATCATTGCTGGGATATTTATTCTGATATTGGTGCTCATTCAGCGGGAACGTCAGGCGCGTCGATCCAGCGAACAGTATTTTATGGATACATTTTACGAGGCGAAACGCGGCGAGATATGCCATATTTATCTGCGGCGTCATAATGGAGAGTTTACGGATTCAGAATTCTTTGTGCAGTGGAACGCGATGTTAAAAGTCCTCATCGTTCGGTTTGCAATGCAATATAAAGGCGGCGATCATGATGTGATAAAAATCGCTGAAATCATTAAAAGACGTTCCCAGAAGGGGAGCTCTCACGTGCAAGCATTGATCGAAAAATATGATAATGAGATTCTTGACCGTACTGTATCTGATGTGAAGGCTGTCGACTCATTCTACCACGCCAGCACGTCAAATGTGAAAGCGCCAAGCGGGAGTTCAGGCCTTACGCCAGTCCCTGGCTAAAACGGACCATTCTATGCTGAGGGTCTTCCGAAGATGGAACCTTGATGACGTGGATTATACAATCACGATACTGTGTCATTCAGTGCGTTTTTCCATATTGAAGCATTTGCGGGCCTTGCTAAAAGGGCGGCCAGTAAAGGAATATCTATGTCATCTCCCATCCCGATCCGAAAATCTCCTGAGATAACCCATAAAGGGCAAATGATTGAGCATTTGGCGGCGGGCTCTAAACCTGCCTCGGATTGGCGTATTGGGACTGAGCACGAAAAAATCGGCTTTTGTGTCAAGACGCGTCAGCCTTTACCTTATGATGCTGAGCCAAATCCTGAGTGTGGAAATAAACCTGCCAGTGTGAAATATATGCTCGAAGGCTTGCAGCGTTTTGACTGGGAGCCTGTGAATGAGGGCGGCAATGTCATCGCGCTGAAACGCGACGGCGCCTCGGTTAGTCTTGAGCCGGGCGGGCAGTTCGAGCTCTCCGGCGCGCCGCTAAAAACGGTTCATGAAACCTGCCGCGAAGTCTCGCGCCATTTGCGCGAGGTGCGCGAGGTGGCCGATGAAGTCGGCGCAGGATTTTTATCCCTCGGCTTTCGTCCGGACACGAAACTCGAAGATGTTCCGATGATGCCCAAGGGGCGCTATAATATCATGAAAGCCTATATGCCCAAGGTTGGCACGCATGGCCTGGAAATGATGTTTCGCACCTGCACGGTTCAAACGAATTTAGATTTCTCATCCGAAGCCGATATGGTGAAAAAGCTGCGCGTCAGTCTGGCGTTGCAACCCGTCGCCACCGCGCTTTTTGCCAATTCGCCTTTCACGGATGGTAAGCTTAATGGCTATAAATCCTTCCGCTCGCGCATTTGGCTGGATACGGACGCAGATCGCACGGGCATGCTGCCTTTTGCTTTTGAAGAGGGCTTTGGGTTTGAGCAATATGTCGATTACGCGCTCGATGTGCCGATGTATTTTGCCTATCGGGGCGGCAAATATCTGGACGCGTCGGGCAAGTCCTTTCGTGATTTTCTGGATGGCAAATTAGATGTTGTCCCCGGGCAGCGCGCAACGATGGCGGATTTCGAAGATCATCTCTCGACGATATTTCCTGAAGTGCGGTTGAAACAGTTCTTAGAGATGCGCGGCGCGGATACAGGGCCGTGGAGCGAGCTTTGCGCGCTTCCCGCCTTTTGGGTCGGGCTGCTCTATGACCAAGCGGCGCTGGATACGGCCTGGGATTTAGTCAAAGACTGGACAGAGGCCGAGCGTGATCAGCTGCGCCGCGACGTGCCGAAAATGGGTCTTCAGACTCCGCATCGCGGCGGGACCTTGCAGGATATGGCCAAAATTGCGCTGCTGATTTCGCGTGAGGGGTTAAAATCACGCGGCAAGCTGAACGGTCACGGCGAGAGCGAGACTGTTTTTCTGCAGGAGCTGGACGAGTTTGCGCGTGCGGGCCAAAGCAACGCGGATAAATTAATTGCCGATTATAACGGCAAATGGGGCGGTGACGTAACGCAGGCTTATGAAGATTGCGTCTTTTAGAACGTGCCTGAAATCGATATTTCGAAATCTTTACGGAAATAGCGCTCGCGTTCTTCGATGAAATCAAGATTATCCGGCCCGCGCTGTCCGTCAAAAACATCGCGGCGAAAGCGTTCTGTAAATCCGCCAAGATTCCGAAACGTTCCGCGCAGTTTCAGCCCGTAAATATCTTTATGCTCAATAAATAGCACCGAGAAAGGGTCTTGCTGCTGTTCATTTGTGATTTGAAAAATCCCGCGGCGCGGCGCGCGGCGGAAATAATTTATCCCTGCGCCATAGGCGATATCTGTGTTTGGAATGTCGTGGCGTATATCCATCGAAGCGCGGCGTCTGTTACGGCCATTAATATTGCGCGTTTCAAAGGTCAGGGGGTCTTCAAGCTCGCTCTCTTGCGCGACGAGCGTGAAATTAAGTTCAGTCCCGTCCAGCCCCCAGCGCGCGCCTTTGACTGTGCCCTCTAAGATTGCGCCATAGGCCGAGGCGCTGTCGATATTGCCGACGCCTTCGCTATCTGTTCCAATGGGGATATTGTCGACGATATCTTCGATGTCCTCATAGAACAGACGCAGTTTCAGATTTGTGCCTTCGCCGAAGTTTTTCTCAATTTCAAAGGCGTGATTCCAGAATTGAACAGGCACAAGTTGCGCGTTGCCCGCTTGGTCAATATCGGTATCCAGACTGACGGAGGAGATGAAATCAAAGAAGTTGAGCTGCCCGACGCGGCGACCCAGCTCGTAACGCAGGTCCAGCGTATCAGAGACGGCATAGGCCGTATTGATAAAGCCCTTGGGCCGGACAAATTCGCGCGAGACATTTGACGCGCCCGATTGGGTGATCTCTGAATATTCCATGCCGACCGAGGCTTGAACGGAGAGTTTCTCGCCAAATTTTCGGTTATGCGTCAGGGTGACTTCGCTGCGGCTTTCTTCGACTTTGGCCAGCGGGTCATCCAGAATATCCTCAACGAAGATACCGTCAGTGCCAGCCGTGAATAGCTCGGATTCGATTTCGAGGAAATTATAGGCGCCCTCAGCGCTGATCTGCCAGTCGCGGCCTTCGCCTGTGACCCAGCTATATTCGGCCCGGCCAATCGTTTCGCCCTCATCGGCGACGCGGTTAAATTGCTGGCCAGCGTTAAAGCCTTGGCCGTCAATGACAAGGAATTCGGTAGTGACGGGGGAGTGCTCCAGGCGCTGAACGCCGATCAGTTTCAGACTGCCAACGCCAAGAGGGAAGCTGTAGTCGGCTGAAAGCTCGGCGTTCCATTCATCCTCGCCGCGGCGAAAGATGGTCGCCAATGTGTCGCCGCGATCAGTTACGGCAATGCGGTCGGAGGTCTCTTTGAACCAAAAATTGAACTGCTGATATTCGGCGGAGAGATTGCCCGTATGACCGTCGCGCGGCTCAAAGCCTAATGTGGCCGAGATTTTCGGGGCCTGGGCTTCGCGCCCGCCCTTTTCCTCAGCGCGCTCAAATATGACGCCGCCGGCATCGCGAACCGTTTCGGGGCCAAAGCCCGTTGAGTTGTCGGCATTGTCTTCCAGCGTTACGGCATAGTCGATATCGCGCCACTGTCCAGATATGGTGGCATTTCCGCGAAGCCAGCGCGGCTGCGCGTTTTCGCGAAAGCGCGGACGCCATCGCCAATTGCCGGAGAAATTTGTGACGCGCGTTTTAATATCCGCAACATCTCCGGTCAGGCCCGGTATGCCCAAATCTGTGCCTTCGCGGATGGTGATCGAAATAACGGATTCGGCTGTAATGCGCTGCAGAGCGTCACGCGGCCCAACGGACTTTCCCGAGAGGCGCTTGCCATTAATCAGAATATTCGCGCCGCCTTGCCCAAGGCCGCGACCATTATTATTGCCGCCCTCAATCGAGAAGCCCGGAATGCGCGCTACCATGTCCAAGGCATTGAGCGGGACATAGTCTGTGAAATAGTCAGGTGTGTAGACGCGCTGCGCTGACTCATCAGCCATTTCAAGACTGTCTTGCGCCAAAGCGGGCATAGCACCAAAGGCCGCGCCAAGCATATATGCGGACGCAAATATCCGAGTTTTCCACGTCATGACACGAAGCCCCTGCGCGCTCGCCCTTAGCACGATAAAATGAATTCTCATCTCTGTAGATGTGTCGGCGTTAAGATGCACCTTAAATTATGAGTTAAATTGAGCAATTTCATGCCGCGTAGCTAAGAAATCGTGAAATAATTGCCTGATTATTGATACAGAAATTGCAGCGATCAATAATTCTCTTGAAGATAGAGCCAAGGGCAGGCAGAACAACGGCAATTAAACGTGCGCAGGCTGCGCGCAATGAATTTAGGGGATTTTCATGGCATCGACCATTGATCACGCATCGCAAAAAACAATTATGGGCCACCCTCGCGGATTGGCGATCCTTTTTCTGACGGAGATGTGGGAGCGCTTTTCTTACTACGGTATGCGCGGACTGCTGATTATTTATCTGACTCAGCATTTCCTGTTCAGTGATGAACGCTCCAGCATAATCTACGGGGCTTATACGGCGCTCGTATATATTATGACGATTATCGGCGGTACGCTTGCTGACCGATATTTAGGATCGCGTAAGGCCGTAACATTTGGGGCGATACTCTTATGTCTCGGGCATTTTGGGATGGCGTTTGAGGGTAATGGCTCCAAAGAAGTCATGACATATCAGGGCGCGCAATATCAATTTACGCTTGATGGCCGCGGCAGCGGTGAGAATGTTAATCCGATTATTGTCTCTCCGGATGGAAGCAGCTCAATCATTTCATTCGCGGATGAGGGAGCCACAGTTGTTGTCCAAGACCCTACAAGTGTTGGATTGCCGGCCAGTTTTCAGCGCGCAGATTTTCCTACAACAATTGTCACAGAACCATTTTACTTAAACATTCTGTATCTCTCATTGGCCTTGATCATTGCCGGCGTGGGATATTTGAAAGCGAATATTTCGACGATTGTCGGTTCGCTTTATGATGTTGGCGATATTCGCCGCGACTCTGGTTTTACCATTTTCTACATGGGAATTAATTTAGGGTCGTTCCTGGCCTCAATTTTATGCGGTATTCTGGGTATAAAATATGGCTGGAAATACGGGTTCGGTCTTGCGGGCATAGGCATGTTTGCAGGTTTAATCACATTCCTCATTTACCAACCTTGGCTCGAAGGCAAAGCTGATCCGCCTAATCCCGCCAAGCTGAAAGAAAAAGTTTTGGGCCCGATTAATGTCGAATGGGCGTGTTACTTGGTGGGTTTGGGGATTATTGCCGTGGCGATGTTCTTTGTTCGAAACCCTGACGGGTTTGGCTCTGTAGCGCTCATTGCGGGCCTCGCAATGTATGCGTGGTTACTTATTTACGCGATCTTTATCCTAAAGGGTGTGGAGCGCAAACGGATGCTGGCGGCGTGTTACATAGTCGTTGCGCAAATTCCTTTTTGGGCTTTATTTGAACAAGCGGGCTCTTCTCTGAACCTGTTCACAGATCGCCTTGTAGACCGCTCCATTGGCGGCTGGGAAGTTCCGGCTCCGGTCTTTCAGTCTTTGAATGCCGGGTTTATTTTCTTGTTCGCACCAATTCTTGCATTTGTGTGGATTGCGCTTGCGAAGCGTAATTTAAATCCGTCAACGCCGGTTAAATTTGCCTTTGGTGTGTTCTTAGCAGGCGTCGGATTCCTTGCGCTAATCGCCGGTATGCAAATGACGGGAAGCGCAGGGCTTACGGCTGTTGGATTTATCTTCCTGATTTACTGGATTCATACAATGGGTGAATTGCTGGTTTCACCTGTGGGCTTGTCATCCGTGACGAAAATGGCTCCGGCGCGGGTCGTGGGTATGACAATGGGTGCGTGGTTCCTTTACAGCGGATTGTCTAACTATTTGGCGGGCGTTATTTCACGCTCTACAGGTGTTGAGACTCTCGGCGGTCAAGTCACAGACGTTGCGAGTGCGAAGCTGACCTATATGGACGTCTATATGTCTGTAGCCAATACGGCGATTGGTATCGCCGCAGCGATGCTGTTGATTTCACCTGTTATATTTAAGTTGATGCATGGCGGTGATGGCGCGACAGAAGCAGAGTCTCGCTTGGCTGACAAACATTTTGATATGAATATCTGGGATTGGATTAGTTTGGCTCTCACTGTCGTAGCTTTGATCCTGATCATTATGATGCTGATGGGCAATATAGACGGTAATATCATGTACTGGGTCTTTGGCGGCGCAGTCATATTACGGTTTGTCTATTCTCGCGTTAATCCGCGTATTCAAATGGACGATGACGGCCTTGAAATGGCAGGACAAAATCAAATGGGCGAACCTCTTGCCTCCGGCGTAAAGCCACAACTTGATGATGATTAAGCCTCATCAACATCCCATCAAAAAAGCCCGCTCAATTGAGCGGGCTTTTTCTTTAGTTTGTTTGAAGCGGCTTAGCGGCTGAGGCCTTTCATGGCCATGGCGAGAATGTCGTCCATGGAGCTTCCGTCGCCGTCAGCGTCCAGTAAGTTCCCGAGCATGCCCATGCCTTGTTGATGGGTTTGCACCGCGCGGCGCTGTTGACGTTTCGGAGCGCCTGTTAGCGCGCCGAGGAGGCCGCCGATGCCTCCGCCTTGTTGCGGGGCTTGGCCGCCGCCCATCAGATGCTGCATGGCGAGGCCGGCAAGCGCGCTTTTCATTGTGCCGCCGCGTGTCTGCTTGGACAAGCTGCCCATTGCCATCGTCGCGACAAGTGGCAGCATCTTTTTAAGAAGATCTGCGCCAATGCCGGATTTTTGCGAGGCATGCGAAGCCACCGCGCGGCTAACATCTTTGGAGCCGAAGAGATGACCCAAAATAGCATTGCCGTCCTGAACCGTTTCCGGACGTCCCAGCATTTGCGGGTTCTCGATATATTGATCATGATTGCCGCCTTGGAGCGCGCCGAGCAGGCCGCCAAGACCTTGCGGCGTGCGTGTGTTATTTTTCAGCGCCGAGCTGATGGCCGGCAAAAGCGCCATGACCGCGCTTTGCGCTTGGCTTTTATCCAGACCCGCTTGCGCGCCAGCCTGTTCAATCGCCGCGCCGTTCTGCGCGCTCATAATCATATCGAGTAAATTCATTCCGGCCATTTTGGGTCCTTCCACTTCTGCCATTTCGTCGCAGTTATAAAGGGGGATGCACCGCAGCGCCAGAGATTTACGCTGTTAAAGATGCTATCGATTTGGCATAGATAATAGATGACCCGCTTCAGCATATTTATTCTCGCCGCCATATATCTATCCAGCTGTCGCAGCGCGCCGCCTGACCCGATTGCATCAGCGCCGCCGCAGTCCCAAGCCATATTCATGCTGCCGGATAATTATGCTTATCGGCAAGATAATCCGATATGGGCGAGCGATAAAATCGGTGACACGGATGACAGCTTGCTGGCCTATGGCTGCACCATATCCGGCGTCGCAATGGCGGTGTCAAATCTAACAGAGGAAGAGATTACGCCGCAAACTCTCAACCGTAAGCTCTCTGATGCGGGAGGGTTTACGGATCGGGGCTGGTTGATCTGGGATAAAGTCTCCGAAGTCACAGAGGGTCGCGTCGAGGCAGAATATTTCGATACGCCAAGTCACGAGACGATCCGAAGCTGTATGGATGAGGGCGGATATCCGCTACTCAAAATCTATCTGCCCGGGCAAATTGTGCATTGGGTAACTGTGGTCGGCAATAGCAAAGCGCAATATCTGATCCGCGACCCGCTCTCCGGCGGGCCGAATGATCCGCCAATTGAGCTGTCAGAGCGCAGTGAAGATATATTGGGCGTCAGATGCGTTTCGTTGGCCGGGCAGGATTAAACTGCGCTTCCGCCAACTGTCAGTCCTTCGATATAAAGCGTGGGCTGTCCAACGCCGACGGGGACGCCTTGTCCGGCTTTGCCGCAGACGCCAATGCCCGGGTCGAGCGCGCTGTCATTGCCAATTTTACGCACTTGCGTCAGAACGGTAGGCCCGTCACCAATCAGCGTCGCGCCTTTGACGGGATGCAGGATTTTGCCGTTTTTGACTCGGTAAGCTTCGGTGCATTGAAAGACAAATTTTCCGTTTGTGATATCGACCTGTCCGCCGCCAAAATTCGTGGCATAAATGCCATCTTTTAGGCCCGCCAGAATTTCCTCGGGGTCATCTTTGCCCGACAGCATTTGCGTGTTGGTCATGCGCGGCAGCGGCGCGTGAGCGTAACTCTCGCGGCGGCCATTGCCTGTCGGAGCTTTGCCCATCAGGCGGGCATTCATACGATCTTGCATGTAGCCAACCAGAATGCCGTCTTCGATTAATGTGGTTGACGATGTCGGCGTGCCCTCATCATCAATGGTCAGCGAGCCGCGCGCGCCGGGAACCGTGCCGTCATCAACAATGGTCACGCCGGGGGCAGCGACGCGCTCACCCATTTTCCCGGCAAAGGCAGAGAGGCCCTTGCGGTTAAAGTCGCCTTCAAGGCCGTGGCCAATGGCTTCGTGGAGCAAGACGCCCGGCCAGCCGGGGCCGAGGACAACATCAAATTGTCCGGCGGGCGCAGGCTCCGCGGTCAGATTGACTTTGGCTTGGCGAATGGCTTCATTGGCCAGTTTCTTCCACTGGGCGGGGGCGATGAACTGCCCATATTCCGCGCGGCCACCATGTCCGGCATAGCCCGTTTCGCGGCGGCCTTCATTCTCGCAGGTGATAGAGATATTGAGACGCACAAGCGGGCGCACATCATCATAACGCTCGCCGCCATCGCGCAAGATAGAGATGGCGCGGCGAGATCCGGAGAGCGTGGCCGAGACCTGCACAACGGACGGATCGGCGGCCCGGCAATAGGCGTCGATTTCTTGCAGGAGCTCAACCTTGGTCGAGAAATCCGGATCGGCAATCGGGTCAATATCGGGATAGAGCGCACGGTTCGTGCGTGCGGGCGCGGGAGAGGCATTGGTGACCTCATGCCCGCCTTTGGCGAGGCTGGCCGCAGCGCTGGCGCGGGTCAGCGCGCCGGCGCTCATATCGCTGCTCTGGGCAAAGCCTGTGGTCTCGCCCGCAACGCAGCGCAGGCCGAAACCGCGAGAGCTGTCAAAGCTGGCATTTTTCAGGCGGCCATCATCAAATGTCAGCGCTTCGGACGCGCCGCGTTCAATATATAATTCGCCGTCATCCGCCCCGCGCAGTGTCTCGTCGAGGATGGTTTGGGCTTGCTCGGCTGTCAAATCGCAGCCTTCAAAGATAAAATCTGTCATAGAGTGGATGTGGGGCAGCGGACGGGCAATGTAAAGACAAGGGATGCAGCGCCAATGTCGCATTTATCGCGCGCCTTGGCAGGGCGCTTTGCCCGCGTTATATCGCTTCAGTCCCAAAGGAGGGAGTAATGACAGAGCCCAGAACGCCGTGCCGCACGCCGAATGCCGATGGCGTGACGAATATTCCGACATGGAAATTTGAAGCCCTTCGCACGGCAATTCTTGATGCGGTCGAAAAAGCGGGGCCGGATGGATTGCTGTTCAAAGACCTGGGCGCGGCGGTGAAATCTCGCCTGTCCACTGATGAATTATCTCGTCTTGGTTCTGTGGGCTGGCATGCTACGTCAGTGAAATTAGAACTGGAAGTGGCGGGCGAGATTAAGCGCGTCGAGAAAGCCACACCGCAAAGGATAATCAGAGCATGACATCACTCGGCACAGCTTTGCGCCCAAGCGCAACCAAGGTATTATTTTGCGGCGCGGGGGAACTGGGCAAGGAAGTCGTCATCGCGCTGCAGCGCCTCGGCGTCGAGACAATCGCGCTGGACAGTTACGCTGATGCTCCCGCCATGCAAGTGGCCCATCGCAGCCATGTGGTGAACATGCTCGACGGGGCGGCTTTGCGGGCCGTTATTGAGTCCGAGAAACCTGACCTTATTGTGCCGGAGGTCGAAGCGATTGCAACGGATACGTTGGCGGAATTAGAAAGCGAAGGCTTCACCGTAATCCCCACAGCCAAAGCCACGCAACTGACCATGGACCGTGAGGGCATTCGCCGCCTCGCCGCTGAAAATTTGGGTCTGGTGACGTCACCCTATAAATTCGCCGACAGCGAGGATGAGGTTCGCGCCGCCATGGCGCAGATCGGCCTGCCCTGTGTAGTCAAGCCCGTCATGAGCAGTTCCGGCAAGGGGCAAAGCACGGCGAAAACCGAAGATGATATTGCCGGCGTCTGGGCCTATTCCCAAGAGGGCGGGCGCACTGGCGCGTCGCGCGTCATCGTCGAAGGTTTTGTTGAATTTGATTATGAAATCACGCTGCTAACCGTGCGCCACATTGGCGGCACGTCCTTCTGTGCCCCTGTCGGTCATCGTCAAGAGGGCGGGGATTATCAAGAAAGCTGGCAGCCCTGCGGGATGAGCGAAGCGGCGCTTAATAGCGCGCAAGGCATGGCGCGCAAAGTGACCCAGGCGCTGGGCGGCTATGGTCTGTTTGGCGTAGAAATGTTTGTGCGCGGTGATGAGGTGATATTTTCTGAAGTGTCCCCGCGCCCGCATGATACGGGCTTGGTGACATTGGCGTCGCAAAATCTATCAGAATTCGAGCTTCATGCCCGCGCCATATTGGGCTTGCCGATACCAGAGATCACGCAAAACGGCCCTGCCGCATCGGCCGTGATTTTGGGCCGCGGCACGTCGCAGGACATTAAGTTTGAAGGCGTGGCAGATGCATTATCCGAGGCTGGAACAGATTTGCGTCTATTCGGTAAGCCCGAAGTCAATGGTATGCGCCGTCTTGGCGTGGCGCTGGCCACTGACGAGTCTATCGGCGCGGCGCGGGCGAAAGCCTTACGCGCGGCGGCTAAAGTCAAAGTGACATTTGACGAGACTTAATCGGACTCTTCAATATCAGGGATACGCATATCGGCTTCGACCGATTTATGCGGATCCTCGGTTTCAATAAGAAACTTTAAGTCTTCGGCTTTACAGGATAATTTATCGGCTAAGCGTGCCAATAGTGCATTTGCATTTGGTGTCATTTTCGCCCCACAACGTTTTAACGCGGTGCGTATACCGAAAAATCAGGTTAAGAGTCAAATTTGAGGGAAATTGATTAGTTATGTCTAAGATATATGGGGTAATAAAAACGGGCGCTATTTGCGCTCTTCTTTCGGGTTCAGCTTTGCTAATGGCCTGCTCCGGTAAATCCTCGGAAGCTCTTAAACCGTCCGCTCTGCCCGACGCCTTTATCGTTATTGATCAATTCGGATATGAGCCGGAGGCGCGCAAAATCGCGGTCTTGCGCGATCCGCAAATCGGTGCAGATGCCGCGCTTGATTATACACCCTCATCGCAAATCAATATTGTGAACACCGAAACGGGCGAGACCGTATTGCGCGTTAAACCAAAGGCTTGGAAAGCCGGGCAAGTGGACGAGTTGTCAGGCGATCGCGTGTGGCATGTCGATTTTTCGAAAGTGTCACAGACCGGGCGATATGAAATTGTGGATGCGCAGCGCGGCGTCACATCCGCGCCCTTTGATATTAAGCCTAATGTCTACCGCCCCATTTTCGTGGAGGCCGTGCGGAATTTCTATTATCAGCGCGCAGGCATCGAGAAATTACCGCCCTATATCGGCGCGCCTTGGACTGATACGGCCAGTCACATGCAGGACATGTCAGCGCGGCGGTTCTTGGATAAAGACAACCCGGACACTGAGCGCGACCTCTATGGCGGCTGGTATGACGCCGGAGACTACAATCAATATACGACATGGACGTCAAATTACATTGTGACCCTTCTGCTTACATATGCTGAGCGTCCGGAGATTTTTACCGATGATTTTAATATCCCGGAGAGCGGTAATCGCATTCCGGATGTGCTCGACGAAGTGCAATGGGGCGCGGCGTGGCTGGCGCGCATGCAAAGTGAAGACGGGTCATGCTTGTCGGTGCTGGGCCGCGCGGAAGCCTCTCCGCCCAGCGCCGCGACTGAGCCGAGCTATTATGGGGATGCGTCGACATCCGCGACTTTGTCCTGTGCTGCGGCCTTTGCTCTGAGTTCCAATATATTTTCGCAAAGACGCTCCGGCAGATTGCGCCAGAAGTCCGCCGATTACAAAGCCCGCGCGATTGCGGCGTGGGACTGGGCCGAGGCTAATCCGGATGTTGTTTTTCGAAATAATGATGACGCCGCCGGGACAAGCGGACTTGCGGCGGGCCAGCAAGAAGTTGACGCGGCGCAGCGGGCCAAGATTCGCCTAAAAGCCGCCATCTATCTTTTCGCGCTAACGGGAGAGAAAAAATACCACGCCGTCATCCGCGAAAATTATAAATCATACGATGTCTTTCAAACCGGATTTATAAGCGATTTTCGCGGTTTCGATTATGATGATCTGTTGTTTTATGCGGGTTTGCCTAATGCCGATCGGCGCCTTGCGCGGGAGATTAAATCAGCTTTGAGACCCAGCAAGACCATCAATGATGACCCTTACCGATCGCCCATCACTGAATATACGTGGGGGAGTAATAGTACAAAGTCCCGCGCGGGCGCCCTGCAGTCTCATCCGCTGACCCGCTCCGCACAGAGCTATGCCGATGGCGCGAATTACTTGCATTATCTGCACGGCGTAAATCCGCTTGGTCTTGTCTATCTGTCCAATATGAGCGCGTTCGGCGCGACCACATCGGTTTCGACTTTTTATCACTCTTGGTTCCCGGATGGCAGCGCCGACTATGATCAGGTCGGGGTCAGCACATATGGCCCATTGCCGGGCTACCTCGTCGGCGGCCCCAATCCCTATTATGAACGCGCGGATTGCTGCCCGGAAGAATGCGGCCCCGATGGCAATAAGTGGTGCAAGACAGCGCCCGTGACCCCGCCTTACGGCGAGCCTGCGATGAAAGCCTATGGCGAATTTAATGAGGGCTGGCCGTGGGCAAGTTGGGAAGTGACGGAAAACAGCCTCGGCTATCAAAGCGCTTACATTCGCCTGCTGTCGCGCTATGTTGATCCCGAAGAGTGAGGATAGATCATGCTTAAAATTGCCCTCCCGCAAATTGCGCCTGTCTGGCTGGACCGTGATGGCGGCTTGGCGCGCGTCATTGAAACCATAAATGAAGCGGCCAAGGAGGACGCGCAGTTGATTGTTTTCGGCGAAGCTCTCGTGCCTGGCTACCCCTTTTGGGTCGATCTTACAGGCGGGGCGCAGTTTAATTCGGACAAGCAAAAAGAGCTCTTTGCGCTTTATTCCGATCAAGCCGTGATTATTGAGGCGGGACATCTGGACGGGGTTTGCGCGGCGCTGAAATCGGCCGAGATGGCCTGTTATTTGGGCATAATAGAGCGGGCGGCAGATCGCAGCGGGCACAGCCTCTATTGCAGTTTTGTTTATATTGATGCGGCAGGGACGATCCAAAGCAGCCACAGAAAATTACAGCCGACATATGAGGAACGCCTTGTCTGGTCACCCGGGGATGGGAACGGTTTGGTCACGCATAAACTCGGGCCGTTTACGGTCGGCGGATTGAACTGCTGGGAAAACTGGATGCCGCTGTCGCGCGCAGCGCTTTATGCCCAAGGCGAAGATCTGCATGTGATGTGCTGGCCGGGGTCAATTCGAAACACCGAAGATATTACGCCGGTCATGGCCAAAGAGGGGCGCTCATATTGCGTCTCGGTCAGCACGCTGATGCGCCGCGAAGATGTGGGCGACCATGTGCCTTACGCGGCAGAGATTCGCGCGGCGATGCCTGATGTGGCCGCGGATGGCGGGTCCTGTATTGCCGCCCCTGATGGGAGTTGGGTCTTGCCGCCTGTCATCCACGATATCGGCATTCGCTACGCGGTGCTGGATCCGGCCATGGTGCGCCGCGAGCGTCAAAATTTTGACCCGGCCGGTCATTACAGCCGCCCGGATGTGACGCGTCTTACGGTGAATCGTCGCCGTCAGAGCTTGGCAGATTTTGAGGATTAGCAGGCGCCGCCGTTTTTTTAAGTTTAATCGTTATATCGTCCAAGGGTTCATATAATATCAATTGCGTATCGGAGAGGAGTTTTATTTCACTGACTGACTCCGGATCATTGACAGCATCTTGTTCAATCTCCGCAACACTGTCGGCCATCAGCTCCTTGTAATTCAGAGCTTCAACTGATGAGGATGTCGTCGTCTCATTGAGCTTTTGGCCGGATATAGACCATGTATATGTGTCTGTTGAGCGCGTTTTGACCGGTCCGGCGTCTAAGCCGGGCGCCATTGTTTCCAGTTCCATAATGCCGGATGATGTCCGGTCTGCCTTATAGGTAAATGCGCTGTAGCTAAGCGTTACCGTCACGTCACTATCCGTATAAACTACAATTGGCTCAATCGATTCCCATGTCCCGAGAAGCTGTTGTTCTTTTTCGCTCAACTCTTGCGGCGAAGAACCGTTACAAGCGGCCAAAGCACATGACATAAAAATTAAGAGACTGAAAAAATGGCGCATAAAATATCCTCGATGACTCTTTTGATTTATTGATCGTCAACTAAATCCAGATGATAAAACAGTCCGTTTTCAAGTGCGTCCAGTTTTGTTTTGCGATACCCTGTTTCAACGGCGGTGATGGGGCGCTCATTATTTCCGCCAAAGACCATCCAGCTTTGACCCTTATGCTCGGGCCAATTAGGCAGGCCTTCGCCATTGGGGTTGCCCGTACGCGCGAAATTGACCCAGTAATTTTGCATAAGCTGCTCTATGGCTTCGTCATCGTCACTGGTGCCAAAGGCGTCTTCATTTGTGCCAAAGACAAATGGGATTTCGCCGCCATGATAAGAGCCGATAGTCTGGTCTTCGCTGGGCGGGACGCGGGTAAAGGCGTAGATATAGGCGGGCTGTCCGGCCTTGGCGGATTGGCGCGTCACGAAACGCACATTCACGCCAAAGATTTCATCGCCCAGCATTTGCGTGCCGGCATCCATAAATGTCTCGGGATCGGACAGGGCGTAACTGGATAGCAGGCTCTGCGCGGCGTCGCTGCCAAAGATGGGGGTTAGGGCGTCCAGTTGCGCGTCCATGCCTTCGCGCGGAAAGCCTTCGAGCCACACTGTCGGTTCCGGGTCATCGCCGAAGAATAATGTGCCCTCATCGGCATTATATCCAAAGAGTGTCGGTACGGCATTCATATCGCCGTCGCGAAAGGCGATGCCAATATTTTTTGGCAAGACAATGCCGTCGCGCACCGTATGAAAGGCCTCGCCGACAGATATGTTTAGTCCAACGGTTTCCATGATTTTGACGGCATCCAAGGCGCGCAGGTCATCCGCGCTCGCAGTCTCGGGCAGGCCCATCTTTTCGGCCAGATCGAGTCCGCCGCTGTGCCCGCTGGGCCACATTGTGCCGTTTCCGGTTAGATCGCCCAAATGATATGTCGACGCTCCGCTTTGCCCGATAGCGCGGTGAAACAGACCTTTGGCCGACGGCGCGCTCATTAATTCCGTGACTGACCACCCGCCCGCGCTTTCGCCGAAGATAGTGACATTTCCGGCATCGCCGCCATAGCTCTCAATATTGTCTTTCACCCACTCCAGCGCCGCGATTTGATCAAGCAGTCCGTAATTTCCCGAGACGCCGCGCGGATCATCAGCGGTCAAAGCGGGATGGGCCATATAGCCAAATGCGCCGAGGCGATAATTAATTGTGACCAGAACGACGCCTTTTTGCGGGAGAACGTCGCTTTGGTAAAAGCCTAAATCGCCGGAGCCAAAACTATGTCCGCCGCCATGTATCCACACCATGACGGGAAGCTTTTCGCCGTCCATCACGCCGTCTTGGCCCAGATTAGGCGTGCGCACATTCAGATAGAGGCAATCTTCGGAAAATTCACCTGCGGGCATGGCCGCAACTGCGCCTTTGATCAGGGTTTCTTTAAGCCCGCCAACGCCTTGGCCCTCAATGATGCGATTAATGAATTCATTCTCGCCGCCAATGGGCTGCATGCAGCGATTGCCAAATGAAGTTGCGCTGTAAGTCTCGCTAAATGTTGGCGCGCTTGCGGGCGGACGCCAGCGCAGATCACCGACTGGCGGGGCGGCAAAAGGCACGCCCATGAAATTGGCCACTCCGGTATCTTCATTCCACTCGCCAATGACTTTCCCTTGCGGCGTATCAATGGCGCTCGTCGGAGGCAGGGGTTTGTCACCGCATGCCGTCAACGCCAATGTTGATCCGGCCAATAAAACTGTCAAAAATTTGCGCATAATCCCTCAATCCCTCTTTATATTTCGGTTTAATTTAAGCACCCTCACGTCTGCACGCCAAGACAAAAATCCTGTCATTTTTGTATACGGGCCAGTATAGCAGCGCGATGAAAGAGGCGGCCTATGATTTTGCAATAATTGGCGGCGGGGTCATTGGCCTCTCCACGGCCTATGCTTTGCGCGCGCGCCGCCGTAATGCCAAGATTTGCGTTATCGAGGCCGGGCCGGAATGCGGCTTCGGGGCCAGCTGGGCAAATGGCTCGATGATCCATCCGTCACAATCCTCGCCTTGGGCAGAAACCGGCGCAGGGGAGGACGTCGATATTGCTAAACACGTCTATGAGCTTGCAGCTTATTCCTCAGAGGTATTGCGCGCGCGCTTTGATGAATTTGAAATAGAGCCGCGCCACCGCAGATCCTCTTGCTCGAAAATATATATATCGCGCGCGGCAATGGATGAGGATTTGAGTAAATTAGAAACGCTGTTTTCTGCAGGCCTTCGCGCGCAATATCTCTCGCCGGTGCAGATCGCATCCCGGCTGAATATCACCGCCCGCAATATTTATGGCGGCGTGATTTTTCCGGACGATCACAGCGGGCCTGCGCGGATATATTGTCAGCATTTAGTCTCGCGCCTGAAGGCCTCCGGCGTTGATTTTATGACGGGCGACGGAGCGGCGTCAATCGACGCGCAATCGATTGGTTTGAGCAGCGGCAAGACGGTCTTCGCGTCGTCCATCATTATCGCCGCAGGGGCGCAGTCGCATAAATTAGCGGCTATTGCGGGACAGAAAGCCGTGCGGGGATATTCGCGCACATTCGAATTGCCGGATCATCTCGGCTCATTCCCAATCATGCCGATCATGGATGACGCAGCCCATATCGCGATTGCGCCGATGGGAACCCATTTGCGGGTGAGCGGCGGGGCAGATGATGAGTCTATAAATGACAGCACTATATATGAGCGGCTGGAAACATATCTCGCAGGGCGCTGTCCTGAATTGCCGCTCGCCGCTGCGCCCAAATCCGATTGGACGGCTTTGCGTCCCATGAGCAAAAGCGGCCCTGTGATTAAACGGCTGCGCGCCGGACTCTATGCCAATACGGGCCACGGCCATATGGGCTGGACGTTATCAGCAGGCGCGGCGGAAAAGCTGGTCGAGCTTATTTTGCGGTGACGTAAATTTAGCGGCGCCCGAATCCGCCATTGCCTGTCTCAAATCCGGCGAGATTGACGATATGGATGAGCAGGACAAAGGCCGTCGCAACCAACCCAAAGGCGATAAACATCCATGGCACCATGCGCGGCTCTAATTTGTCATGCTTTCGGCTGCCTAGCCAAAAGCACAGGGCCGCGCCGATAACGCAAAAGGCGAGTATGCCTGCCACCGTCGCTATATCTGATCCGCCGCTCATGATGGTGAGGTGGTGCCGCAAATGCGGCGGGTCAAGAGGCGCGCCGCTATGCCGGTCATATTAACTGTAATCTATCCCCAGAATCTCCGCGGACTGTCACAAAAGGTTCACATAAGGATTGCATAGCCCCGCCTGAGAGTGAGTCCGATATGGGCTCATAGGGAAGTCTCCGTCATGATAAGAGGTTGGTATGACACTTAATAATTTGGGAGCGCTGCTTGTTGCAGCGTCTATCGCGCCATTGGCATTTGCATCAACAGCGTCCGCGCAGGACATCACACATAAAGTCAGCGGTCGCGTGATGATAGATTACTCTATCGTAGACGCAGAGAACGCAGATATGGAGTGGAGCGCTAGCGAGCTTCGCCGCGCACGTTTGGGCGTATCCGGTAATGTTGGCGATAACGTCAAATATAAGATTGAGTTCAATACAAATTCATCTTCCGAGATTAACGCCGAAGATGCCTACATTCAGTGGGCTCCGACAGGCGGCAAATGGAATATCAAGGTCGGTCAGTATAAAACGGCAAACTCATTGGATGAGCTAACAAGTTCGCGTTTTATCTCAACGCTTGAGCGCAGCGCCTTTACGGATGCGTTTGAATTTAACCGCCGCGTCGGTGTTTCAGTCAATGGTAGCGGAGAGAATTACACATTCTCGGCGGGCGTATTTGGCGATAATCTGGAAGTTGGCGCAACGGATGAAGGCAAAGCCGCTGCTGCGCGCTTTACCTATACGCCCTATAAGTCCGGCAATGATGTTGTTCATTTGGGCGCGTCTTGGCGTTACCGCGAGATTGGCGACACGCAAAGCGATTTGCGTTACCGCCAGCGTACAAGCTCCCATATTCCAAGCCGTATCATCAGTACGGGCCGCATTGCCGATAGCGATAATTTTGTTGGCGCAGAAGCAGCCGGCATATTCGGCGACGCTTGGGCCGCCGGTGAATATGGCGTTATAACGGCGGATTGCACAATCACTTGCGCGGATGATCCGTCATTTGGCGGCGGTTATGTCGAGGCTGGATACTTTTTTGGCGGTCGCCGCACATATAAAGGCGGCAAATTTAATCGCCCGAAAGTCGATAATCCTGTTTCAGATGGCGGTATGGGCGCAGTTGCTCTCGTTGCGCGCTATGATACGCTGGATTTGACAGATAGCAGTGTTGATGGCGGCGATATTGACGCCTTTGTTCTCGGCGCAGACTGGTACGCGACAAAATATACGCGTGTTGGGATAAATTACTTCACCAACAGTGCTAATCTTGGCACAAGCACGTCAGGTTTGGATGCGGCATTTGCGAATTTGGTGACAAACAATATCACAGACGAAGACGTAAGCGGCGTGAATATGCGCCTTCAATTTGATTTTTAACGGCAACTCTGCCTTCCTCTAAGGAGAAAAACGATGAAATATACACTTATGACAGCTTTGCTGGGCAGCGCGATGATGCTGACCGCATGCGGCGGCGATAAGCCCGCGGAGACGAATAATTCCAAGGCGGCGACGCCTGCTGCGGCGACAAATTCCGAAATCCGCATTGTTGGCTCGTCAACGGTTTATCCGTTCTCGACCAAAGTGGCGCAGGAATATAAAAACAAAACCGGTCAAAATGTTGTCGTCGAATCGACAGGGTCCGGCGGCGGTCACAAATTATTCTGTGACAGCACCGGCGCGGATACCGCAGACATTACAAATTCATCTCGCCGCCAGAAAAAGAGCGAGCTGGATAAATGTATTGCGAACGGCGTAGATGAGGTCGTCGAAGTCAAAGTTGGTTTTGACGGAATTGTCATTGCCAACTCCCGCAGCGGCGTCGACATGCCGCTGACGCTAAAGCAAATCTATATGGCTTTCGCCAAAGAGGTTCCAACCTCTGATACGAATTGCGCGATGATTGCGAACCCATATACAAAATGGTCACAGATCGACAGTTCCCTGCCGGATACAAAAATTGAAGCTTACGGCCCTCCGCCGACTTCCGGCACGCGTGATGCCTTCGTCGAAGTCGCTATGGAAGGCGGCGCAAAAAAAGTCACATGCATGAGCACATTGCGCAAGAATGACAAAAAAGCATTTGCAAATATGGCCCACACATTGCGTGAAGACGGATTATGGATTGACTCCGGTGAAAATGACAACGCGATTGTTCAAACGCTTGTGAATACGCCAACAGCCATCGGCGTTTTCGGCTATTCCTTCCTGGATCAGAATGGCGACAAAGTTAAGGGCGCAGCCGTTGACGGCGCAGACCCGACATTTGAAAATATCGCTTCGGGTGCTTATCCGATCTCACGCTCGCTGTTTTTCTATATCAAAGCAGCCAATGTTCAGGCTAATCCCGGCATTCAAAACTTCGCCCTTGAGTTTACGGACGAGTCTGCATGGGGCCCAGGCGGTTATCTTGAAGAAATCGGACTTGTTCCGCTTCCTGAGGCAGAGCGCGCCAAATATCGCGCAGCTGTGGAAAACTTAACGGCTTACTCGCAATAGACTTGCGCTCCGTATGAGGCGGCCATAAAAGTCGCCTCATATAAAGTTTTCTCTCTTCTCTCCTTGGTGCGTGCATGGAACTTTCCATACCCATATATTGCTTGTTGATTGTGATTATGGGCGCATTGACATTTGTGCTGGCCAAACGCCGCGCCAGAGCCGTTGCGCAGGGCGCTGATCGCACAATACTCGCGCAGTCTTTTCACTCCCGCCCCAATTTTCACGGCCTGTTTGCCGGCGGCCTTGTCATGCTGCTGTCATTTAACGCCATGCTGGCCGGTCTTAAGATTGGCTTTCCCGGATTTGCGACAATTGGCTTGATGATCGCCTTTGCGGCTCTAGCCTTTCTCTATGCGCGCACGACCGTTCGGGCGGATTTTAAAGCCCGTATCTGGGTGGAGCGCTTTGTTAAATCGCTTTTGCTGATTTGCTCTGTCATCGCCGTTCTCACCACGGTCGGTATTGTTCTCTCCCTTGTTTTCGAGAGCCTGCGCTTTTTCAAAGAAGTCCCTGTTCTTGACTTTCTGACGGGCCTGCAATGGTCGCCGCAAACGGCCTTGCGCGCCGATCAAGCCGGACAATCCGGAGCCTTTGGGGCGGTTCCGATTTTCGCCGGGACATTCCTGATTATGCTTGTCGCGATCTCTCTAGCCGCTCCGGTGGGGTTGATGATCGCGATTTATCTGTCTGAATATGCGACGCCGCGTGTTCGCGCTTGGGTGAAGCCCGCAATTGAGATTTTGGCGGGCGTGCCAACAGTTGTTTACGGTTACTTCGCGCTGCTGACCGTAGGGCCGACTATTCGTAATTTTGCCGAAGCTCTGGGGGCGTCTGTCCCGACGCAATCTGCTATTGCAGCGGGGTCCGTCATGGGCGTGATGATTATTCCCTTTATCTCTTCACTCTCCGATGACGTCATTAACGCTGTCCCGCAATCTTTGCGCGACGGCTCATTGGCGCTTGGCGCGACCAAGTCCGAGACGGTTAAAAAAGTCGTCTTTGGCGGCGCGCTGCCGGGGATTATCGGCGCAATGCTGCTCGCGATTAGCCGCGCGGTAGGCGAGACTATGATTGTGGTTATGGCGGCGGGCACAGCGGCGAATTTAACCGCTAATCCGTTCGAGGCTGTTACAACTGTGACCGTGCAGATCGTAACGCTGCTGACCGGAGATTCTGAATTTGATACGGCCAAGACTTTATCGGCTTTCGCGCTTGGATTAGTGCTGTTTATCATCACGCTTATTTTAAATGTTATCGCGCTGATGATCGTGCGCCGTTACCGCGAGAGATATGATTGATGGAAAAACCGATTTCCATACATGCGGGCGATCGCGCGCTAAAACGGCTGAAAAAACGCCGTCGCAGCGAAGCTGTGTTCAAAGCCTTTGGCGTTGCCGCAATCGTCTTTGCGGTCTGCGCCTTGTCGTGGCTGTTATTTTCAATCGTCAGCACGGGCTATAAAGCCTTTTATCAGCATACAATCACGCTTGAGGTTGAACTGTCCGAGAGCATCCTTGCACCGGACGGAACGCGCGATCCCGATACACTTCGCGGAGCAAATTACCGCCGCATCATGCAAGACACCATGTTTGAGCGTTTCCCTGAAATCAACGCCTTAGAAGGTCGAGATCAACGCACCGCGAAACGACAGCTCTTTGATGTCATGTCAACCTCCGGCGGCCCGAACCATATTCGCCAAATGGTCTATAATGATCCCAGCCTTGTGGGCCAAACGATCACGGTTAGAGTCCCGACCTCAGATATTGTCGACCAATATCTCAAAGGCAATCTGAATACGGACGTCCCCGAAGAGCAGCGCAATATTACCGACCGCCAGATTGCCTGGGTCAAGACGCTCAATGAGAGCGGCGAGATCAAAGCCGGATTTAATTCACGGCTTCTGTTTAGCACGGACAGCCGCGATCCTGAACTGGCGGGTATTGCCAGCTCCTTTGTCGGCTCACTGATGACCATGTTTGTCACCTTGCTGCTGGCCTTTCCTATTGGCGTTGGCGCGGCGATCTGGCTGGATGAATTTGCCCCAAAGAATAAATTCGGCGATTTTATTGAGATCAACATCAACAATCTCGCCGCCGT
>ENA-ORXR01001449-ORXR01001449.1-marine-metagenome-genome-assembly--contig:-NODE-1449-length-25101-cov-3.646539_pt1 | contig 25101 bp, 22 predicted proteins | sample MGYA00237866_ERZ511479 | MGnify/ENA metagenome assembly ERZ511479 | reverse complement strand
AGCTTTGCCAGCCTACTACCGGTGCGTATGTTAACCGTGCTTGCCCCAGCGATTTATACCGCGCAGTCAGCCGTCGTAGCCGGTATGCTGGTACCCGTCGAGCAACGTGGCAAAGCCATTACATTGGTAATGCTGGGCTGGGGTGGTTCAATGGTTGTCGGCGTACCGATGTCAGCCTGGATAAGTGGTCACTATGGTTGGCAGGAAGCCTTTTTATTAGTTGCTGGGCTCTCTTTGGTGAGCGCACTTTGGCTATGGTTAAAGCTGCCATCTAATATTAAACCACCTGCGCTAAAAAAGTCCGATTGGATTGCCCTATGGCAACACCCAGTACTAGTTCGAGGCGCATTCGTAACAGTGATGTACTCCGCTGGACAATTCGTCTTATTCGCCTATATGGCCCCCGTGATGCGCGACCAGGCTGGCCTCAGCATCGATCAATTCAGTATCGTTCTGATGTGGCTAGGCCTTTGGGGTGTGATTGGTAGTTTAACGGTTAGCCAAGTGATTGATCGGCTCGGTGCTGGAAAAGTAGTGAACATTTGCATGCTCATGATTGCCATCCCACTAGTGTTATTCCCACTCGTGAATAACATTTGGCTCAGCCTGATCCTGATGGTTCCTTGGGGCATGGTTTTCATTGCAGTGCACGCAGCCCAGCAGACGCGTCAGATTAACACTGCACCAGCGCTTGCCTCAGCCACGATGGCACTTAGCACGTCGGGTATGTACATAGGTCAGGGGCTAGGAGCGGTTATCGGGGGAATTATATTGGCTGCTGGGCATATGATGTGGCTAGGGCCAGTGGGCATGGTAATTCTCCTACTGGGCATCTGGCTAAGTTTGTCGCTGAATAAGGCATAATGGCAATGAACGCACTAGCTCCTTAGTCACGATCGAGCACTGATCAACGCGTGCCAGCTAAGTAATTCACTGGCACACGTGAGACCATTAAGTTCAGGTTGAGATAAAATTAACCTTTAGCGCGAGCCTCTAACATGGCAACCACAGGCAGCTCCTTACCTTCCAGAAACTCAAGGAATGAACCGCCACCCGTTGAAATATAAGACACCTTATCACTGATGCCATATTTATCGACGGCAGCAAGCGTGTCCCCACCACCAGCGACCGAAAAACCATCCGATTCTGCAATCGCCATTGCAATAGCCTTAGTGCCTTCGCCAAACTGATCGAATTCAAAGACGCCAACCGGACCATTCCACACAATGGTGCCTGCGTTCCGAATAATCTCAGCCAAAGCCTCGGCTGACGCTGAACCGATATCAAAAATCATATCGTCATCAGCAACATCAGCAACCAGTTTATGCGTAGCCTCGGCCGATTCTGAAAACGCTTTTCCGCAGACCACATCCACTGGTACAGGGATGCTGCCACCATTGGCTTCAGCCGCGGCTGTCAGGCTTTTGCAGGTATCAATAAGATCAGCTTCATACAGCGACTTACCCACATTGTGTCCCGCTGCCGCGATAAAGGTATTGGCGATCCCACCGCCGACTATTAGCTGATCAACTACTTTAGAGAGAGACTCTAATACCGTTAGCTTTGTCGACACTTTCGAACCACCCACCAACGCCACCATCGGACGCGCCGGGTTATCTAAGGCTTTGGCTAACGCTTCTAGCTCACCAGATAGTAAGGGGCCAGCTGCGGCAACTGGTGCGTACTCACCGGCACCATAAGTGGATGCCTGCGCGCGATGCGCTGTACCAAATGCATCCATCACGTAGACATCACACAATGCCGCATATTGACGTGACAGTGTTTCGTCGTTCTTTTTCTCACCCACGTTGAAACGCACGTTTTCTAGCAAAGCGATCTCGCCATTTTGTAGAGCAGGGGCTTCTTGTAGATAATCTGTGATCAATCGAACCGGCTGGCCCAGTGCCTCACTCATGTAATCAGCAACGGGCTTTAATGAATACTGTGCTTCAGCTTGCCCCTCAGTAGGGCGACCTAAGTGCGACATCACCATCACTTTAGCACCAGCCTCAAGAGCAAGCTTGAGACTTGGCAAGGATGCATCGATACGCTTGGCCGATGTGACTTGCCCATCTTTGATTGGAACGTTTAAATCTTGTCGAATAAGTACACGTTTACCTGACAGATCCAAATCCGTCATTTTGATAATTGCCATTAAAACCTCTATTAGTAATTTCTTGATAGCATCAGGATAATTTAGACGGTGATTATCTCACTAGTTGTCACCATTTGAGTATTTAATTTATCCTGTCAAAGTACCCTATTGCTACTTCAATCCGCTCACCTTCTCCAATAAATGCGGATCATCAAAGTAGCGGCGTCCCACAAAACTAATCGCATGATTACCAAAACGACGCAATGCCCCGGGGTTTTTCACGCCCATTGGCCAAAATAACCAACGCTCAGGACGTTCGGAACCTGAGATATAACCATTCCAATTAAACACAGGACGTACCCCAGATGCAGTAGGCAATTTTAACAGCTGAGAGAATGGCTGCAGCTGATAGCTTGTGATGCTTGTTACCTTTTGAGCGTCTTCAACAACTTCAGTTATTGGCTGAACAAATTGAATCTGATGAGTATCTGCCTGTAAATAAATAGCCATTCGCGGATCAGACCTAGCGGGCAAACGAATCCGCTGCATTAGCAACGGCTCACGCCAATATCGATTTAGCTTTTTGTAGGGACGGCCTTCGGGTAAAAATAAGCGATACCAACAACCACAGAGATGAATACTGTCGTAGGCAATCACCTCCCCTCGTTGCGTCAGATTTACCCGAAACACCACAGCATCATGCTGCCCTGCCACCCAGTCGAATCGCTTTAAACGGGGTCTTTCGGTGAACCAAATAACATAATTTAATTGTGTTATCGGCTGCTGCTTCCATCGCGCCTCTGACACAAAGGCATAGGTCGTTGCTTGCCGGGTGTTTACTTTCAACTGTTTCCCCTGCCAATAAGGGGTGCCCGGTAGATTGGCGGGCGTCGAGTTGTCGATTAACCACGTTGGCGCATGCCGCTCTATTAAACGCCAATTTTCTGAAGCGCCCTGATTGTTTCTAGCCAACTCAGGTTGATATCTAAACCATTGCTTACCGCTAATCTGCCCCCATTCCTCAGCAAGCTGACGCTGCTCCTTCACAACACCAAGACGAAAGGGAATCGCTGCCAGAGGATACAATCCTGCCATTCGGGCAAGTTTGGAATAATCATTATCCTCAGGGATTGATTTTAGATGATCGAGGGTATTTAGAGGCGACTCTAACTGCTGATTCACCAGCTGATCTGAACACCACTTCGCAAAGTCACTGGGAGACCGCTTTATGTGATAGCGTTTTTGCCAGTTTTGACGCGGTTTTTTAGGGATAGTTTCCAGCTCATAAGATAAGCCCTGACTGGCCAGAGATGACATTCTTTGCAGAAGCTTGCTAACTCCCGCTGAGTTTGATTGTGAACGTACATCGTGAGTAATCAGGCGGTTATGTCGTAACCATGGCATGGTCGGTATGCGATTTCCAATTAAGGTTCCGGCACTTTGAAATGCCAGTTTATCCAACGCCTCAAAGGCGGCATAGCAGGGTAATTGTTCAGCTAACGTACTCGAAATTGCAATGACTGGTGCTTTGTCTTTGATCGTGGTGCAGGCACTTAATGCCATCAAAATGATCAGCATAAAGGAAAGCTTAGTTATGCCACATCTCCGATAACAGTATCCCTCCAATATTGATATGCTAACCACCATAGAATGCATACGCACAGACTCCTAAACCAGTTTTACCACAAGCAGCTCTCATCGTGACTCAAAACAATTACCCGCAGGTCGATGCTGACCCAGAAGCCTTGAGAGTTTTATCAAAACCCCTACGCGCTTTAAAGACGCGAATACTTTCGACCCATTTCGCAAAGATGGCGGTCATATTTCATTAGGAGCCGGGATTCATTACTGTGTGGGTGCGATACTTGCCAGACTAGAACTAGAGATCAGTATCCCATTAATTTTTCAAGAACTACCTGAATTAACGCTAGCGGAACAGCCTCGTTATAAGGATGCTTTTCACTTTCATGGGCTGGAGAGGTTAGATGTTAAGTGGGATAAAATACAGCATAAGTAGGGTAAAGAAAGGAGGAACAATACCCTACCTATGCCTCGTCACACATCTTGCAATTTAACTATGTAAGGAGATCTATGAAAATCTACAGCACCATTAAGCGCCAAAAATGATTAACAGAAGCTGAATCTACGATTAAAAAGACTACTTTGTACTAGAAAAATCGACAAAAGCACCATAAATGAATACTCCCCCGCAGAGAAAATCAGTTGAGCTGTCTGATTCACCCTGCGGAGGAGTTTGGCAGAAGCGTTTTACCAAGCCCTCTACCCCACTGTGTTGCTACTTACTAAGACCTTACAGTCCCCCAGTTAGATTACCCCTAAGACGGCGAATTGTTACCAGCAAGTTCGCCTATCTAACATCACTTCAAGGCAGTTACTAAGCAGCAGAAGCAGTATGGGTAAAATATTATCACTCAGAAAATGACTGTTTGCTGAATCTCATGATCTCTTCCAAGATTTGGTACGAGTGGTTGTTTCGGTTATGATTAAAGGCAGAACTATTACAATAATAAGAGGTATTAACCCTTGACTGAGCTTGCCAGGATTGGATTAGATGAGATTCACCAACGACTACAACGACGCTCATCTGACTCCACTTCAGATATTCCTTATAAGAACACCGGATCCATCTTAAAAAAAGCCGCTGTTCTGGTTCCATTCGTGATGGTTGATCAGGAGTGGCACTTATTGTTTATTCAACGTGCAATCCATGAAAAAGATCGTCACAGTGGTCAGGTTGCATTTGCGGGTGGTAAGCACGAAGAAGACGATGCCGATTTACACGTCACCGCATTACGCGAGGCGCATGAAGAGATCGGCGTTAATCCCGATGACGTGAAAATAATCGGTGAGCTAAATCACCATTACAGCATTAGTGATTTTCAGATTACGCCAGTGGTCGCGAGTATCCCCTGGCCATATGAGTTGACCCTGCAATCCAGCGAGGTTGCTAGCGCCTTCACGATACCGCTAGCATGGCTAGAAAACCCTGCAAACTATTTAATTAAGCAGCGTGAATTCAACGGCAAAAATCATCCCGTGATTTACTTCAATGAATATAATGGCTTTTTACTTTGGGGTGCAACTGCACGAATGACCGTCTCACTCATATCGCTGTTACAAAAAGTGTAAAATGACTATGATGTGGTGATTATCATACGGAGCTAACTCGTGCGTATTCCCCGATACTTTATCGACCAGTCCCTCGAAGTTAATCAACACGTAAATTTACCGGACGAGCTTCATCGACATGCTATTCAGGTATTGCGTGGCAAGGTGGGCGACCCACTCATTTTATTCAATGGGGAAGGTGGCGAGTATCTGGCAGAGTTTAGCGAGGCAGACAGACGCAGCTCAAGTGCACTCATCACATCTTTTGATGCAATTGACCGCGAATCATCGCTTGATATTAGACTAGTGTTGGCACTGATAAAATCAGATAAATTTGATTTTGCACTGCAAAAAGCGGTCGAAATGGGCGTAAGTAGTATTCAACCAATTATCGCTGCCCGCAGCGTGATGAATATAAGAGCAAATCGGCTGGATAAGAAAATGCAGCACTGGCAGGGCGTAATTCACAGTGCTTGCGAACAATCCTGTCGAACACGTATTCCAGAGCTTTTACCCGTTCTCTCTGTTCAAAATTATCTCTCAGAGCCTAATGAGAGATTGAATATAGCAATGCTTCCCGAAGCCCATCAGTATTTATCAGAATTACCGGTTCCAACGCAGCCTATTTCATTGATAGTGGGACCGGAAGGTGGATTTCACGATGATGAAGTTACATTAATGGAACAACAGCACGTTCAGTCAATTAAATTTGGGCCGCGCATTTTACGCGCAGAAACAGCGGCAATTGCCGGTTTAGCGCTGTGCCAAAGTCAGTGGGGAGATTTGTCTCTAGGAAATTAGCCTATTGGTCGTGGTTTATAAGGCATAGGTCGGAAAACAGTACGAAAAACCCATCTCGCTGCTAGCATGTCTCAGGTGCCGGAGGAATATCTGGCGCAATAAAAAAATAATATACCCCCGAGATAGACCAATTCGTATGAGTGTAGAACGCAAATCCCTATTGCAGCGCGCGCCCGTCTTTATGATGCCACTATTGGTGATGGCTCTTTCAGCCTCACTCGCTAAGTTGCTGTGGATGGTTGTAGCCCCCGTTCAGGATGTTTCAGCCGCCCCAATAGTAATGACGGCAGCCCCCATTCAAACTCAACAAGCACCTAACTTTGGTCGGATGATCGCAGATACCCATTTGTTTGGTGAAGTACCCAGAGCAGCGCCAGTAAGAACTGCTTCAGTAGAGCCACAAGCACCACCTCCACCGCCCGTGATTCCAACACAGCCTCCAGTAAAACTAAGCTTACATGGGCTATGGGCGAAGAAACGTTCTGAAGGTCGCACGGATCAAAGTTTTAAATCGATACCCGTAAATGATCCGCAGGACCTGATCTCTAAGATTGCTGCGGATTTAGATTCTTTGTTTGTCCTGAACGTAGCAAAGTCAGCGAAGAATATCCCCCCTAAAAAATCTCGTGGTAGTGCATTCGCGATTATGTCCCTTGCAAATGGTGAGCAAAAGACGTACTCGGAAGGTGAAAGTATTGCCGATCAGGTTAAGGTGCTTGAGATATTTGCAGATAAAGTCGTTGTCGAAAACCGCGGCGTCAAGCAAGAGATATTCCTTTCAGATGGTGAAAATACAACAGTTGCTCAAGGCTCAGGCTCTCAGCAGATACCTCAGTCAGGTAATATAGGAAGTAACAGCCCTCAGCCAAACGAATCTACCCCCCCACGCAGAGGTGAAAACCTAGGTCAACAAGATCTCCGTAGGTTGCGTAACGACGTAATGAATGACGTATCTATACTCGCCCAATACTCAGCACCAGAACCACTGTTGATGGATGGTGAAGTTAAAGGATTTAGACTGCACCTGAGTAACCGTTTGAGACTGCTTTATCAGGTTGGTTTTAGGCCTGGTGATGTTATTACCGAGCTAAATGGCGTGCGTTTGAATGACCCAGATACTATCCAGCAAACACTGTATAATTTTATTGGCTCTGAGCAACTTGCGGTTAGTGTGATGCGTGGCCAGGAAGAAGAGACGTTTAGATATAGTTTTGAGTGATCTAAAGATTTCCCCTCCATGACAGGTTAATGTCAGTTTTCTGTGAAAAGATGTAGACTGCTATACTCGGAGAGGCTCGTTTGTGAGCTCCCGAACATGAAAAATCATCTTTTTGGAGAGAGGAAATAATGAAATCATCAATGATCACAAAGATTGCTGCGGGCGTAGTTCTAAGCTTCAGCATGATCGGCAGCAGTTTCGCTGCGGAATGTATCGCACCAGCAAACCCTGGCGGTGGCTGGGACTTCACTTGCCGTACTATCGGTAAAATCATGTACGACATCAAAGCTGTCGACAAGCCAATTCAGGTCAAGAATATGGCCGGTGCTGGCGGCGGCTTGGCCTACAACCACGTCGTTGCTGAGCGTAATGTTGACGCTGACCTAATCGTTGCCGCTTCTTCTGCAACCGCAACCCGTCTTGCGCAAAACGCATACGCTGGCATGACCGCTGACCAAGTCCGTTTCGTTGGCGCTATCGGTGCTGATCCAGGCGTGATCGTTGTAGCTAAAGACAGCAGCTACATGAACCTTGGCGAGCTAATGGGCGCGATCAAAGCAGACCCTAAATCAGTCACTTTCGCTGGTGGATCTGCGGTTGGTGGATTTGATCACCTTAAGCCTTTAATGCTACTCCAGCGCACGGGTTTTACTGACATCGCTAAAGTTAAGTACATTGGTTTAGATGGTGGTGCTGATGCAATCACTCAAACAGTCGGTGGCTTCACACAAGCAATGACCGGCGATATGTCTGAAGTGGTTGGCTTCTTGAAATCCGGCGACATTCGTGTAATCGCTGTATTAACTGACGAGCGTGTCCCTGGCTTTGAAAGCATCCCGACAGCTAAAGAGCAAGGCTATGATGTTATCGCAGTAAACTGGCGTGGTATGTACGTGCCTAAAGGCGTAAGCGACGACACCTTCAATATGTGGGCTGACCGCCTGCAAAAAGTTGCTGACAGTAAAGAGTGGGGCGAGGCGATGGTTGCTAATGGCTTAGCGCCGTTCACTATGGTTGGTGCAGACTTTCAAGGCTATGTTGATAAGGTCGTTGGCGAAGTACGTACGCTATCTAAAGAGCTTGGAGTACTGAAGTAATGATCAGCGACCGGATCTTTGGTCTGGTCGTGTTGATGGCGGCGCTTGCATTCATTGCAAGCGCCACTCAGGTTCAAACCAGCTTTATGTCTGACCCAGTCGGACCTAAAGCGTTTCCGATGATCGTGGGTGCGATTGCCGGACTCTGTGGTTTGGTCATGATGATTCGACCCGATCCCGACCCATCTTGGCCCAAGGGCCGCACGTTTTTTGCGCTACTGGTTGCCGTCGCTGTATTGATTGGCTACGCCTACGCACTTAAACCATTAGGCTTTCTGGTTCCAACAGCGATTGCTGCTGCGATCCTAAGCTACCAAATTTCTTCACGGGTTGTCCCTGCCATACTGTCTGGCCTTGGATTATCAGTGGGTCTGTTTTTACTATTCAAATATGCGCTAGGACTAGGACTTGAGGCATTCGCCAAAGGGCTCTTCGGTTAATCATCCAGACTAGAAGTAGGATTTTATTATGGAACTTCTCGACAATCTCGCGCTAGGTTTTTCTATCGCGCTGTCGCCCTATACCCTGATGTTAGCCATTATCGGCTGCTTTCTAGGAACGATCATCGGCGCGTTACCGGGACTTGGCCCCTCAAACGGGGTAGCCATCTTAATCCCGATAACCTTTACCTTAGGCTTAGACGCGACCTCAGCCTTAGTACTGATGACCTCAGTCTATTACGGTGCCATGTACGGCGGTCGGATCAGCTCGATACTACTAAATATACCCGGCGACGAACCCGCACTCATGACCACGCTCGACGGTTACCCCATGGCCAAGGCGGGACGTGCCGGTGATGCGCTGGTATTGTCAGGTGTCGCCTCATTCGTTGGTGCTCTACTCGCCACCATTGGACTTATGCTCATCGCACCGATGCTAGCAAGAGTCGCGTTTTTGTTTGGCCCAGCCGAGTATTTCGCCCTATATCTACTGGCGTTTTGCACCCTAGGCGGCATGTCATCCAACAACCAAGCCAAGTCAGCGCTAGCGGCCTGTTTAGGGCTTGGCATCGCCATGGTCGGCGTCGATAGCTCCTCAGGCATGCCACGCTTTACCGGCGGCAGCCTACACCTCATGGACGGCATCGACTTCTTAGTTGCCATCGTCGGATTATTCGCCATCGCCGAAGTGTTCTTCTTTATCGAAAGCCACGGCAAAAACTCCTCAATCGGCGTAAAACTCGAAAAAGTCATGGTGCCATGGAAAGACATCTGGTCAACCAAATGGACAATGCTGCGCGCAAGTTTGACGGGATTTATCGCTGGGATATTACCCGGTGCTGGGGCCTCCCTAGGTAGCTTCCTAGCCTATATGACCGAAAAATCTATCGCTGGTGAAAAAGGCAAATTCGGAACCGGCGTCCCCAAAGGCATCGCCGCGCCAGAAGCCGGAAACAACGCCGCTGCCGGTGGTGCATTAATCCCAATGTTAACCCTTGGTGTACCAGGCTCAGGAACCACTGCGGTTCTACTTGCCTTGCTGATGACACTAAACATCACGCCAGGCCCAACCCTATTCAATGACAAACCCGAAGTAGTTTGGGGCTTGATCGCATCACTACTGATCGCCAACGTGGTTCTGTTACTGATGAACGTGCCGATGGTTAAAGTGTTCGTGAAGATATTAATGGTGCCAGCGTGGGTATTATTACCAGGCGTCACCATGATCTCGTTCGTAGGCATCTACTCATTGTCAGGCAGTTATTTTGACCTGCTACTTATGGTCGGATTCGGTATCTTAGGCTATGTCCTGCGAAAACTAGATGTTCCAACCGTCCCAGTCATACTAGGAATACTGCTGGGCGGCCACATGGAAGACGCACTGCGTCGAGCCATGGTCATTGCCGATGGTGAGCCGATGTACCTATTCTCATCGCCCATCGCAATTGGCCTGTGGATTGCCGCTATCGTCGGTTTCGTTGCGCCAATGTTCCTGCGTGGTGTACTAAAGAAACCAGACCGAGTAGCCGATTGATTTAAAGGGTTGCAGCCTCTATCCCGGCTACAACCCTCTACTAGTAATTCTGCTAAACAAGAAATTAAAACAAGGGGGTGCTCCTGATTCGTTTTGAAAACAGTTGCGTTTTCTGCCCTGAGTACGACACACTCGACCCTGAAGATCTGATAGTGCCCAAGCGCTGAAAGTAAGATCGAACATTTCGAGAGGCAAAATAAAAATGGCATGGATGTCAAAATCAGGTTTGTTTCAGGAAGAAGACTTACTAAGAACTGATCGATTCCAAACGTTTTTCGTAGCGACTATCGTTGCTGCTATCGGTGGCATTCTCAATTTAACTTTCTTTGGCAACAAGCTGATTGATGACGATAATATTTTATATTTTCGACTGGACTTCGTTGCTTTCGTTATTGGCATAATCATTACCACACCGCTCTACTTTAGGCTTGGCCGGGGTCAAAACCGTGCAATCGTCACTGCATTTTTATGGATATGGACGATTATCATGGCATTCACCACATGGTTCGAGGGCGGTTTATTCAGCCCGCTCTTACTCTGTCTTCCTATCTTATTCGTGTTTGCTGCACTCTATACGACACAAACCACCTTCTTATCTATTTGCGGTTTTTTATCGACCCTGATTATTGTTATGGGCCTTAACCATCATTACGGCTGGCTTCCTGCGGATGAAGCAATGCTCCTTGAGGATCTTGTTCCAAGGGTTTTAAGTATATTGGTACTTACCACCCTATCAGGTTATGTCTGCTGGATTTTTGGAAGAGTATTAAAAAGCTCCTTTGATGAGCTCAAGACTGAAAACAAGCGAGTCATGCAATCCGAAGATACCATTAGAAAGCTCGCTAACACTGACAGACTGACCGGCTCATTGAGCCGTATTGGGGCAGAGTTTGCTTATCAGGAGTTACTGGAAACAATAAACTTTAGCGATGAAAGTATCATGACTTACTTTGTCGATTTAGATAACTTTAAAACCATTAATGACTTATTCGATCATCACGCTGGCGATCAGTTACTAATGACAATCAGTGACCGCTTAAACGCATTGCTTCAACAGAAAGGCTTTGTCTGTCGCTTCGGCGGGGATGAATTTGTGGTGGTACTGCAGGTACCACATGGCTTTGATGGATTTGCCGCTGACATCATTGAATCATTGCGGCAGCCTCATTCCATCCTGGGCACCGAAGCAAAAGTAACCGCCTCTGTCGGCGTTGCGGCCGTCAATGATAAACAGTTAAGCTTCACCGATCTCTGCAAGAAATCCGATATGGCGATGTATAAAGCCAAGCAATCTGGAAAGAACCAATACCATTGCTATAGTGATTCATTACAACGCGAATACATGCGTAATTTGACTATCGTCTATGATCTGGAACGCGCACTGGACAAGCAACTGCTCGATGTTTTTTTCCAACCAAAAATAAATTTACGAACCAATAAAATAGATGGTGCTGAAGCCCTATTACGCTGGAATCGGTGCAATAGTGAAAACATTGAACCCGATGAGTTTATCCCTATTATTGAATCCACTGAGCTGATTCACAGCATTGGGGCTTGGGTGATTGGTGAATCCTGCCGCGCTTGTAAAACATGGCAGAAGGCAGGTAAGCCGATTGAGGTGGCAGTCAACGTCTCCGCTCTACAGCTCACCCGTCCGGGGTTTTATCAAATTGTGGTTGACGCCCTTAATAGAAATGACCTGCCAGCTTCCTTATTAGAAATTGAAATCACTGAGCACTCCCTAATTACCGATGTACCTTTGGTCAGAGCACAGTTAAAAGCCCTGAAAACATTAGGGGTAAGCTTGGCAATTGATGATTTTGGTACGGGTTACTCCAATATAAGCTATTTGACTGAGTTGCAAATTGACGTACTAAAACTAGACCGGAGTTTTGTCACCCAGATCAATCAGCTTGAAGGCCGTAGGGCCATCGTCAGTGCCGTGATGAAGATGGCCAAGGCATTGGATATGAAAGTAGTCGCCGAAGGGATCGAAACAGAGACTGAACGGGAAATATTAAAGGCGCTCAACTGTGATTATGGTCAGGGTTTTTTATGGTCTCGCGCCGTGCCTAGCTCAGAACTGCTTGAATTAATCGGCGATTTCCAGCAAAAGAAGCCGACAGGTTTACGTAACTATCGCAATAAAGGAGCAGTAAAAAGCATTAGCTCAAAAAAGCGTTTACAATGAATCATGAGCGGCACCGAACCACACGATAAAGTCAAAACTTAGGAGGAATATTGGAAGCAGAATACGCCATCGTCGGTGGAGGTGTAGTCGGCATGGCCGTCGCCTACGGCCTGCAATCACTTGGAAAACAAGTACTAGTCCTCGACGAAGGCGACACTTCCTTCCGTGCCTCCCGCGGCAACTTCGGCCTAATTTGGGTACAGGGTAAAGGCGGCGTAAAAGCCCCGCACTACGCCCAATGGTCACAACGCTCAGCCAGCCTCTGGCCATCACTCGCTAACGATCTACAACAACAAACCGGCATCAATCTTCACCTGCAACAGAACGGCGGTTTTGAATATCACCTAAGCGAAGACAGCCTAGAAGAAAATGCAGCAAACTACCAAGCAATCAAACATGCAGTCGGTGGTGATTACCCATTCGAGGTGTTGAATCATGCACAACTAAAAACAGAAGAACCCGCCATTGGAGACAAAGTCATTGGCGCGGTGCTGCACCATCAAGATGGGCACGTAAACCCCCTATTTCTGCTACGCGCACTGTACAGCACTTTTCAAAATCTCGGCGGCCAATTACGTAACAATAACAAGGTAGTTTCCATCAAACCTGTCGCCAGCGGCTTCGCATTGCAAACAGCAAAAAGCCAAGCAATACAGGCACAGAAAGTAATACTCTGTGCCGGACTCGGCGCGCCAGAGTTTACCAAGTCACTCGGATTCAACGCTAAAGTTTCACCACTACGCGGCCAGAACCTGGTAACCGAAAAACTCCCTCATATCATGAATCGACCCTCCGGCGTATTAAGACAGGTCAATGAAGGCAGTGTGCAAATCGGAGACTCTAAAGAGGATGTTGGTTTTGATGACAGTAACACGCTAGCCGTCGCAGCTAAGATGGCTAAACAAGCAGTGGACTTATTCCCTATTCTTGCTAGAGCTCGCATGGTTCGGCATTGGGGTGCATTGCGTATCATGAGTAATGATGGCTTGCCAATTTACACAGAATCAGCAAAGTGCCCGGGGGCGTACATGATTACCTGCCATAGTGGTATTACACTAGCTGCGGCGCACGCCAAGCTGCTTCCTTTGTGGCTGGAAGGATTAGATGACGCCCCTTCGTTGGAGAAATTTCATGAGAAAAGATTCGATGTTACGCCGATTACAACCTAAATCAGGGAATTCATCTACTGAGCCTGCGCTTACCTTGCATTGGTATGATCAGGAAATCAGCGCTCAACCCAATGACACCGTAGCAAGTGCTCTGCTGTTGGCAGGCATTCGTGCAACTAGAAAAGGCACCGTATCCGGCAATTCCCGCTTACCTTTTTGTATGATGGGCAGCTGCTTTGAATGCCTCATAGAAATTGACGGACAGATTGTACAAAGCTGTATGACACCAGCTAAGGATGGCATGCGACTTAGCATGCCGGAGCAGATGTAATGCATACCAGGGTCGCGATTATTGGCGCAGGACCAGCAGGAATGGCGGCGTCCCAAACGCTGGCCGCACTCGACATACCCTGCACTATTTTGGATGAACAACCAGCGGCTGGCGGTCAAATCTATCGTTCGGTTAACAATGGCGGATCGCAACTCGCAAGCGTACTTGGCAAGGAGTATCAGGCAGGTAGGAAATGGGTCGATGGCTTAGCACATCCAGATATCACGACTCACTTCGGTGTTTCCGTCTGGCAAATTGATCCTGACAATACCATTACCTATTCTCAAGCAGATTCAGAAGGAACGAAAGCTCATCAGCTGACTGCCGATCACATTTTATTAGCTACTGGTGCACAAGAAAGGCCGTTTGCTTTTGCTGGCTGGACACTGCCGGGTGTCATGAGCGTTGGCGCAGCGCAAATAATGCTTAAAGCACAAGGCATTGTTCCAGAAAACGCTGTGTTAGCCGGTAACGGCCCATTACTATATTTATTCGCCAGCCAGTTGATAAAAGCGGGTTACCCGCCGAAAATGATTCTGGAAACTTGGCCTGACAAGGCATGGCGCAATGCCTTACCTCATTTACCAGCAGCGATAGGCGGTGGCAAACAATACCTGTGGAAAGGCTTAAAAATGCTTGCGCAAATTAAGCGAGCAGGCGTTAAACATTACAAAGGCATTCGTGATTTAACGGCTTTGGGCGATGATGATCTGAATCAGGTTCGATTTACCCATCTAGGAAAGACTCAAACGATACACGCACAGCATTTGCTGGTACATCAAGGTGTCATCCCCAATACCCAATTTACCCGGTCAATGGGCATTGAACATATCTGGAACCCTATTCAGCAGGCCTGGCAACCTCAAGCCGATGCTTGGGGAGATATGGGAGAAAAACGTTTTATCGCAGGTGACGGTGCGGGTATCGGTGGTGCGATTGCGGCGGAATTAGCAGGGCAACTCAGTGCTTTGCAAATTGCTCACCAACAGGAGGTATTGACTGAAGAGCAACGTGATGTAGGCGCTCAACCACTTCAAAAGCAACTCACTAAAGAATTAAAAGTACGTTCATTTTTAGATACCTTATACGCACCCGATTACCGCGATGTACTCAGCAATGATCACATCATGGTATGTCGCTGCGAGGAAGTTAGCAGCGGTATGTTACGGAATCATGCACGAAAAGGCTGCCTCGGATTAAATCAAAGCAAAGCATTCAGTCGCTGTGGCATGGGGCCTTGCCAAGGGCGAATGTGCGGCTTAACAGCAGCAAAGGTGCTAGCTGACGAACGTGGTGTTGATGTCAGTGAAATCGACTATATGCGCATCCGTGCACCCATCAAACCGGTCACTTTGCAAGAATTAGCGGATTTAGCGTGAGAGTCCTCCTAGTTGAAGATACGCCAGACCTGGCAGAAGCGATTATCGAACGCCTGCACGCCGATGGCCACGCGGTTGACTGGCTGACGGACGGCGAACAGGCTAGCAAACTCCTTTCCTATCAACAGTACAGCTTGATTATTCTGGATCTAGGACTGCCCAAGCTTGATGGGATGGGGGTATTAAAACAGCTGCGGCAACGCAAGGACAAAACGCCAGTATTAATCTTAACCGCCCGCTCGGGTATCGACGACAGGGTCGATGCTTTAGACCTTGGTGCGGATGATTATTTGGTCAAGCCGGTTGATCTACGCGAGCTATCAGCACGTTGTAGAGCGTTGATTCGACGCAATGCGGGCGAGGCTGCAAGCTTGGTAAATTATGGCAACCTAAGCTTTGACCGAGCGGCAGCAAAGGTGAGCATCGACGGTAAAGAAATTGACTTACCTCGACGAGAGTTGGGTATTCTGGATTTACTGTTAAGTCATCAGGGTCGAACCTTGAGTAAAAGCCAGATTGCCGACCAACTCTGCTCACTTGATGCAAGCAATGAAATGCCCAGTGATAATGCCATCGAACTCTACATCGCACGTTTGCGCAAAAAGCTCAGTGACAGCAGCGTAAGCATAAAAACGCTCCGCGGCATTGGTTATATGATTTATGTTGAGCAATAGCGGTTCTCTTAGAGCCAGGCTGGCCGCACTGTTTGGTATTGTGCTGCTGGTTGGTGGCGCACTGGTTCTGTTTGCCACCAGCAACTTTGCAACGCAAGCAGCTGATGAGGCCTACGACAAACTGCTAGCCAGTGCCGCCTTAACCGCCATGGAAAACCTGAGTGTTAAGGATAAAAAGATCGCCTTTGATTTACCGTACGCTTCACTGGACACACTCTCACTTTCTGAAAATGACCGAGTGACTTATCGTTTGAAGAGCGAAAGCAAAGGGCTTTTGACAGGTTATGACGGACTCCTGAGCCAAATTCCGAAACCATGGCTGAGGATTTTGCAAAAGGAAAACCCCACTTTTTTACCGCACCTTACAAAGGTGAAGACTTTCGTTTTATTGTGCTGGAGCGCCTATTGGTTGAATCGGGCGTGCAGGAAAAAGTCTGGTTGCAAATGGGGCAAAGCCGTTTAGCTAGAACGCTTTTAGCCCGCGATTTAACACTGAAAGCCTTGGTGGGAATTATCGCCTTAATCATTCTCGGTTTGTTGTTTGTGTGGCTGGCTGCAGGCTGGTCATTGCGCCCACTGTTTAAAGTGGAAAATGAATTACTGCAGCGTCAACCGACTGATTTACAGCCACTGACGACACAAGTCCCCAGCGAAGCCACCCATCTGGTCGAGGCAATCAACCGTTTTATGCAGCGCCTGCAACGCAATCAGGATCGAAATCACGCATTCATTGCCGAGGCGGCTCATCAACTCAGAACGCCGCTGGCCAGTCTTCAGGCACAGGCTGAACTAGCCGCTGAAGATATTGATAGTAACGTGTTTCGGGAGCGCGCAGAGCGCATTCGCCGCAACGCACAGGAAACTAATAGTCGTATTAACCAGTTACTCAGCTATGCAACACTGGCACATCGTGTTGATGTACTGATTCCAGAGTCTGTCGTTCTTGAGAACGTTGTAGGCAAGTGTTTAGCAGACCTTGCCCCCATTGCTATACGCCAAGAGGTAGAACTGAGCTTCGATAATGCGATTAGTGATGTGCAGGTCACAGCAGATCCTGAAGCCTTGCGGGAGGTACTCAGAAATCTGGTTGATAACGCGCTCAAATATGGCCAGGAGAAGACCAGCCAGCCAGAAGTACATGTGAGCCTTAAGAATGCCGACAAAACGGGATGGGTTGAGCTACAGGTGCGCGATTACGGTCAAGGCTTGCCTGAAGAATTACTGCAGCAAGTGACCCGCCGCTTTGGTCGTGGCGAGTTCCGTCAACAGAGCGGCAGTGGTTTGGGGCTGGCAATTGTTGAGCAAATTGTCCGTGGCTTAGGCGGTAAACTGGAACTTGAAAATGGCGTACAAGGTGGCCTGAAAGCACGATTATTATTACCGGTGAGTTCATGAGACATATCAATAAGAGCCACATCTTCACTATGAATTGCTTAATTAAATTGCTTTCTTTGCTAATGCTATGTTTTTCTAGCATGACGCAAGCTGCTGACTATCCAGCACCACAACCGACCTCACCGCCACAACGATTACAAATCCTATCCAGTACCGATGAAGGGGTAATGAAGTCGTTGATCGCTGACTTTCAAAGGCAACAGCCATCAATGGCAGTGGAGTATATCGACCGCAATACGGTTCCGTTATTTGAGCGATTCTTAAACAATTACGAACAGAAGACAACCGCCGACCTCATCATCAGCTCGGCCATGGATCTGCAAATTAAGCTCGTCAATGATGGATACGCCGCGACGCATTCGACAGAATCATTGCAGTGGCTACCCGAATGGGCGCAATGGCGTCAACAAGCTTTTGGTTTTACCTCAGAACCAGTCGTCATGGTGTACAACAAGGAGCTTCTAATTGGCAAAGACATTCCGCAAAATCGCTTCGAATTGATCGAGTTATTGCGCGACCAAACTGAACGCTTCAAAGGACGTATTGGTACCTACGACATTCAACGCAGTGGCGCTGGCTATTTGTTCGCTTCGCAAGATGCCCAACAGGCCAGCACTTGGGGCAGGCTAACTGAAAACCTCAATTCGGTGAAAGTAAAACTCTATGAAAGCACCGGTCAAATGTTAAATGCCTTGAGCAGTGGAGAATTAATACTGGGTTACAACGTGCTTGGCTCTTACGCTTTAACTGCGGTGAGAGACTCAGACAAGCTTGGAATGATCTTTTCCAGTGACTATACCTTGGCGATGTCACGTGTCGCCTTTGTCTCTAATCGAGCCCGTAATGAAAAAGCAGGCCATCTGTTTTTGGACTATTTATTATCCGAGCGCGGGCAACGCCTACTCGCGACTGAAACCAAGCTTTATCCGATCCACCCTCAGGTTACGGGTGAAGCAACACTCACTGGCTTGCAAAAAGCCACCCTTGATCGTGGGCCGTTAAAGCTAATCAAGCTTGGCCCTGCCCTCCTGACTTATCAAGATAGAATGAAAAAAGAAAACTTCTTAGGTGAATGGCGTAAAGTTATCCGCTAAAAAGTCACGCCTATCTTCACCATCAGAGAATTAAGCTTGATCGAACCTGAATCACTGCCCTCCTTTGGTCAATTGCGACAAAATTACTCCGTCAGACGTTAACACGGACGTTTCGTTTGACTCTTATTACCAATTAACCGGAGTCACACATTCTGTGTATCTGACTCACAAAATAAGGTAAATAAAAGTGAATCCATATCTATTATCCGCTTTAGTGTTAAGTATGATCCTCAGTGTTTCAGTGGAGGCTGATGATGCTGCGCATAACTCTCAGCAATATGACTCGATACTTGTTAGCGATTTAACTTATTCAAAAAAGTAATCACAGCTTCAGTGAAAATATCGTTACGGTCACCCGCGACCATATGAGCGGCATCTGTTACATTGGTATATTCTGACTGCGGGCAAAGCTTTAAAAATTCCTGAGCACTCTCATCCGTCAGTAAGTCAGATAAACCACCACGCACTAAAAGTGTAGGTACATCGATATTGGTAGCGCAGTGTTTCAAAGCATCCTGCACTTCCACATAATCGTCAGTTGATCGTTTGAGAAAAGCTGGATCCCAGTGCCAATAGTAGCGGCCATCCTCACCAATACGAACATTCTTCGAGAGCCCATCTGACTTATGAGATGCCTTTCGATGGGATTGATAGGTTTTTACAATGGCCTTGATTTCATCCAGTGAGTCAAAGCCCTTAGCGCCCATGGCCATAAACTGTAAAACCCTTGCTGCACCAGACTTTGTAAATCCTGGCACAATGTCAACTAGCACTAACGCTCCAGCATCCAAAGTCTCATATCCAATCGCGGTGAGTGCAGCCATTCCGCCGAGTGACGCACCAACCAATACTGGCTTGTTCAACTCCATCGCATTAGTCACGCAAACAAGATCGGCAGCGAGCTCTGCTTCGGTATAACCCACTTCGCTGCCAGCCCAATCAGAATCTCCATGGCCACGCAAATCCATTGAAATAGCATAGTAGTTGGCATCGGCGAGCTTTTGTCCCGTGCCTTTCCAGGCGTGACGGGTTTGACCACCGCCGTGCATCAAAATAACAGCGGGGTTTGCAGCGTCTCCCCATGTATCGATAGCAATTTGATTATTGTCAGACCCTGTGATGGTAAAGTCAGGATCAGGTGTTCCGGGTAATCGCGTTCGATTCATATAGATTCCAGGTTTTTATAGGCAATGAAATAAGCAACCATGTAAGCAATAATACAAGCGACAATATGAGATGACGATATAAGCAACGGGTGCCTCAGCGTTTCTGCTAAGATCATAGGCCAATAGCATTATCAAAGCATCAACACTATGAATGAACTTCCTCCTGAGGTCGAGGCCGCCGTTGGCGCTTTTCAAAATCTATCGCCCGATGAGATTTTAGATGCCGTTGAAAGTCAGGATCTACTTTGCGACGGTAGTTTACTAGCACTCAACAGCTATGAAAATCGTGTTTATCAGGTAGGCATTGAAAGCGGGCAACCTGTTATTGCCAAATTCTATCGGCCGAGCCGCTGGGATAATGCAGCGATTCAGGAAGAGCATGATTTCACACGTGATTTGCAAAACAATGAACTGCCAGTGATTGCGCCGCTGTTCAACGCTGAGGGTAAAAGCATCCACCAGCACGGCGAGTTTCGTTTTTCGTTATATCCTCGTGTGGCAGGTAGAACGCCAGAGCTAGACAGCCCTGAGCAGCTTGAAGTGATTGGGCGATTCTTAGCGCGAATTCATCTGCATGGTGAGCAAGAAAACTTTGCACATCGGCCGGAAATTGATATCAATAGCTATGGCATTGAGCCTTCTCAATACCTGCTAAATGAGCAAAAGTTACCAGCTGGGATCGAAACTGCTTACCGGAGCCTTATTGATGATTTGCTATCAAAGATAAAGGATCACTTTAGCGCAGCGGGCGATGTGCAGTCTTTGAGAATCCATGGCGATTGCCATCCCGGCAATATACTTTATCGTGATGATATCCCGCATATTGTTGATTTTGATGATGCGCGAATGGGGCCAGCGATTCAGGATATCTGGATGTATTTGTCTGGAGATAGGCAGTACCAGACAGCGCGCTTGATGGATATTCTGGATGGTTATACGCAGTTTCGGGATTTTAAGCCGAGGGAGCTGCATTTGGTTGAGGCGCTAAGGACGCTGCGGATGATTCATTATGCAGGTTGGTTGGCAAAGCGGGCGGAAGATCCAGCGTTTCAGCTAGCGTTTCCTTGGTTTTATACGGCTCGGTATTGGGATGATCATATATTGGCGCTTAAGGAGCAGTCGGCATTGTTGGATGAAGAGCCGTTGCGGTGGGATTGAGGTCTTGCTGTTGCTTGCCATTCCGGCTTTGGTGGTTCAATTCGCTCACTCAGCGTTCCGCTGGTTATCGTTTTTTGAACCCAAAACGATAGGATGCTTCGCCAAATCAAACCACCAAAGCCTTCATTTTATTGTGCCACGGGCGGGAATAAATACAGTATAGTGTTTATAGGATTAAACAATGCAGTACATTTAGCGTTAAGGAGACCGTATGCAAATAGCCATTGATCTTCCAAATGATTTCACACAGTTGCGGGGCTCCCGGCAAATTGTCGAGGAACTACGATTGTCGTATGCGCTGCGCCTATATAAAGCTTCTGAGGTCAGTTTGTCAAAGGCCGCTGAGGTCGCAGGCCTAGATCTATATGACTTCATGAGCGCCTGTAAACAGGAGCAGATTCCTGTCATTGACATCAGCAAAGACGAATTATTAGGAGAAGTTGCAGGGATGATTCGTCCGTGATATTGATTGCTGATAGTTCAGCTTTGATAGCTCTGTCGGTTTGCGATAGCCTAACTTTACTTGATCAGCTGTTTAAAGAGGTACTGGTACCTCAGGCAGTTTTTGACGAATGCATTAAGCCAGGCAAGCCAGAGGCCGAGGAATTATCCGACTATCTAAAGGGCAAAGTATGTCCCGTGGATATGAGTCACTTTGTTTATCTGGATGCCTACGCTGACGCAGGTGAAAGTGAGGCAATGGTGCTATATAAACAAAAATCAGCGGATAAATTGCTGATCGATGATAAGCGTGGGCGCAAAGTCGCCAAAATTAATAACATCAGCACAATTGGGTCGCTGGGTGTATTACTGAGCGCTAAGCAGGCCGGTTTGATTAAAATCGTTAAACCTAGACTTGAAAAAATCGTTGGTAGCCGAGTTTACCTAGACTCAGCGTTAGTCACCATTGTGCTAGAGATGGCGAATGAGTGAAACTACACAAAGCTCTTACAGGCTACTGCTCAGAATAAATACGCTCCATTTCCTCAACGCCAGCGACAATCAATTCCCGCAGCACCTCCATATCCACATCAGCTAATTTATTGATATAAAGACAAGAAACACTGTGCTTGTGTTTCCCTAGCTTATCCAAGAGCGGTTGATACTTGCTAAAACCAGGCATGATATAAATCGATAATTTCTGCTTCCTTGGCGAAAAGCCAGTCAAAGGCCAAATGCCTTTCTGCCCACTGGGATAATGATATTTGTACCGCCCAAATCCAACGATACTCTCACCCCAAAGCACCGCAGGCTTTCCGGTAATATCCTCAAACAAATCAAGCAACACCAACGCATCAGCTTGGCGGCGCGCATTCTCGACACCACCAACAAACTTCCGAACACTCTTGCGGGTAGGTTTAGTTTTCAACTCGGTCGACATCACAACACCTCCAAAACCAAGAAAAAATAGATCCTACTCTAAGTATAGCCACTTTACACTCAAACTAAGCTCACACCAACACAACCGCCAAACCAATGAAGGCGTTGGGAGCTTGGTGCAACGAAGCATCCTATCGTTTGGGGTTCAAAAACGATAATCAGCCGCAGGCTGAGTGAGTAAACCAAGCTACCAGCGCCGTAATGGCAAAAAAGCTTACTCCCCCTCTGCCGCCCGCTCCCGATGAAAGATATACAAGCCTGACCCAACCAAAATAAACGACCCAATCCAAGTCGATGCTGATGGAATGTCATCAAAAAAGTACCAGCCAAGAAACGCTGCACCAACCAATTCAATATATTGAAACGGCGCAAGAATCGAGGCATCAGCATGTTTGAACGCCATTGTCACAAACAAATGACCAACAGCTGCTAAGAAACCAACGATAGCTAACTGACGCAATTGCCAGAGCTCTGGGACAGCCCAGTTAAACACATGAAAATCAAATGGCTGCATCACGATAATCACAGTCGCCATTATCAAAGTACCGAAGGAACCTGAGAAAAACTGCATAGTAATAGGCGGAACGGCAGAGCCTTCCACCTCGCGTGCAAGCTTTCGCGTGAACATCAGGTAAAAGGAAAAACCAAGCGCCGTCACTAAAGGCAGCAACGCCCGCATGCCGAACACTTCATGACCCGGCTGAATAATAATAACCGCGCCCACCATCCCCACAGCAACTGCAACCAAACGTCGCCAACCCACTGTTTCGCCCAGAACCCAAGGCGCTAGCAGCGTTACCAATAGCGGCATCACAAAAAATATAGCCAAAGCGTCTGCGATGGGCATCACTTGAATCGCAGTGAAGAAGCAGACTGTTGACAGCGCGATACTAAATGATCGCAGCAAATGCAGCCGTAACTCAGCCCCTTTGGGTAGGTAAACCGTTTTCCACACAAAGGGCAGCAGGAAAATACTTTGAAACGCAAAGCGCCCTAATACAATAATCGCAGCCGCGATAGTTTCGCCCATGTATTTTGCCGCCGTATCCATCAGCGGCAAAAATATCAAACAGCCAAGCACCATCAATTGTATGGCGCGGGTTTGATCCTTACGAAGCTGACCCATGCTTAGCGAATCACGAATGGATTCGCCATCGGTACATCTGAAATATTAATCCAGGTTGTTTTAGTATTAGTGTAATCAAGCACCGCATCAAGCCCGGCTTCACGACCGTAACCCGATTCGTTGTAGCCACCAAATGGGGCGATCGGCGAAATCGCACGATAGGTATTCACCCAGCAAATACCCGCTTTCAATTTGCTAGATACGCGATGCGCTCGCGCCAGATTTTGAGTGAATAGGCCTGAGCCCAAACCAAACACGCTATCGTTTGCCATGGCAATCGCTTCTTCTTCGGTATCGAAGCTTACGATTGACATCACTGGCCCGAACATCTCTACTTTCAGGGTTTCGATTTGATCATTGGGGCAATCGACAAGCGTTGGGCTAAAGTATGATCCACCCACCAACTCATCACTTAAACCTTTAGGACGCTCTCCACCAAATACAATCGACGCTCCCTGAGATTTTGCTTTTTCTAACGTGTCCTCAATGCGCTCTACCTGCACAGTTGTACACAATGGCCCAATGTGGCTTCCAGCATCCAGCGGATCACCGATCACAATGGTAGCCGCTTTTTCTTTGATCATTGCGATAAGCTTATCTTTGATAGAGCTATGCACAAAGGCACGCGTTCCTGCCACACAGGATTGACCGGATGCACCAAAATTTCCTGCGATCATGCCATTGGCTGCACTGTCTAAGTCAGCGTCATCAAACACCAGAATCGGTGACTTGCCACCTAACTCCAGCGTCGTTACGGCAAAATTTTCTGCTGAGTTGCGCACCACTTGCCGCGCTATTTCAGGGCTTCCAGTAAACGCAATCCGATCAACATCTGGGTGTCTGGTCAGCGGGATCGAACAATTCTCAGCATCACCGGTAATGACTGAAACAACACCCGCTGGAATACCCGCCTCATCCACTAATTTAGCGAACTCAAGCATGGCGCAAGGGGATATTTCAGAGGCTTTCAAGATAATCGTGCAGCCAGCGGCCAAGGCTGGGCCAACTTTAGTCGCTGTTAGGAACATTTGGGCATTCCAAGGCACAACGGCAGCAACCACCCCAATCGGTTCGCGAGTGGTGTAAACATGCATATCTGGCTTATCAATCGGCAGCGTAGCACCCTGAATTTTGTCCGCAAGACCAGCGTAGTAGCGATAATAGTCGCCAACGTAGCCCGTTTGCATCTGGGTTTCTGCCAGCAGCTTGCCACTGTCCAGCGTTTCATACTCACCCAGTTTTTGGGTATTTTCTTCGACCAATTCAGCGAGTCGATAGAGTAGTTTGCCGCGCTGTGTGGCGGTCATTGCTGGCCATGGCCCTTCGTTTAATGCACGGCGCGCCGCTTTGACAGCCCGATCAACATCATCAGCACTGCTACAGGCAAAACTTGCCCAAGCTTTACCCGTTGCGGGGTTAATGCTTTGCATGGTTTGGCCTTGGCTGCCATCAGTCCATTGGCCATCGATATACATTTGAAAAGTTGGGACTTGTTGCGTCATAGTTATTGCCTCCGTGGCGTACTTTATCACTAGTGGAGGCAACTTTATCTATCAAAAATTGATAGCTCAGCGTGAAATTTGCTTTAAGAAATCAGGCCGAATCGCAGGACACGACTTTATCGACACACACCCTATTTCTTCCGCTATTTTTAGCTTCGTAAAGAGCCTTATCCGCCCTCGCCAAGATCTGCGATGTGATCTTATCGTGCGCGCCTACTTCAGACACGCCGATACTGGTGGTAAATTTAATCTGTCCAATATCTGTTTTTATCGTGAGGTCG
>ENA-ORXR01001448-ORXR01001448.1-marine-metagenome-genome-assembly--contig:-NODE-1448-length-25105-cov-3.476826_pt1 | contig 25105 bp, 20 predicted proteins | sample MGYA00237866_ERZ511479 | MGnify/ENA metagenome assembly ERZ511479 | reverse complement strand
TAGCTGATCTAACCAAACTAATCGGGTTACCTCTATTTTTTTATTAATTTTACACATCAACATAAATATATATTTTTTATGAATAACTTAGAAATAGAACGTAAATTTTTAGTAAATAATCTTGATTTTATAAATGAAAGTTATCTACACAACAAAATTAAACAAGGTTATTTAAACTCTAACAAACAAAGAACCGTAAGAATTAGAGTTGTAAATAACAAAGGATTTGTCACCATCAAAGGAAAATCTAACCAAAGTGGAACTACAAGATATGAATGGGAAAAAGAAATTCCGGTAATAGAAACTGAAAACTTATTAGAACTTTGCGAACCTGGAGCCATTCATAAAACAAGATACCTTGTAAAAAGTAATCAGCATACTTTTGAAATAGATGTGTTTGAAAAAGACAACAAAGGGCTAATTATTGCAGAAGTTGAATTATCATCAGAAGACGAAAGTTTTGAAAAACCTTTGTGGCTTGGAAAAGAAGTAACTGGAGATATAAAATATTACAATTCTCAATTAAGCAAAAACCCTTATAAAAACTGGTAAAGCCTTTTCTGTTTTTTTAAATGTGAAAGTGTATTTTTGTGTAAAACACAATTCTTAAAAATATGGCAAGAATTTTAACGGGTGTACAAAGTACAGGAACTCCTCATTTAGGTAATTTATTAGGAGCCATCATTCCCGCTATTGAGATGGCTAACAACCCGAGCAATGAATCTTTTTTATTTATTGCAGATATGCACTCTCTTACCCAAATTAAAGATGGGGCTACGCTAAAACAAAATACATATAGTACCGCTGCAGCATGGCTAGCTTTTGGACTTGATATTAATAAAACTGTTTTTTATAGGCAAAGTGATGTACCACAAACCACAGAATTAACATGGTATTTAAATTGTTTTTTTCCTTATCAAAGATTAACACTTGCTCACTCTTTTAAAGACAAAGCAGATAGATTAGAAGATGTAAACGCCGGTTTGTTTGATTACCCTATGCTAATGGCTGCCGATATTTTATTATACGATGCTGAAGTTGTTCCTGTAGGAAAAGACCAATTACAACATTTAGAAATCACCAGAGATGTAGCCAGTAGATTTAACCATCAAATGGGAGAAACGTTTGTATTACCTGAGGCTAAAATACAAGAAGAAACTAAATACATTCCTGGAACCAACGGTGGCAAAATGAGTAAATCTCAAGGAAATATTATTGATATTTTTTTAGCTGATAAAAAATTGCGCAAGCAGGTTATGAAAATTGAAACAGATAGTAAACCTTTAGAAGAACCTAAAAACCCTGATACTTGTAATTTATTTGCTTTGTATAAAATTATTGCAAATGATGCTCAAATTAATGAAATGAGAGCTAATTACAAAGGGGGTAATTATGGATATGGACATGCCAAACAAGCTTTTTACGAACTGTTGTTAGAACAGTTTTCGGAACAACGCTCTAAGTATAATTACTACATGGAAAATCTATCCGAAATAGACAACGCGTTAGCTATTGGTGCTGAAAAAGCTAATAAAATTGCCAATGATGTTTTACAAAGAGTTAGAACCAAGGTAGGATATTAGCCCTTTTTATAAAGGTTAAACACTAATTTTAGTATAAAAAATAATAAGAAGTTTCACTTTCATATCAGAAGCACTGATGTAAAAGTGAAACTTCTTATTTACGGTATACTCCAAATACAAAATCTGAACTATTCGTTTTCATATAATCGTCTTCAATCAAAAATAAATCTTTTAATATATTTTCTTTTTCAGGATTTAATTCAACAAAATGATGAGATATATCCTTTAATGCACTCATTAAAATATTTCCTCCATATGCTTTTTCTACAACAATTTTAAAACCCGAATAAATTGCACACCTAATACTTTGGGAATCTATACACTCTGAAGGGTCAGCTATTATCATTCTAAGAATTCCTGGACCATAAAATCTTCGTTTCAATAATTTAGACCCTGATCTTATTCTATATTTTTCTGGAATTATTTTTATGGCTTTGTTGATTGTTTTTATTTGATTTTCAGAAAATTGTAATCTTGTCTCCCCAACATACTCATTTATAACAAGTAGTCCATCATCTTTTAAGATGGGCTTTACTCTATTTTCTAAAAAAAAATTAATATTATCAAAATGATGTAGTGATGAATGAAAAAAAACAATATCAAAGTAATTTTTTTCAAAATCGAACTTATTAATATCTGCACAAATAAATTTTATGTTTTTTAAATTTATTTTTTTTGCTTTTTTTTCTGCTTCCATTAATATCTTTTCGGAAACATCAACACATATAATTTCATCAAAAATCGAGTATTTTGCTAATTCAATTTCATGACTACAATAACCGCTACCAAAGGAAATTAATTTTATTTTATCTTGATTCTTAAGAACCTCATCCACTAAATATTTTTCATAATTACAGGTAGAATCTCCAGTAATTAATTTATTCCAACGTTCTTTAATTTTTGGAATTATGTACCAATCAGCACTTATATATTCAATTTGATTAAACGTTTTTTTAGTTCTACTAACGCCATTGATGTTAATTTTAGATAAAATAAAATTTAAACCTCTCTGCTTTATTTTATGAACAACATCAACAAAATCATCTATCGTTATATATTTTTTCATGAATACTAAGTAAAAAATAAGGTTACTCTTGTAATCTAAAATAACAGAGTAACCTCAACAATAAAAATCTATTTTTATAAACCTTACTCTGTTTATTACAATTCATTAAAAAACAGCAATGTGTCTTTTATATGAGTTTCCCAGTAAATCCATTCATGTTTTCCAGAAAACTCCTCATAAATATGTTGAATATTAGCAGCATTTAGTTGTTGATGTAACGTTCTGTTATGTTCAATTAATAAATCGTCTTTACCACAATCAAAACGAACAGGAGGTAGTAAAGTTTCATTTTTTTTCATCAAACTAAATACCGATTCGTTTTCAGAAACTTCCTGTTTGTAGTTTTCTAATCCTTCTTCTACAAACAAAGCCATTTGTGGTACATCTGTAATAGAACTATGCCCAGAAATTCCTTTGAAGGTTTCTGGGTATTTTGCTCCAATGCGCAAAGCCCCATAGCCCCCCATAGAAAGCCCTGAGATAAAAACAGGAGATTTGTCTGTAATTACGTCAATATTCTCTTTAACAGCTGTAATTACATCTTCTGCTATCCATTTTTCAAAGTCTAAACTATTGTGTGGTAAATAAGCAGAACCATCTCCCCACAGACCATCCGAAGGCATGGCTATTAGCATCGGTTTAATTTCTTTGTTTTCCATCATTTCTTGAGCCGTTCTATGAACTCCTGCTTTCTGTGACCAAATCCAAGCGCTACCATACACTCCGTGCATTAGCACAACTAAAGGAGTGTCTTTTGTTAGCTCAACATTGGGTACAAATAAACAAATATCTCCTCTCCCTTTTAGATTTTTAGTTTTTACTGTGATGAATCGTAAATTATCAGATTCAAATCTAGCGTCTGAAATTTCTGTGGTTTTAAACTTTGATGCCATATCTTAATTACTGTTTTACAACAATGGTTTTATTTGTTTGTGTGAAATTTTCTGTACCAACTTTTATATTTATAGCTCCCGTTTTTACAGCTTTCACAAAGACAACTATTTTTCCTTTATAAAAATATCTTTTAGGACTACTTAGCTTTTGCATATTGGTAGGATCTCCATTTCCAGACGCTAAAAATTTACCAGCTCCTGTAACCTCAATACTTAGCAACTTATTGTAGTTAGGCTGCCAATTTCCTTTGCTATCGGTTACAGTAATCACGTAAACGGCTACTTCTCCTTTTTTTATGGTTTTAACTTCTGGCTCAATTTTTATTTTTGATGCTTTATTTGCAGTTTTATAACAAAGTGTTTCTTTTTTCTTTCCTTTTTTATTGTAGGCAACAATCTTGATTTCTCCAGGTGTATAAGTAATATCATCCCAAACGATTGCAAAATTTTTCATCAACTCAAAAGAGGCTCCACCTGATCCGTGAGTTTCAAAACTATTGTTTAAAAAACTTGCGGGCCTTACTTTTTCTTTGGTTTTTATTCCTTTGCTTACTCCGTTTACAAAAAGCTCAGCTTTATCATAATTTGTATAACAAACTATTGGGAAAACGGTTCCTTTATTTGCAGGATCAGACCAATGAGGAAATGCGTGTAATACCTTTTCAGTTTTATTCCAACGTTCTTTATATAAAAAGAATTTATCTTTTACCAATCCTACAAAATCAATAGGTGCAAAATAAGAACTACGAGATTTTGCATCGTGATAAGGAGAAGGTTCTCCTAGATAATCATACCCCGTCCATACAAATTCTCCATAAACAAAAGGATTGTAATCTTGAGAAGCAAACTCCTTAAAAGGAGAGTATCCCCAACGAACATTTGTTGTTTCATAATTCCCTGGATATCCATCTTTAAAAATATGCGTATGTGTAGACAAACCTTTTGCATTTCTTAACGTATCAAAAACCACAGGAAATCTGTACGTATCTCTAAGACTAACCGTACCACCAGTCTCACTAGCATAAAACTTTAAATTTGGATACTTTTGACGGTATAAATGATAAGAACCTGGTTTGTAATTAAAACCTGCTACATCAACCTTTGCAGCCATTCCACTTTTTAAAGCATTGATTGCAGAATTAAATCCACAAGTAGTTGCTCTTGTGGTGTCCACTGTTTTTACAATGTCGTTTAAATAACCTGTAATATTGTTTGGATCATGTTTGTATTGCTCCATAATTTCGTTACCAATACTCCACATAATAATACTTGGATGGTTTCGATCTCGGTAAATCATATCCACAAGATCTTTCTTTGCCCATTTATCAAAGTGTTTTGAGTAACCATTTTTTACTTTGCCTATTTGCCACTCGTCAAAAGCCTCATCAATGGCTAAAAAACCGTATTTATCACACAAATCTAAAGCCTCAGGTGCTGGTGGATTGTGAGAAAAACGAATAGCATTTACGCCCATTTCTTTCAACTTTAACAACTGTCTCTCAAATAAATTTGGGTAAAAAGCAGCCCCAGTAGGTCCTAAATCGTGGTGCATATTAACACCTTTAAAACGGATTTTTTTATCATTTAAGTAAAATCCATCCGTCTCAAAATTTAGTTTTCTAATCCCAAAAGAAGTGATTATTTCATCTGTTAGTTTTCCTTTAGTAAATAAACTTGTTTTTAACTGATATAGGTGAGGAGTAGATAAATTCCAAAGTTTGGGTTTCTTTAAATTAAAATCAACAAGAGCGGTATTCATATCCATCGGATTTATCTTTTTTTCTGAAACAAGAACAACATCTCCTTTTGGATCTATAATTTCATTTTTTAATAAAATTTCACCGACTCCGTTTACATTAATTTCTGCATGAATTTTAGCTTTTTTATTAGATACTTTGGGTGTGGTTACAAAGGTTCCCCATGTGGCTACATGGTTTTGTTCTTTTTGGATTAAAGAAACTTTTCTATACAAACCTGCACCTGGATACCAACGAGACTGTCTGTTAAAGTTTTCTAAACGAACCGCCAAAACATTGTCTCCTTTCTTTAAGAAAGAGCTAATATTAAAAAAGAAAGAAATATAACCGTTAGGTCTTGCACCTACATAGTTTCCGTTTACATATACCTTTGCATGACTCATAGCGCCATCAAACATCAATTCATAAACCTTAGAAATATCTTTGATTGTAAACTGAGTTCTATACCATCCTACTCCAGTATATGGTAATGCTCCAGAACGTCCTGTACGATATTTTGGTTTTGATTCTCCATCTTGTACCACCATTGTTAGTTGCACATCGTTAGAAAAATCAAAATCCCCTTCTGCTGCCCAATCATGAGGAAGTACAATGTTTTTCCAATCAGATGTGTCAAACTGTTCTTTAAAAGCAGCACCATGATCGTACTGAGTAAATTTCCAATTTTCTAATAATTTCACTTTTCTTCCTTGAGCTATGGTGAGACTATACCCAAAAATAAGAATTAAAAATACTATCTGTTTTTTCATAAATAAAAAAGGAGTTTAATTAGGTCTACTTAATACAATAAATTTTATTTTGTTTAATCTACCAATTTATAGGTACGTATGTAGTCTATATAAGCTGTTCTATCTTCCTTAGAAGAACTGGCTACATTTCCTCCATTTTCTGGTATTGGATTCCAATCATAAGTTTCAATAGAAAAATGCAAGAATAAATTCTGATCAAAATCTGCTGGAGGGTTTAAAGTATATACGTAAACACCATCTAAATAAAAAAGTAACTCTGTAGGACTTTTCCACCAACATCCGTATGTATAGAATTTTTCAGAATTTTTAACATCTGGAAACATAACACCTTGATCTCTAGTATCTTTATTACATGCTGTTTTTCTCCATATAGTATTAGAGTGCATAATTTTATCCCATTTTTTACCCCATTCTTGTGCTAAAGGCGAAACCGTACCTATAGACTCTGTAATGTCAATTTCGTGTTTTTTACCACAAATATTACGCGACATTAACCAAAAACCACCCCCCATTTCGGTTTTACTCATCTTAAATCTAGACTCAAAGTAATATCCGTAGGAAACCTCTTTTTTAGCCCTTACAATTCCACCGTAATAATTATAAGTTAAAGGTTTTTTATATTTGTGGCTTATATATGGTTTATCTAATTTACCAACTTCAATAGCCATATATCCATTGTTTACACTAACAGAGCTTTCTTTAAACAAAGCAGGAGGTCTTCCAATCCATCCAAAATCTGGATGTCCCTCTGGGTCTGCTTCCCACTTTTGGGGGTTTAATGTTTTTCCATTAAATTCATCTGAAAGATTTGGTACAACTTTCCATTTTTTCCCTTTAGGGGCAGCTATTTGAGCCAAACAAAAGGATACACTACATATAGAAAGAGAAAAAACTAGTAAACGTATATTTTTCATAGTATTATTTTAAAATGAGTAATTAAATTAATTAAAAGTGATTACGCCTTTGGCATTTTTACCACTTAACATATCTTCAAAGGCTTGTGCTAAATTATCTAATGTATATGTATTGGTAATCATTTCATCCAACATCAAATCTCCTTTTTCATATAAAGCTTCTAACTTTGGGAAATCCATATCTGGTCTAGCTGCTCCGTATAATGGATTGATATATTTCTTATCCCATTCAAACAAACGCATATCTACCATAATTTCTTCTTCAATCCCACTTACTTGAACTGCTGTACCTGCATTACGAATCATAGCCAATGGAGCAACTCCTAAAGCAGGAATTGCAGTACATTCAAAAGCATAATCTGCTCCTCTACCCTCTGTCATTTCCTTTACTTTTTCAGCCGCTTGCATCAGTCCTTTGTCTGCTTTGTCCGCTAAAATCACATCCGTAGCTCCAAATTCTTTTGCCAACTCTAAACGATTCTCGTTAATGTCAATTGCAATAATTTTAGCTGCTCCAGAAATTCTTGCTGCTTGAATCACATTTAATCCAACTCCACCAGTTCCTAATACTACTGCAGAACTTCCCATTTTCAATTCTGCTGAATTAAACACAGAACCTGTACCTGTCATAACTCCACAACAAACAATAGAAGCTGCCTCAAAAGATAATTTTTTACTTGTTTTTTTAACACAAGCAGATGAACGTACTAACGAATACTCTGATAAAGTACCAATATTAAAAGAACGCTCAATAGGCTCTCCTTTCCAAGTAGTTCCTTCTATAGCTACGTGTCCTCCAGGCAACTTACCTGCGTGATTCGCAATTACAGGTGAATTTGTTTCACAAATATGTTGGTTTCCTTCTTGACATTGAAAACATGAATAACAAGGTGTTGCCCAGTTTAAAATCACCTCATCACCAACTTTTACATTGGTAACATCTGGCCCTACTGCCTCCACAATACCAGCACCTTCGTGTCCTAAAACAATAGGCATTCCCCAGGTTAAAGAATCATGATCTGTGTGACACAAACCAGAAGCTTTCATTTTTACTAAAACCTCATCTTTTTCTGGGTTACTTTTTACTTTAATAGTTTCTATAGTGAACTTTCCATCTCCTACAGAGATAGCTGCTTTACATTCTATTGTACTCATTCTATTTTTTTATTCAATGGGCAAAAGCCACATTGTAATTAATTCTTTATTTTTTTACAATTTCTTTTAAATTGGATGTTGGATCTGCCAATACTTCTTTGTCAATCATTGCTTGCGCTTTGATAAATTTTGTTCCCAACACATAACTTTTTCCATTGTTAATAGAATCTACAGCTAACAATCTTTCTCCTTTGAAATACCAAATAGAGAATTTCTTGTATGATTCTGTTCTTACCACCGAATTGTCAAATCCTTGAGACAATCCAACAATTTGTAATTTGATATCGTACTGATCTGACCAGAACCAAGGTAAAGTATTGTATTCCGTTTCTTTTCCACAAATATTAGCTGCTGCTACTTTTGCCTGATCTACTGCGTTTTGTACAGATTCTAATCGTACTTGCGTATCGTAAATTGTATTGTAATGGTACGTACAATCTCCAATAGCATAAATACTTTCTTCTGAAGTTTTAGTTGCGGTATCTACTTCTATTCCATTGTTAATTTTAACACCTGCTTCAGAAGCCAACTCTGTGTTTACACGAATTCCTACCCCAACAATGATGATATCTGCATCATAAGATGTTCCATCAACACATAAAACAGTGTTTTGTCCGTTTTTAGTTTTAATTTCTGTAACTCCTTTATTTACTTGAATATCTACACAATTTGACTGGTGAAGATTCGTAAAGAAATTAGATAATTCAGGTGTGGTTACACGTGCTAAAATTCTTTCTTCACGTTCTAAAACAGTCACATCAGCCCCTAACTTTTTTAAAGAAGCTGCTGTTTCTAAACCAATATACCCACCACCAATAACAACTACTTTTTTGTCTTTACTAGCATGAAACGCTTCACGAATACCGGCTACATCATTTGCATTACGTAGAGTAAAAATATTTTTAGCTTCTTTAATTCCAGGAATTGGTGGTACAAAAGCTCTTGCTCCTGTAGCCAAAACTAAAACATCATAGTTTTGAGAAGTACCATCACTCAAAGCAATGAATTTATTTTCTTTATCTATTTTAGAAACCTCTTTTCCTAAAGATAAGGTAATGTTGTCTTTCTCGTAGCTTTCTAAAGGTTTTAACAAATTATTTTGGTTGCTATCTTCTAATTCTAAATATTTTTTAGAAAGAGGCGGTCTATGATACGGGATGGTTTCATCCTTATCAAACAAAATAATCTTTCCTACCCAACCTTCTTTACGCAATGCAAAAGCAAAGTTAACTCCTGCATGACTGGCTCCTATAATTACACAAGTTTTGTTTTGTGACATGATAATGGTTTTTTTTGTCGAACTCAAACAAGAGAATTGAACCTCATTGTTAGCTAAACTACATTTACTAAAGTTTAGTATATTCTTGTTTTATCAAAAAAGTGACCACGAATAAACTCAGCCACCAAAAGTATTTAATCTTCTTTTGCTACTGTTAATTCAATTCCATCAATGGCATCAGTAACTTGAATTTGACAACACAAACGACTAAAGTCTGAAACGTTGTCTTCTAATTCTAACATATCTGCTTCAATCTCTTCTGCTTCTCCTACCTTACCCATATCTCCTTCAGCCACAAATACGTGACAAGTAGCACATGAGCAAACACCTCCACAGTCTCCATCTATTCCCTCAACACCATTGTTTACTGCCAATTGCATTACGTTCCCAGCGTCTCCTTCTACTGTTATTTTTTCTCCGTCTTTTTGTATGAATGTTATTTTAGCCATAATGCTTTTTTAATATTGTTGATGTTCTATTATAATTTATTAAACTTTACTTTTAAAGAGTTGAATCCTACTTTTCTCTTGAATTCATCCAAATCTTCAATATTCTCTTCATGTTCTAAGATATCGATAGATTTTACTTTTTTTACCAATTCACCTACAATAATTCTTAGCAATGCTCTTGCATGTGTTGCTCCTAAGCAGTTGTGTGTTCCAAAACCAAAGGCAACGTGTGGGTTTACTTTTCTATCCAGCACCACTTCTTCTGGATCTTTAAATGTTTTTTCATCTCTATTTGCAGATGCCCAACACAAAGAAACTCTAGATTGTGCTGCTACTGCTTGTTCACAAACTTCTGTATCTTGAGTTACCACTCTACCCATATGTGTTAAAGGAGAATAATATCTGATTAATTCCTCGATTGCCGTTGTAATCATTTCTGGATCTTCTTTGATACGAGCTAAAGATTCTGGATGCTCTGCAAAATAAGCCATAGAGTTGGTAATGGCATTAATTACGGTATCACGTCCTCCAGCAAAAGTCAAAATCATAACTCCTTTTACCTCTTCTTTGGTCATTTTTTTACCGTTCACCTCAGAGTTAACCAACTTAGAATACAAATCATCCGTAGGGTTTTCTAAAACTCGATCAATTTCTTTATCAATATAATCGTATAAAATATTGGCTTTGTCGGCATCTAAATCACTATCCTCACTTCTAAATACGTGCGTTCCCCAGTCAATCCATGTTTTAGACTCTTTAAAGGGAGTATTTAATAATACGGTTAAAGCTCTTGATTGAATCACTAGTGAAAACTCAGAAACTACCTCAACAGCTTCTTTAGTTACAACATCGTCTAAAACTACAGTAACAATCTCTCGTAATTTTTCTTGATATGCCTCCTCATTAGGTCTTTTAAACCAAGGCTCTACTAAATTTCTGTAATCTGCATGTTCTGGCGGATCTACCTCAAAAGGAATTTGTCTAATATCACGAATATGTACCTCTGAAGGTACTACAATTCGCCCTACTTCTTCTCCTCCTGATTGGAAGGTTTTCCAATTTTTAGCTGATTTACGAACATCCTTTAATCTCAATAAAATTTTTACTGGATCGTCCTGATCATTCATATCTCCGAACCCCTTTTCTTCTCTTGCATGTGAAAAAGGACATGACATTTTACTTTTATCCATAATTTAAACTCTTATAGTGTCGATTTTACAAAAATGCACATATTTACAAGTTATTTCTTTTCTAATATTGCTTTTTGATTGAACTATATTAACTTTATACTTTAATATAAACGTTTAAAACGTAAATTTATTGATTTGAAAGCTATTATAGAACATATAAATCCGCCCTTAAATAACTCTTTTACGGTTAAAGAATACAAACAAAACTACTTTGATTCCCCATGGCATTTTCATACAGAGCTTGAGCTTACCTACATACAAAAAGGTACTGGTACTCGCTTTGTTGGTACAAGTGCTGAGTTATTTAAAGAAGGAGATTTGGTGTTAATAGGTTCAAACATTCCTCATTGTTGGAGATCTGATGATCAGTTTTATCAAAATAAAAACTTAGAGGTTCATAGTGTTGTAATCCAATTTCTTCCGAATTTATTTTTGAACAATCCCTTGCCTGAGATGAATAAAATTATTCTCTTACTCAAAAAATCTTCTAGTGGTATTTTATTTAGAAACAGTAAAATCTACAAAAAACAATTAGATGCTGTTATAAAAAAAGAAGGATTTGATCAACTTATGGAACTTTATCAATTGTTTCATAAACTAAGTATTGATAAAAAACAAGAAACGCTTTCTACTACTATAGATTCTCAATTGTATCAAGCTAAGGATAGTAAAATATTTCAGGAAATTTTAATTTACATAACCACCCATTTAAAAACTGATATTTCTTTAAACGAAATTGCAGAAAAAGTATACATGTCTACCCCTGCTTTTTGCAGATATTTTAAAAAAAGAACCAAAAAAACATTTACAGAATATGTAAACAATCTCAGAATTGCTCATGCTTCTAAATTACTGATAGAAACAGATTTGAGCATTACTCAAATCTGTTTTGAATGTGGTTATAATAATTTAAGCTACTTTAACAGACAGTTTCATAAATTTAAAGAAATGCAACCTAAAGAATTTAGAGGTTTGTATGCTTAAAAATAAGTGTTACGGTGCAGGGTTGGGTTGTAATTTATGCACCTCATCTATCTCCTTTAAAATTTCTTCTGACAAAACAACATTAATGGTTTCAATGTTCTCTTTTAACTGATTCATTTTAGTAGCTCCTATAATGGTAGAGGTTACAAAAGGTTGCTGTGCTATAAAAGCCAAAGAAAGTTCTACCAAACTTAAATTGTGTTTTTTGGCTAAATTGTTATGCAAACCTGCCAAACGCATTGCTTCTGGATTACTGTATCTATTGTAATTTGGATACAATTTTACACGTGAGTCTTCTGGTAAATTATCATTAAAATATTTTCCTGATAAAACTCCAAAAGCTAATGGAGAATACGCTAACAAACCTACCTGTTCTCTCATAGATATCTCTGCCAAACCTACCTCATAAGATCTGTTTAATAAGGAGTACGGGTTTTGTATGGTTTTACAACGAGTCCAATCATTTGTGTCAGATTCGTTTAAATGCCTAAATGTTCCCCATGGAGTTTCGTTAGACAAACCATAGTGTCTAATTTTACCCGATTTCACCAAACTATCCATAGCACTAACCAATTCAGAAATTTTATCTTGCCATTGTTCCTTAGAATTATGTTTGTAATTTAAACTTCCAAAAAAATTAGCATTTCTATCTGGCCAATGCAATTGATACACATCTATATAATCTGTTTGTAAACGCTGTAAGTTTTGATCAATAGTTTCTGTAATTAATTTTCCTGTAAATGGTTTAGGTTCTCTTAGGTAAGACAAACCCGAATTAGGACCTGTTATTTTACTCCCTAAAATAACATCTTCTCTATTTTTAGTTTTTAACCAGTTACCTATAATTCTTTCAGAATTACCCTGTGTTTCTTTTCTTCCAGGAATAGAGTATAACTCAGCAGTGTCTATAAAATTTACACCTTGATCAAATGCATAATCTAGTTGTTGATGTCCCTCCAACTCAGTGTTTTGTTCTCCCCAAGTCATACTTCCTAAGCATATTTTAGAAACTTTAATATCTGTAGTAGGTATTTTGTTGTATTTCATATTCTTAAAATTTTTAATTTAAGGTGCAGGATTGGGTTGTAGTTTATGAATGTTATCTATTTCTTTTAAAATTTCACCAGACAGAGTTACATTAATTGTTTCAATATTTTTTTTAACTATCTTATTTTAGTAGCTCCAATAATATTAAAAACAGCTCAGCAGTGTTCATAAAATTTACACTTTATCAAAAGCATAATCCAGTTGTTGATGTTTCTTCAACTCCAAGTTTTGTTCTCCACAACTCATACTTTCTAAGCATATTTTAGAAACTTTAATATCTGTAGTAAGTATTTTGTTGTGTTTTATATTCTTAAAATTTTTAATTAAGGTGCAGGGTTGGGTTGTAGTTTGTGAATGTTATCTATTTCTTTTAAAATTTCATCAGAGAGAGTTACATTAATTGTTTCAATATTTTCTTTTAACTGACTCATTTTAGTAGCTCCAATAATATTAGAAATTACAAAAGGTTGTGCTTCTACAAAAGCCAAAGAAAGTTCTACCAAACTTAAATTGTGTTTTTTAGCCAAATCGTTGTATTTTTCTGCCAATAACATAGCTTGAGGATTGCTATATCTGGCATAATTTGGAAACAAATCTAATCTTGAGTTTTTAGGAACTTTTCCATTAAAATATTTACCTGATAACACTCCAAATCCTAAGGGAGAATACGCTAACAATCCTACATTTTCACGCATCATCATTTCTGACAAACCTATTTCTAAACTTCTACTTAATAGTGAGTATGGGTTTTGAATCGTTTTAAAACGAGGTACATTTTGTTTATCCGCTTCATTTAAATGTCTCATAGTTCCCCACGGAGTTTCGTTTGAAAGACCATAATGACGAATTTTACCTTGTTTAACCAAAGTATCCATTGCTCCTACAATTTCTCCTATTCTATCTTCCCATTGCTCATCAGCCTTGTGTTTGTAGTTTAAGTTACCAAAAAAATTTACGTTTCTATCTGGCCAATGCAATTGGTACACATCTATATAATCTGTTTTTAAACGCTTTAAATTTAATTCTACTGTATTTAAAAGTAATTCTTTGGTAAAAGGTTGAGGTTCTCTAATATGGCTGTACACAGGATTTGGACCTGTTATTTTTGTTGCCAAAACCACCTTATCTCTTTTCTTATTTTTTAACCAACTCCCTATAATCTCTTCTGACTTTCCTTGTGTTTTAGGAGCACTGGGTATGGCATACATTTCTGCTGTATCTATAAAATTAATTCCTTGATCAAAAGCATAATCCATTTGTTCGTGACCTTCTGCTTCTGTATTTTGATTTCCCCATGTCATACTACCTAAGCACAACTTAGAAACTTTGATATTTGTATTGGGTATGTGAGTATATTTCATGTTTTCCTTATTTTTCTAAGTACTAAAAGTACATAAAAAAAGGTGTTTCGAAAATTCGAAACACCTTTTAGATTTTATATTAAGGTATTTAATTTATGACAGAGCTGCAATACCAGGTAATACTTTACCTTCCATGTACTCTAACAATGCTCCACCTCCTGTAGAAACGTAAGAAACGTCCTCTCCAAATCCTAAGTTATTAATAGCAGCAGCAGAATCTCCTCCTCCAATTAATGAGAAAGCACCACCTCCTGTAGCTTCTTTTACAGCTTTTGCTATTTGAATAGTACCTGTAGCATATAAAGGAATTTCAGAAACTCCCATAGGTCCATTCCAAATTACTGTTTTAGATTCTTTAATAATTTTAGAAAATAATTCTATAGTTTGGGGTCCAATATCAAATCCCTCCCAGTTATCTGGAATAGTTCCTCTAAGTACAACTTGTGTATTTGCATTGTTAGAAAAATCGTCTCCAATTAAATTATCAATAGGGAAAATCAATTTTACTCCTTTAGCTTCTGCTTTTTGTCTCAACTCATTTGTATAATCTAGCAAATCATTTTGACATAAAGAATTACCTATTTGTCCGCCTTCTGCTTTTGCAAACGTGTAAGACATTCCACCTCCAATGATGATATTATCAGCTACATCTAATAATTTTTCTATAATTAAAATTTTATCAGACACTTTAGCACCTCCCATAATAGCAGTTACTGGTTTTACTCCACCTTTTAAAACTTTATCAGCATTTACCAGTTCTGCTTCTATTACAAAGCCAGCTAATTTATCTTTAAAGAATTGTGCTACAATTGTTGTTGATGCGTGTGCACGATGTGCAGTTCCAAAAGCATCGTTCACATACACGTCTCCTAATTTAGACAATTGCTCTGCAAAAGATAAATCTCCTTTAGTTTCTTCTGCAGCAAATCGTAAGTTTTCTAACAACAATACTTCTCCTTCTTCCAAAGCAGCTACTGCAGACTCTGCTTCTGCTCCTACAGTTGCAGCCACAAATTTAACCTCAATACCTAAAATTTCTGAAGCTGTTTTTATGATGTGTTTTAATGAAAACTTATCTTCAACACCTTTTGGTCTACCCAAGTGAGACATTAAAACAGCAGAACCACCATCTTCTAATATCTTAATAATTGTGGGCTTTGCAGCCTTTAATCTTGTTGTATCAGTTACGTTAAATTCTGCATCTAACGGTACGTTAAAATCAACTCTTACTAAGGCTTTTTTACCTTTAAAATTAAAGTCTTTAATGGTTTTCATTTGTCTGTCTAATTAAAATTCATTAACAAATATAAGTCAAATTCAAAAAAACAGGTCTGTATTAAAAAAAAAGCTACTACAACGTTTTTGTAACAGTTAATATATTGAATTAATACCTGTTTCTTATCTCTATTTATACAAGTCTATTTTTAACTCTATAACGCAGATTTGCACCGCTATTCATTTACTAGATTTTCTTTTTTATTCTAGTTTAGAATAAAATGTTTTTAAATTGTCATAAATTAAATCAACGTCTAATTTAATATCTCTATTATTTTGGGTTTGTTCCTAAATTTATCAGTAAAATATTTTTTATAAAAACTTATTTTTACAGGCAGAATTAAATTTTTAAAAAGAGATTTTCCGCTTTTAATTATATATTATATGCTACAAAAAAACAAAAACTAATCACCTAATTTATTTATTTTCTGTAAAAGTTGTAAAGCACGTACAAGGCTAAAGAATGTAGAATACATTATATTTGCATATGCTTTTTAACAAAATTATAGGTCAAAGACATCTTGTAAATCATCTTAAAACATCTGCAGATAAAGGAAGGATTGCGCATGCCCAACTTTTTGTAGGAAAACAAGGTGTAGGAACTTTAGCTACTGCTATTGCATATGCCCAATACATACTTTGTAAGGATGCTGCTTGTAATTTAAAAGTTGAAAAACTACAACACCCTGACTTGCATTTTGTTTTTCCTACGGCAAAAAATGATAAAGTTAAAAAACATCCTGTTAGTAATTTGTTTTTAGAAGATTGGAGGACCTTTGTAAAAGAACAACCGTATGGGAGTTTGTTTCAATGGTATGAACATTTGGGAATAGAAAACAAACAGGGACAAATAGGTGTAGATGAAGCTTTAGAAATTGTAAATGCACTAAAATTAAAGTCATACGAGGGAGGTTATAAAGTTATGATTATTTGGATGGCTGAGAAAATGAACAATTCTGCAGCCAACAAACTTTTAAAATTACTTGAAGAGCCGCCAGAAAAAACCATCTTTATTTTAGTGGTAGAGCAACAAGAATTATTGATAAATACAATTTTATCTCGATGCCAAATTTTAGATTTTCCTCTGCTAAGTGAAGAAAATATTGCCAACGCTCTTATGGAAAGAGAAAATTCTTTTCCTGCTGAAGCTAAAAAGATTGCACATCAATCTGAAGGGAATTATACAAAAGCTCTTGACCTACTAAAAAAAGAAGGAAATGATTTAGAGTTTGAACATCTTTTTATTACATGGGTTAGAGCAGCCTTTAAAGCCAAAGGAAATGCAAGCGTAATACATGACTTAATTGATTGGTCTGATACCATAGGAGTTATGGGACGTGAAAAGCAAAAACAATTTTTAGATTTTTGTTTGCAGTTTTTTAGACAAGCCTTACTGTGGAATTATGGAGCTAAAGAATTGGTTTTTTTTGAGCCGCAAACTAATGGATTTTCTATAGATAAGTTTGCTCCTTTTGTACATGGAGAAAATATTGAAGCAATTAACAAAGAATTAAACGATGCTGCTTACCATATAGAGCGAAACGGAAATGCTAAATTAATTTTGTTAGATATTTCTATAAAACTTACCCGATTGTTGCATACCAAAGAGAATACGTAGTTTTTAAATATACTATAGATATACACAAGAAGAAAATAATAGCATCTTAAAAAATTATTAGAAATATTTTTTTTTTGATTTAGACAAATCTAATCAACGATAAAGTAGTATATAACAGCACTTTAAATAAAAAATATTTAATTCACACCTGGTAAAAACCAAAGATCATAAACTTTTCTTAAAAAATGTTCTGAAAAACGTAGGGAAACAAAAGTGTTTGTTGTCTTAATTATATAACATTAATTAAACAAAACTATGATTTGTAGCTACCCAAACAACTTATCGCCCATTTATCTCTTACGAACCAAAACAAACAAGTTATAAATATATTCTAAAAAGTTTATATTTTACACTAAGTGTATTTTAGATTACCACAATTAACAATCTTAATTAAATAAAAATGAACCTATTTTATAAAATAACATCCATATTTGTATTCATTCTATTAGTTTCTTGTCAAGAAGAAGTAAACGAAGAATCTTTAAACGAACCTGCATCAAACCAAACAAAAAGCCTTACAGAAGCTTCTATCTCTAATTTAGAAAAACTAATCGTAAATACAGAATCTTCAATTCAGTATCCAGTAACTGTAACAACTTTTTATACAGATTCTCAACAAACAGGAAGTGCTAATTTTGAAAATGATACAGATCTTTATAATTACCTACAAAGCTTAAACAACAACAATGTTTTGGTAAATCTTAAATACCCAATTACGTATTGGGACAAAAATCAAAAAGAGGTAACGTTAACTAACAACCAAGGATTAAAAACAGTATCAGACTTAATTTTGGTCCCTAAAAATGAAGATTATTTAACATCAGAGATGATAACAAAGATAAAGTCATTAGAAGAAACAAACAGTACTTTTTCATATCCGCTTGAATTTAAAATTCGTGTTAAAATTCAATCGTCAAACCCTACTATTACTACTAAAACAATTAATAATAAACAAGAATTAATGGGGTTGTTAAGTAAGGAAGATAAAGATCATAGATCTTTTGCAATTGTGTATCCTATAAATGTTTACGGTAATTTACAAAATCAGATTGTACTAAAGAACAATAAAGATTTACTTGACTTAGAAATATCTGCTTCTGAAAATGAACAAAAACCAATCAAAGATTTAAAAAATGTATCTAATGAATTGGTTATGTTACTTAATAAATATGTAGAATCTGGTTCTATTCAGTCATTATTACTAAATGTGAGCTATACTAAAGCAAACAATAGCGCAAATAAGTTTGTTGATTTTGATGTTGATTTGGAACAATACAAACAAATTATACGCGGAGGATTTACAAACGTTCTTATTGGATATCATTTTTATATAAACAATGTAGTTGTTTATAACGACGCTGAATTATTGAATTACTTAAACTCTCTAGAAAATTCTAATGAAAATGAACAAAATAATGAAGCCCCAGAAGATTTAAAAAATGTATCTAATGAATTGGTTATGTTACTTAATAAATATGTAGAATCTGGTTCTGTTCGTTCTTTATTATTAAATGTGAGCTATACTGATGCAAATAATAGCGCAAGTAAGTTTATTGATTTTGATATTGATTTAGAACAATACAAACAAATTATAGAGGGAGGATTTACAAACATTCGTATTGGTTATCATTTTTATATCAACGATGTAGTTCTTTATAACGACGCTGAATTATTGAATTACTTAAACTTATTAAATAATTCTAATGAACAAAATTCAAACGTAAATTTACAGTCTAATTTTATGTTTCAGTAAGTATATATATTCAGAAATTGTTAGATATAGCATCTATTAATAATAAAGATGTAGCGTATTTAATAAGATAAACATCATGCAAGCGGTACCATTATACTAAATTTGTGTTGGGTTTGGTTTTTAAATAATCCTTTTAACCTTTGCTAACAACACTAATTGATAAATTATTTAAATAGCTCTAATGTTCAAAATAATTAATTATTGGTAAACAAAGTTTGTGTTTAAACCAAAAACCAACACTACCGCTTTGGTAGTATTGGTTTTTTATGAAAAAAATTGTTATGAAAACTAATTTGTGTGATAAAATAGGTTTTGAAAATTTTTACAAGCACCATTTTAAATCCGCTAACAATTTTGCATTTTATAAGTGTGGAAATTCAGATGCGGCATTAGATTTAGTTCAAGATGGTTTTTCTAAAATTTGGGAAAACTGTTCAAAAATTGATTTTGATAAAGCAAAAACATATTTATTTACCAGTATAAATAATCTCTTTTTAAATACTGTAAAACATCAAAAAGTGGTGTTTAATTATCAAAAAGAAACACCTAATTTTGATAGGGATAACCAAAATCCTGAATATATTTTAGAAGAAGAGGAATATAAGAAACAATTATTATCAAAAATTGCTGCGCTACCTCCTAACCAAAGAGAGGTGTTTTTACTAAATAGGATTGAAAACAAAAAATACAAAGAAATTGCAGAGTTATTAGATATATCAATAAAAACTGTAGAGAAAAGAATGTCCTTAGCTCTAAAGGCACTAGGTTTAAAAACAAAATTCACCAAATAAAATAGATACCTATGACAAACAAAGAAAAAATACATAAGTGGATGAATGGTGAACTTGAAAACGAAAAGAGTGAAAATGCGAGTGAACTTCAAAAAATTAGCCATTACACCAAGTATATACAACTGCCTAAAACAGACGTAAATTTTGCTTTGCAGCAATTTCAAAACCGAAAAAAACCTACAAAAACAATTCGCTTAAAATTGTTTTATAAAATAGCAGCTAGTTTACTGTTATTGATAGCTCCTGCATATTATTTGTACTCTATCAATAGCACCGTTAGCAAAATAACTCAAGTTGCACAGACAACTTTTGTTGATTTACCAGATGCCTCTCAAGTAAAATTAAGTGCAAACTCTAAACTACAGTATTGCAAAACCAACTGGAACAGCAAAAGGATGCTAACGTTAAAAGGTGAAGCCTATTTTAAGGTAAAAAAAGGTGAAAAATTTACAGTAAAAACCAAACTAGGAAATGTAGAGGTTTTAGGAACACAGTTTAATGTAAAACAGAGAAATGCAATTTTTGAAGTAGTTTGTTACAAGGGATCTGTAAAGGTAACTTCTGGAAAAAAAACGGAGGTGTTACTACCTGGAAACGTGTTTCAAATTATAAACAACAAACAAACAACTTATACAAAAACCAAAGATCAAAAACCAAGTTGGACACAAAAAGAATCTTCTTTTAAAAATACACCTTTAAAAGATGTAATTAATGAACTCAAAAATTATTATTTAGTTAATGTTCAGCTAAAAAACATCAACAATCAACAATTATTTACAGGCGCTTTTACACACACTAACATAGATGTTGCTTTAAGAACAATTACACAATCTTTGGATATTCAATATACAAAAACAAATAAAAATATTATTTTATTCAAATAAATGTTTAAAATTTTAGACACAAGTTGCTAATTACCTATATTAGAGGTTCGTAATTAGGCTACCTTAATGGAAATTTTACAAGATCAAAACTTTTTAGAGTTTGCTGCTCGTTTTAAAATAGATGTAAATACTTTCTACTCGCTAACTTCTGTAAAAACGTCAGAAAGTTATAGTTCTAATCTGCGCGTGTATATTAAAACTCAAATCCGCAAAAAATTACTTAGGATCTGTAATTTTTGTAAATCTATTAAAAGTTCTATTGTTGATACCCTATTTTATCATGTTCGTTTTAGGCTTCTTAAAGTCTTTTATATTTGCTCTAAAATGGCTGATTCTACCAAAATAAATCAATCTCAACCTAAACAAATTAATAGAAACGTTAAAGCACAAAAAATCACAATATTGAATTTAGTGAATAACTAATGACTTACCTTTGTAAATATTATTTTATAATTAGTAGTCTTTTGTGTTTTGGAAAAGCGCTTGCTCAACACAAAAAAGCCAAAATATTACTTGATGATTTTTTGCCTCAAATAGAACAAAAATTTGAAGTAAAGTTTTCTGCTGCATCAAACAATACAAAGGATATAAAAATTACAATTCCTGATTCTAATTTAGGCTTAGAAAATACACTTTTATACCTAAAACAAAACACAACATTAGACTTTAAAAAAATAAACGATAGGTACATAACAATTGCTCGTAAAAATAAAAAAACTGTATTCTTAAGCCCTGTTACATTGACCCGATATTTAACAAATGGGATTCGTAAAAAACAGGATGGAAGTATTGATTTGGATGTCCAAAAATTTGGAATTTTACCAGGACTCACAAATGTAGATGTTATTCAATCTATACAGGAAATACCTGGTATAGAAAGTGAAAATGAAAACATCAATTATATAAATGTTAGGGGAGGAACTAACGATCAGAATTTAATATTGTGGGAGGGAATTAAAATGTATCATTCTAGTCATTTTTTTGGATTAATTTCTGGCTACAACGTAAACTTTATAGACCATGTAAATGTTATTAAAAATGGTACTACAAGTAAGTACGGTGGTGGTGTTTCTAGTACAATAGATTTGTTTAGTAGCTCTAATATCTCTCCAAGAATACATGGCGGATTAGGAATCGATTTTATTAGTACAGATTTTTTTTTTAAAATACCCATTGGCAAAATAATGCAGATAAATCTAGCCGTAAGAAAATCAATTCAAGATGTTAAACAATCCATTACTTATTTAAATTATTTTGAAAAAAGTTTTCAAGATAGTGATATAAAAAAGACGACGAAAAACAATTCAGATCAAGTCAATTCTTATTTTGGATTTTATGATATTACTGGTAAATTTATTTACAATGTAAACAAAAAAAACAAACTTATATTAAATTTTATTGCCATAAAGAACAAATTGAATTATGACGAAAATACAGAATTAAAAAAACTTTACAAATCTAGTAATTTAAATCAGCAAAAGACAGCTTTAGGCTTGAATTGGTTGAGGAAGTGGAATGAGAAAATTAATACTAAACTTAAGTTTTACACAACTAATTATATTATTAATTCTTTAGATAAAAACATGGATTTGGATCAGAATATTACACAAAAAAATAGTGTTGTAGAAAATAATTTTAAAATTCAAAACGAATGGAAACTAACCTCAAAAATAGACTTAAATTTTGGTATTGAGTTAAATGAAACTGGCGTACTAAATCGTACGGTTGTTAACAATCCATTTTTTAAGAAAAATCAGAAAAAAGTTTTGGTTACAAGTTCGTTATACTCAGAAATTGAATACAAACAAAAAAAAACTTATCTTAGAACAGGTTTGCGATTTAATTACCTACACAATTTAAACAAAACACTTTTAGAGCCAAGAATTGTACTAAAACAACAAATTGTATCTAATTTAAAATTTAAAGTGTTGGGAGAATTTAAAAATCAAAGTATCAATCAAACTGTTGATTTTAAAGATCATTTTTTGGGGGTAGAAAATAGACGCTGGATATTATCTAACCAAACAAATACTCCAGTAGTAAAAAGTAGACAAATCTCGTATGGTTTGGAATGTAACAAAAAAAACTTAATTGTAGAATTAACAGGTTTTTATAAAAATGTAATGGGCATAACCGCCTCTAGCCAAGGTTTTTACAATAGGTATCAATTTGCACAAGACTATGGAGGTTATACTACTTATGGTACAGAATTTTTAATAAACAAAACCCATAAAAAAATGAGTGCTTGGTTTAGCTATACGTTAAGTGACAATACGTATCTATTCCAAAATTTTGACCCCAAAATATTTCCTAGTAATGTAAATATTCAACATTCTTCAACGCTTGGTTTAAATTATTCTGTTCTAAACAATTTACAATTTTCGCTTGGTATAAAATGGAAAAATGGAAATGTATACACACCACCAGTATTTGAGAAAAATACAATAAAAAGAAATGGGATCACAGAAATAAATTTTGACAAACCTAATATAAAAAATTTACCCAATTTTTTTAGAGTAGACACCTCCGTAAAATATAACTTTACAATATATAAGAAAACCAGAAGTGTTATAAGCGCTGGAATACTAAATGCTACTAATAAAAATAATATTATTCAACGTTATTATAAATTGATAAATAATCAAGTTGTTGAGGTGAATAATCAATCTTTAAAAATAACTCCAAACGCAAGTTTTAGGTTATATTTCTAAATCTAAAATGTACTATAAAACTCCTGAATTATTCTTCTTTTTTTAATGTAAAAAATCCAAAAAATGTTAGCTTTACAGCAATTTTAAGCCTAAAATTACACAAAATTTTAATTGTAATTTTTACTTTTAAAAACCATTTTATTTTTAAATTTAATTTAAAAAAAGTGATGTAAAAAAAATTGTTATTTTTTGAAAACAAATAGCTTTTAGAAAACGAATTTAAATTCGAATAAATAAATAATTTTGTGTGCTAGTTTTTACTTTTTTGTAGACTGAAAAATCCTGTTTTTTTGAAACAAAAATTTATTGAAATTTAATGTGTATAACTACTTTTTAAAATTACAGTTACCATCAAAAATAAATTAAAAAAACATAGTAATTATTCATCTTTTCTTATGTGTACAATCATCTATAAAAACCATCTAAAACTTTAAAAAGTACACAAAATTTTAATTGTAATTTTTGATTTTGAAAACCATTTTATTTTTTAAATTTAATCTTAAAAAAGTGATGTAAAAAAAATTGTTGTTTTTTGAAAATAAATAGCTTTTGAAAAACGAATTTAAATTCAAATAAATAAATAATTTTGTGTGCTAGTTTTTACTTTTTTGTAGACTGAATAATCCTGTTTTTTTGAAACAAAAATTTATTGAAATTTAATGTGTATAACTACTTTTTAAAATTACAGTTACCATCTAAAAATAAATTAAAAACACTTAGTAATTATTCATCTTTTCTTATCAATATTGTGGTTAAAAATAGTGAAGTAAATTTGTTCTTAGCACAAATTTACAAGAAAGGATAAAATTAGTTGGAGTAAAACTTATTTCTCACATAATTGTAATCCTATAAAAAGTTAAAATTGTTATTTTAAGAGAGTTCCTAATCCCTTTTATACTGGTATATATTCAGAACAATCTTTAAATCTATACAACGCACTAAGGCAAGTTATAGTTTAAATGCTATTCTTTATAGTAAGTGTTATTTTTAACCTGTTTAACAAACAAAATAAACTTATTTAAAGTGTTAGTAGAATCAATTAAAAATTTAGAAAAATGAACCTCAATATTTTTATGGTAACTATTTATAGTAATTTTAAGTATACTTACCTAAATAAAAATAGTAACTATTATTAATAATAGGTGTAAGTATAATTCTTTCTAATTTTAAAAACAAGTATTAAAAGATGGATAAACCCACCTTTTTAATACTTGTTTTAAGTTACTTATTTAGATAAAAAAATCTCCTTATAACTGTTAATTATAGGAGATTTTTTTATATTTATTAGGTAATTATTACTAATTTTAAATAAAAATTGTTACAATTTACAACTCTGAATTTGTTCTTACCCTTCGTTTACTAATACTAAAACGTCTAATAATTAAACGAGAAGCTTTGTTATAACTAAAGTAATTATACACCCAATTTATCAGTATTAAAATTCTGTTTCTAAAACCTACCAAAGAAACCAAGTGTACCAACATCCAAATAAGCCAAGCAATAACTCCTCCAAATTGAAGATTTTTTAAATCTACCACTGCTTTATTTCTACCAATGGTTGCCATAGAGCCTTTGTCGTTGTAAACAAAAGGTTTTAGGTTGGTATCTCCTTTTAAAATTTTCTCAAAGTTAACCGAAAAATGATT
>ENA-ORXR01001447-ORXR01001447.1-marine-metagenome-genome-assembly--contig:-NODE-1447-length-25121-cov-13.349904_pt1 | contig 25121 bp, 17 predicted proteins | sample MGYA00237866_ERZ511479 | MGnify/ENA metagenome assembly ERZ511479 | reverse complement strand
ATCGCCAACTGGCGCTATTGCCCACAGCTGCTGAAAGACTTCGTTGAGCTCATGGATGATCATGGCGGGTTTGACGATGTCGCCGATATTATCCGCCAATCCGGTTTGGCCGTTCCGCGAGAAATAATACTCGCCTCCAAAAAAAATAAAGCGACTATTTATGACCGCCAAATCGACAACCAACAATTTGAGGACGGGATTAAAGGGCAGATTGGCGACATTCCCTTCTCCGCTTTGGAATGGTCAGAAACCGCCGATGAAACGACACGTCATCACCTCTTGATCGTCTTGCGACTCCCGACGTCTTTGACCGGGCGTGTCGAGTTTAAAAACAAGGCGGGCCGCTGGCCTGTGCTCGCGCCTGATTTTAAGAAGCAACCCGTAAGTCTCATCTCGAAAGCCTTCACCAAACAATATCAAGTGCGCGCCTGTGATCAAATGGAGGCGCGCCTCGTGTTTGACCCCCATGTAATAGAAAAGCTCACCGCCTATAGCGAAACAGAGGCCGTCTGCGGGATAGCTTTTGGGAATAATCTGGTCGTAGATTTAGAAGGGCGAAACCGATTTGAAATTCTGGATTTAGTGACGGGCGAATGGTCAAAAGAAACAATCCAAACAACATTGGACGATTTCACAGAACTCTATGACTTTGCGGAGAGTATTTCTCGGGCCTTTTCCGTGAAGCCTCTTTCGAAGTCTGCTTAATTTTTAGCCGGTTTGTACCATTGGATTGAAGTTTCGCGCTTTCTCTTTGCCTCACGTTCGAAAATTTTGCAGATAGGGGCATGGCCATCCTCTACCGCACGCGCAAAGTCGTCAAACCCGGCGATCTCAATTCTCGGAATACCTTGTTTGGTGGCCGTTTGCTCGAATGGATTGATGAGGAATGCGGGGTCTATGCAGCGTGCCAGATGGAAACCCAAACCCTCGTGACAAAATCAATGTCAGCGCTAAACTTTCTCGCGCCTGCCCAACAAGGAGATGTTGTTGAAATCGGGGCGGACACCGTTAGCGTCGGACACTCCACGATTACTGTCGAATGTCATGTCCGCATAAAGAGCACGCAACAGGAAATCGTCAGCATTGACGAAATCGTCTTCGTGAATGTCGATGACAATGGCCGCCCGACTCGCCATCGAAAATACGCGGAGTGGAAAGCGAAGGCCGGGTGATGTTATTGCCTCGCTTTTGCCGCGATTAACCCCCGCGACTTTGGGCCGGTTTAGGTGCTCATGGATTGGATTAATCGCCGATAATCTTCGCTGATCAACGGGCCATCATAAGCCGCAGCGCGCTGCATGAGCGCAGCAGGGTTTAGCGGCCGGTCCAAGCCGTCTAAAAGCGCCTGCGCTAAACTCTCGGGGTCGTGCGGTTTCGCCAGATACCCATATTTGGTGCCGTCCAGAATTTCGCTCGGACCATCCGGGCAGTCGACCGAAGCCACAGTGATCCCGCACGCAAGGGCTTCGGCAACGACAATCCCAAATCCTTCCCAGTGAGAGCTCAATGCAAAGAGATCACACTGCTGCATAAATTTAAACGGATTGTTTGAAAAACCCAAAAAATCAATATCCTCTCGAATGCCGTAATCCTCCGAGAGCTGTTTTGTTTCCGCAGTCGCCTTTTCCGTTCCTGCGCCCACAATAATTAACCGCATGGGGCGCGATTCTCTTGCAATTTTGAACGCTTCCAAAAGTAACGGATAATTTTTTTGGAGGGCAATCCGCCCGACCGCCAAAATCACCGGAACATCCCGCTCAGTTCGCGGCTTGCGCAGCCAAGGGTGGTTCAGCGGTTCCTCACTTTTCTCCCGTATCGCTTTTAGACTTATGGGCGGCGGTAAAACCGTGATTTTTTCCGGCCCATAGCCTGCCGCGACGAAATGCCGTTTCATTGCCTCCGTCAGGACAATCACATGATCTGCAAATCTATATAGAAAGAAATGCCAGCGCCGCGAAATCGCCCGCCCACGATCACCGGGATAGGTCCGCTGCAAGAGATCATTCGTTAAAATTACAGCTAGTTTTGTTGATCTAAAAGATAGGAGCTTCGCATATATGGCCAGCTTATTTACCCCTTTCGCCCCGCCGAATAAGAAAGCCGGTTTGTGACGGCGCAAATATCGCATGAGATAAAAGATCGTAAAAATCTTCGTAAAATATTTGACCGATTTTAAGTAATGGACGGAATATAATTCGTCTGAAACGGCGTCTAAAAACACACCGCGTTTTGAGGAAACAACAAGGTCAACCTCATAGCCGGCCGCGCTCATCGCTTCGCAAAAAACTAAGGCCTGGGTTGATGTCCCCGCCAGTTTCAACGTCGGTATAAAATAGGCTATTTTTCCGCTCATGATAACCTTAAATGACAAAAATCGACATAAATTGCTTCCGTGGTCCTAGCCATCACGGGACCAGTGTTCCCGCACCCATCCAACAAAGCAAGCGTGAAACGTGCAGATGATAATCAAAGGCATTTGCGGCAGACCCGCATTAGTCTAATGCCATAAAGGCCTTTCGCCCGGCTCGCGGTGACTCTCACGCCACATAAGTAACTATACGTATAGACGAAGAACCTGTAAATGGTAACGCGTGTCATATCGGGTGGACATTGCGCCCCGTTTCATCTGATTCATGTCCGATGCTCCTAGAGCATCGGACAATATTTTCCCAAAATCTAAAATCATTCAGTTAAATAAATTCAGCGGGAATTTATTGTATTTTGAAGATGTCTGCGCGGGTCCCAAAATTTCTTTCCTGCATTTGAACCCCATTTTCCTTAATAAAAACAATGATAAAAAAAGATGCGTCCGCGCTTCAAAAAGCTGTGTCATCTTTAAGCTGTCTTCTCACAAAGGGCGATCAAGCGTACGTTGGTTTGTTCGGTGAGGAGCGGCGCTTGTCATTGGAGCTTTGGGCGTAACGTCCCGAAAGCTTGGGTGGCCTATCGAGAGCTGATTCATCCTCGACTGATGTGTTCGGCCGGTAGCGCAGAAAGGCGTCGTCGTGTGGGGCTTTCTGGCACTTAGTGCATTTCCTGTTCATCAGGAATTGCACGAGCTGGGAGGGCTCAAAGCATTCGCATATCGCATTCGCACTCGCAGAGCCTAACCACCCACACGAACATCCCACTAAATACCGAGATTGAGAAGTGAACGAAATGAGATAGAGAAACGCAGAAATAAACAAGCAATAGCAAGGCCTAACATTGTCATCGCGCGCGGGATGACAGTGGTATATGGCTGACCCGCTCACAAGCAATCAGACATCTGTTGTCCTGCGACACTCCGCAAGCGCAACCCCATAGCCATGCCCCGACGTTGCCGCTATGTTCTTTGCAGCATGTCTAAACCTGATTCCTTCAAACCTGCGCCTCCGCCGCCCCCGAGAAACCAAGAGGAGCGGTCCATTTCGCAAATGGCGATGCCGAGGCATCCCGGCGGGAAAGCTGCGGGTGATTATCTTGAAGGGCTCAATCCTGAGCAAAAAGACGCGGTCACCTCCATCGACGGACCGCTTCTCGTTTTAGCCGGAGCAGGCACAGGCAAGACCCGCGTGCTAACCTGCCGCCTCGCCCATATTCTCAATCAGGGCATGGCTTATCCGTCGCAAATTCTCTCTGTCACCTTCACCAATAAAGCCGCGCGGGAGATGCGCCACCGCGTCTCTGACCTCCTCGGCCAAACCACCGAAGGCCTGCCGTGGCTCGGCACATTTCATTCCATCGCGGCGAAGATTTTACGGATCAATGCGGAACTGGTCGGGCTTAAATCCAACTTCACCATCCTCGATACGGACGACCAAATCCGCCTCCTGAAGCAGATTATCAAAGCTGAAAAGATTGACGATAAGAAATGGACCGCGCGCTATATGGCGTCGTTGATTGACGGCTGGAAAAACAAAGGGCTGCTGCCCGCCAAACTCGACGCGGGGCAGAAATATATGTTCGCCGAGGGTAAGGGTCAGCTGATATACAAGATTTATCAGGACCGTTTGAAGGTTCTCAACGCCGCTGATTTTGGCGACTTGCTCCTCCATAATCTCACGATTTTTCAGAACAATCCTGATGTGCTCGCGCGTTATAATTCTAAGTTTCGCTATATTCTGGTAGACGAATATCAAGACACGAATGTCGCCCAATATCTCTGGCTGCGCCTCTTGGCCCAAGGGTCAAACAATGTGTGCGTTGTCGGTGATGACGACCAGTCGATCTATGGCTGGCGCGGGGCGGAGGTCGATAATATTCTGCGCTTTGAGAAGGACTTTCCCGGGGCGAAAGTCATCCGGCTGGAGCGCAATTACAGGTCCACCGAACATATTCTCGCCGCCGCGTCGGGTCTTATTTCTGCCAATACAGACCGCCTCGGTAAGACGCTTTGGACCGAGGACGAAGGCGGGCACAAAGTCTCCGTTACCGGTGTTTGGGACGCTCCCGCCGAAGCCCGCATCATAAGCGGCGAGATCGAGAATTGGCGCTCAAATGGTCGAAAATACTCAGGCGTCGCGATCCTCGTTCGCGCCTCTCGCCAAATGCGGAGTTTCGAGGAACGCTTCATACAAATAGGCCTGCCCTATAAGGTCATCGGCGGACCGCGCTTTTTTGAACGTCTCGAAATCCGCGATGCGCATGCTTATTTGCGGCTGTTGGTGAATGACACGGATGACCTCGCTTTTGAGCGCGTCGTCAATACGCCCAAGCGCGGGATCGGCGCAACCTCTGTCCAAAAGCTTCAACGCGCCGCGCGGAGCATGGGCGTTTCGCTGGAAACCGCTACGCGCGAACTCGTGAAAACGGATGAAATTCGCGGCAAGGCGCGAAGCTCGTTGCGGGCGTTTTGTCTCGATCTAGACCGATGGCGCGAGCGTCTTGGGACGACGAAACATACGGACCTCGCCGAGCAAATTCTGGACGAGAGCGGCTACACGCAAATGTGGCGCGACAATAAGGATGCGAAATCCGCAGGCCGGTTGGAGAACCTGAAAGAGCTCATCCAAGCGATGAATGAGTTCGACACCCTGCCCGCTTATTTGGAACATATCAGCCTTGTCATGGATGTAGACACGACGAATGGTCTTATCGAAGATCAAGTCTCGCTCATGACGCTGCATTCCGCCAAGGGTCTGGAGTTCCCGCTCGTTTTCTTACCCGGCTGGGAAGAAGGCATGTTCCCGTCTCAGAAATCGCTCGATGAGAGCGGCATGGCGGGCCTCGAAGAAGAACGCCGCCTCGCCTATGTCGGCATTACCCGCGCGCGGGAGCAGGCGAAAATTTACTTCGCCGCCAACCGCCAAGTTTATGGCAGTTGGCAATCCTCACTCCCGTCCCGTTTCATTGACGAGCTGCCGCCTGACCATGTCGAAGCAGCTGCGGACAGCGGATTGCAGGACAGCGGCGGCGTGGCCGAGCGCGTCGCGGAGAATTTCTCCCGCAGTTTCAGCAGCGCGCAATCCAACCGCGTCTCGCCGGGTTGGCAAAGGTTTCAAAAAAACAAATCGACCAATTTTGGCCGTGCGCCAAAAGACATTGAAGGCCATGCCGTCCGACGCCCGGCTAAAGGAAAAACATCAAATTACACTGTAAATGATAGGGTCTTTCATCAAAAATTCGGTTATGGTCTTGTGACGGAAACCGATGGAACAAAACTGACCGTGGTCTTTGAAAAGGCCGGAGAGAAAAAGGTTTTGGATGGGTTTGTCGAGAAAGCTTAAGGACTGAATATGTTACGTCTCTTCATCGTTTTACTAACGGCCCTGTTCGTGTCGGGCTGCGCGACAAATTCATTTGAAGTTCTGGATATCAATTCGCTCTCGTCAGACCGGGATGACAACGGGTCTTTTAAAGGATTAGAGCGGCTCGCGCAGCGCACGAATGACGACAGCGGTAAAAAGCGTGTGAACATCATCTATCTGCATGGGATTGGCTATGTTGAAAACCCCGAAGATGCGCCCCTTGCAAACGCGTTCATTGCCGGCGTATCGGACGCTTATAATAATGTCGTCGAGGACAAGGCAGTGGCCAGCCAATGCGGCCGCGATGATGAAAACGAAGACGTCCGTCTCTCTAACAACATTCGTATCTCGGACACTAAAGTTAGAAACTACAAAACGACCCTTCCCGGGTCGACCATTCAGCTGACAGATCTCGCCTGTATGGACAGGCAAGTTCTGCAGGTGAGCGGCGATATTGAATATGTGATTTACCGCGTATTCTGGGATGATATTTTTTGGGAACGCCTGCAGTCCCCTCATGTCGGACAAGACGCATTGGGGATTGGTCAACCGGGGCTTCTCTCCTCTTTACGGCGCAAATATAACGGACAGCTCAAAGATAAATTAGTCAATTACGGTTTTTCCGATGCCGTGGTCTATCTCGGCCCTGCCGGTGAACAAATCAGAGATGCGGTCCGCGGCGCGATGTGTAGCGCCGCTTTGGACGCATCCGGATATGGGTTCCAAGCCCAAGGGCCCAGGGTCAATCATATCGATATATGCCAAATCGCCTCTCTACGAAATATCGAGTCTGCGCCCTTTGCATTTGTAACCGAAAGCCTCGGCTCCAAAGTCGCATTTGATATCATCCGCGAAGCCATGACAGACGGGCGCGGCAATGTGTATGACGACATGATCAAGGGCACACAATTTTTCATGCTGGCAAACCAAGTGCCTCTGCTCAGCTTATCGGATATTTCGGAAACGGCGCGGGTCGTTCCGGAACCCTATTCTGATGAGGACCGACCTACAATCGTCGCTATGTCCGAAATCAATGATTTCCTGACTTATGAACTCGTTCCGTTTTACCGAAATCTACTCAAAGGCAGTCTCCGCGACACAAATAGCCAGATTGATTTGTCGATCGACACCGAGCGCGCAAGATTAATCGACTTATTGGGCTTTAACGTCGTCGACATGCGGGTCGAATTTGCAAAACCGGTTTTTCCGTTCGTCAACGGATTTGTCGATCCCCTCTTTGCGCATAATGGCCATGTAAAGCAGCCCGAGATTATTGCCTATATGCTTTGCGGCGCAAAAGACGGACAGCTGCATATGGATGGCTGCCGCGGGTTGAGCAGCCCCGCATTAAAGGGAAAAACCTTGGAGCGGGAAATTGTCGAAAACCCCCGCCTGCCTGAACCGAAGGGCGAAGCCGCTGCCCGAATCGGGAAATGACCAACGCCTTCCGCCCCTGGGCCTTGGATATACGAACAGGGCCGGAATTGGCGTTTGATCTCGCCGATGACTTGGGCATGGAAGGCGTGATGACCGCCCTTAGCGTAACAATATTTGACGCGCCTGATAATCAAATGCTGGTGCAAGCGCTTTTCGAAAGCGAGTGTGAGGCCGTCGCCGCGCGGGCACAACTCGATCTGCCCGGTAAGATGAGCTGCGTGATATCGCAGCTTCCGGCAAAAGATTGGGTTAGCGAAACGCAGGCCGGACTGCCGCCCGTTCGTGCCGGGCGCTTTTTCATTTATGGCTCACATGATGCGGATAAAATTGAAACCGACGTCATTCCGTTACACGTCGATGCAGGCATGGCGTTTGGCACCGGCCATCACGGCACCACGGCCGGATGTTTGCGTATTTTCAGTGACCTTCTGGACGCAAAAATTGAGATAAAATCAGTCTTGGATTTAGGGTGCGGCGCGGGAATTTTAGCAATGGCCGCTGCGAAAACGCTGCCAAACGCCACAATTCTCGCAACGGATATTGACCCGGATGCAATAGCTGTGACCGATGAGAATATCCTCGTGAATGATGTGTACGGGCGTATCACCACGGCAGTTGCCAATGGGTTTGACAGCCCCGTCTTGCGAGGCCTTCAGTTTGATTTGATATTCGCCAACATATTGGCGGGTCCCTTAATGGGGCTAGCTGATGACATAACCGCCGCCGCACTGCCGGGCGGCCGCGTTATACTCTCCGGGATATTGGATGAAAAAGCCGAAGACGTCGCCGCGTGCTTTACCAAAGCAGGACTTCACGTGACGCCCCAGCCCAGTTTGGAGGGGTGGACATCACTTTTGGCAGAAAAACGCGCATAAAAAAACCGCTGCACAAATGCGCTGCGGCTCTTTTGCCCGGCTTTCGCTGGGAATATTAAGTCCGAATAGGACCTAGATTGCGCGGGCGGCCCGGCGATTGCGGCGTGTGTCGCGGCGCGCTGCTAATCCGGTCCGTGCCGGTGCAGTCATGGTCGTTGCCGTGCGGCGGATTTTCGCAGGCGCTGTAGTAAATTCTGTTCCGTTAAAAATAGTCGTCATGTCTAATCTCACTTAAGTATGTTGTGCGGTTTGGTTGGCACCGCCTATCTTGTGGCGTTACATAGACATTTTTGACAATTCGAGAACCACCATACGGTTGACGAAGCTATGCAAAATTGCCGTGGCTTATTTACAGTCCATTAACCCGGCGGCAAAATGAACGACCGGACCGACTGTTTTACGAAACTATTTGCCATCTTATCAGCCGCTCCTTACCCTGCATTCAATCCCATCCAACAACATGACAGGATCGTCAAAGGTGAACCAAGTATCTGATTTTTTTCAAACTTATGAGGTTTCCGGCGGAGCGGAATATGGCCGGACTAATCTGCCAAAACTACGGGACGCGCTTTTGAAACTGAAGCTCGACTGGTTTTTGGTTCCACATGAAGACGAATATCAGAACGAATATCTCCCCGATTGCAATGAGCGCCTGATGTGGATCAGCGGGTTCACGGGCTCTGCAGGCGCGGCCATTATCGGTCTTAAACGTGCCATTATGTTTGTCGATGGCCGTTACACGCTCCAAGTCCGCCAGCAAGTCGATGAGGCCTTGTTTGAGTTCACAAACCTGGAAGGCGGCGGCATGGCGAAATGGCTCCGCGAGAATGTAGAGCCGGGACAGACCATTGGCTTTGACCCGCGCCTACACAGTCCCGCCGCTTTGGCGAAAATTCGCGGGGCGATTTCCTTGGCCGGCGGAAAGACGAAAAGTCTCGACAGTAATCCCATTGATTCCGCTTGGGATAATCGGCCGCCTGCACCTCTGACAAAAGTCACAATTCAAGCTGTAGAGCTTGCCGGAAAATCCCATGCTGAGAAACGTGCAGATATTGGCAAAGCGATTTCTGAGGCCGGCGCTGATGCCGCTCTCATCACGGCTCCTGCCTCCATTGCATGGCTGCTCAATATTCGCGGCGGCGATGTGCAATGCACGCCCCTGCCCCTTTCGACAGCGATCATTGATAAGGCGGGCCACGTAAAGCTTTTCATCGCCCCGGAAAAACTCACTGACGACGTTCGCACCCATTTGGGCAATGAGGTCGGCGTCCAACCCGAAGACGCGCTGTTGGGCGGTATCTCAGCCCTGTCCGGCAAGACCGTCATTGCCGATCCAAACACAGCGTCAGCCTGGCACGTCGACACGCTAAAATCTGCGGGCGCGACTGTGAAATCAATCGCCGACCCGATTGCCCTGCCAAAGGCGACGAAGAACGCGACAGAAATCAAAGGCACCGAAGCGGCCCATATTCGCGACGGCGCGGCTTTGGTTAGGTTCCTTCATTGGCTCGATACGGACGCGCAATCCGGCAAGGTTGACGAGATTGAAGCCGCGACACAGCTCGAGCGCTTCCGCCGACATGACACATCGTTGCGAGATTTATCTTTCGAGTCGATTTCCGGGGCGGGCTCAAACGGGGCCGTGGTGCATTACCGCGTCAACACGGGCACAGTGCAAACACTGGATCGCGGCTCGCTTTTCCTTATCGACAGCGGCGGTCAATATCCTGACGGCACCACGGATGTCACGAGAACCGTGCCTATCGGCGAGCCGACGCAGGAAATGCGTGAGCGTTTTACACTCGTCCTGCAAGGCCACATCGCGCTGGCGACAGTGCGCTTTCCCGAAGGCACAACGGGCAGTAATCTCGACGCCCTCGCCCGCCATCCACTTTGGCAAGCGGGCTTGGATTATGATCACGGCACGGGCCACGGCGTCGGCGTTTTCCTCGGCGTCCATGAAGGCCCGCAGCGCATTTCAAAGTCTCCCAACACCATCGCGCTGCAGCCCGGCATGATCGTCAGCAATGAACCCGGATATTACAAAGCGGGCGAATATGGCATCCGTATCGAGAACCTGCAATATGTCACCAAGGCCGAAGCCATTGCTGGCGGAGAGCGGGAAATGCTCGGCTTTACGAACCTAACATGGGCTCCCATCCATCGCGCCCTGATCGAAACAGACATGCTCACCCGCGCCGAGCGGGACTATGTAAATGAATATCATGCCGATGTTTTGAAACGCATCCGGCCTTTAGTTGATGGCGATATTTTGGCGTGGTTAGAGTCGGCGTGTAAGCCGCTTTAAAAAACGCTGGGGGCTAGTATGTTTAAGAAAATACTGTTTGGCCTCGCCGCCCTTCTGGCCGTTCTTATCGCGGCCGTATTTCTTTTCGCAAAAGACTTCACGATTCAAATATCTGAAACCACGGTTCAAGAGGCTATCGACGCGCAAGTCGCGCGCGGTGCCGTCAAATATCTCGGTGTTGAAATTTCTCCTGAGGAAGCGACGATTGATTTCCGCGACGACAATACCGCCGCTATCAGCGCAAAGTTTGACGCGGTGGCCTTCGGTTATCCGAGGCAAGTAGACGGCACGTTCCAAAGCGGTATTCGCTATACGGCCCCCCGACTCTATCTCAATAATATCACCCCCATTGAGGTTGACATTAAAGTCGCGGAGGAAACGCAGAGCGAATTGAACGAGTTAAAATCGACAGCTCGCAAGTTTCTGGAGCGCCAGAGGGACAGTTTTAAATCCGAAAAAAATGCCGAAACCTTGGATAAGATCATAGGCGACAACGCTGAGGACTTTCAAAAATCAATCGTGGCGGGAACCTATAAATTTTTTGAGCTCATCCCCGTCTATGACCTGAACAGTGCCGGATATAAAGGCAGCCTCGCAAGCTTGGCCTTGAAGGATGTTACCTTCTCCGAGGACTATGTGACGGTCACTCTCAGCCCGGTACAAGCCATGGTCGAAATTCTGGGGATGATAGGAATTGGCCTTTTGACAGTTCTATATCTCGGGCATGAGTTTTTCATTCGCGCGGCTCTCAGCAAAGTTGTCGAAGTCGCCGATGGGGCCAAGGAAAAACCCGAGAAAACGATCTCAGGTTACATCGATGTTCCGCCGGGAGACCGCGCAGATTTTGCACTGGCCTTACCAGAACATACGCGTCTGACGAATGCGGAACCCGGCTGTCAATATTTCCGCGTGACGCCCGATCCGAAGATCGAAGGCCGATATCAAGTCGAGGAGCGTTTTGACGATCAAGCCGCCTATGATTTTCATGCGGAGCGCACAGCCAAGACAAAATGGGCGAGGATTACGCGCAATATAAAGCGGTCCTACACGACCGATTAGGCAATTAGCTCAAGCCACTCATCTTCGGTCAAAACCTTCACGCCGGCGGCTTCCGCCTTTTTCAACTTTGACCCGGCTCCCGGTCCGGCGACCAGATAATCCGTTTTCTTGGACACACTGCCGGACACTTTTGCGCCGAGAGATTGCGCGCGAGCTTTGGCTTCATCGCGGGAGAAGCGTTCAAGCTTTCCGGTAAAGACCACTGTTTTCCCGGCAACAGGCGAGTCGGACGTAGGCGCTTCGGCATCTTGGATTTCAAGCTGTTCCGTCAAGCGATCCACGATGGCAAGATTGGACTCGGAACCAAAATATCCGGCCAAACCGCCCAAAGCCGCCTGCCCCATTCCGTCAATCCCCAGCAGAGCTTGATAGGGTTCACTGGTTTCATCTTTCAACTGCGGAATAGCGGCGCGAAATTTATCCCAGCTGTTGAAATGCTGCGCAATAAGCCGCGAATTGGTACGCCCGACATGGCGTATGCCTTGGCTGTAAATCACGCGGTCAAATGGGATGTTGCGGCGCGCATCAATCGCATCGAAAAGTTTAGTCGCGCTCGTTTCGCCAAAGCCTTCCCACGTCTCAAGCTTAATTTCATCATTCCGCGCGCGCAGGGTGAAGATATCAGCAGGCTCTTTAATAAGGCCCTTTTCGAAAAACGCTTCAATCTGCCGTTCGCCCAGACCGTCAATATCAAAAACTTGCCGCGAGACGAGATGCACGAGGGACTGAACCGCTTGGGCAGGACATAACAAACCGTTGGTACAGCGCCTGACAACATCTTGCTTACCCGTTTTCTCATCAACATCAGCGCCCACAGGCGCGGAGCATACGGGGCATGTCGTGGGGAATTCGAAAGCTGCGCCCACGCTCGGCTCAACAACGCGCAAGACTTGCGGGATGACATCGCCCGCCCGCTGTATCTCTACGCTGTCTCCGGCTTTGACGCCAAGGCGCGCAATTTCGTCCGCATTATGCAAAGTCGCATTGGACACGACGACGCCGCCGACCGTGATAGGCGTGAGGCGCGCGACAGGGGTGAGCGAGCCTGTCCGCCCAACTTGAATGTCTATGGACTCGATAACAGTAATCGCTTTTTCGGCAGGGAATTTATGCGCGATGGCCCAACGCGGGGCGCGGGAGACAAAGCCCAAACGGTCCTGCAGGGCGAGATCATCAACTTTATAAACAACGCCGTCGATGTCATAGCCGAGACCCGCCCGATGCGTCAGAATATTATGGTAATGCGCAATCATTGCTGCGGGTCCGTCGTGTCTTTGCATTAGGGGATTCACACTAAATCCCCACGCTTTTATTTTTTCGACAGCCTCCATTTGCGTCTCGGCAAAAGGCTCGCTCACCTCCCCCCATGTATAAGCAAATAATTTCAGGGGCCGCGATGCTGTTACGCTCGGGTCGATCTGGCGCAGACTGCCCGCCGCTGCATTCCGGGGATTTTTATATTCGGCCTTGCCCGCTGCAGCTTGCGCCTTGTTCATCGTCTCAAAATCATCATGCGCGATGTAGACTTCGCCCCTGATTTCCAGAACGTCTGGCCAGCCCTCGCCCGAAAGCGTTTTCGGCACGGTATCTAATGTCGATAGATTGGCCGTGATATCTTCTCCTACGCGGCCATCTCCGCGCGTGGCCCCGCTCACAAATTTTCCGTTTTCATACCGAACAGCCGCCGACAACCCGTCGATCTTGGGTTCAGCGGTGAAGGCCAGAGGTGCTTCCTCCGGCAGGCTTAGGAAGCGTTTTATACGCGCCACGAAATCGGAAACATCCTCATCGCTGAACGCATTATCCAGCGAGAGCATGGGGATACTATGCTTGATCTTCCCGAATTTACCCGAAGGTTTGACGCCAACCGATTGCGTTGGGCTGTTTTTTTCAATGAGATGCGGATACTCAGTTTCAAGCGCAATTAGTTCTTTTCGAAGCGCGTCATAATCTGCATCGGAAATTGCGGGATTGTCGTCCTGATAATAAAGCGCATCCGCCGCGCGGATTTCGCGGGAGAGCCACGCAATTCGCTTATCGGGCGTCATGACGCCATGAGTTGCCGCGCTGCCGCCCGGGCTTCTTGCGTGATGGTTTCGCCCGCGAGCATGCGCGCGATTTCTTCCTCGCGGTCTGCATCTAGAATTGATGTGACGGAGGTGGTCGTTGTTTTGCCCGTCGAATGTTTCTCTATACGGAATTGGCTATTAGCACAGGCGGCGACCTGCGGACTATGGGTGACAGTGAAGACTTGCGCATGATCGGCCAACCGCGACAGGCGTTTCCCGACCGCTGCAGCCACCGCGCCGCCGACGCCTTGGTCGACTTCGTCAAAGACCATCACGGCGTTATTCTGACCGGCAAGGGCAACCTTAATCGCAAGAGCAAAGCGCGCCATTTCGCCGCCGGACGCAATCTTCTCAAGCGGTCCAATCGGTGTGCCGGGGTTTGTTGAGACCAGAAAACGAACTTGATCAACACCTGCCGCGCTCTCCGGCCCCGAGGATATATCTGTTTTAAACTGCGCACGTTCCATTTTCAGCGGCGGCAGTTCGATAGCGACCGAGGCATCAAGAGTTCGAGCCGCAGCCTTGCGAGCTTTTGAAAGCGATTTCGCCGCCTTGTCATAGGCAGCTTGCGCTTTCTCGGCGCGCTGCCGTGTTTTTTCAATATCCATCACAACAGTTTCAATCGCCTGCAGTTCACTTGCGAAACCCGTGCGTTTCGCAGCAAGCTCACCGACGGGAACATCGTATTTCCGCGCCGCTGCGCGAAGCGCAAAGAGGCGTTTCTCCGTAGATTCGAGTTTCCCCGGCTCTATATCAAAACTCTGCGCGGCCACCGTGACGGCCTCCCTTGCCTCTTGGGTTTCAAGCATAGCCCGTTCCAGCGCCGCAGCGGCGGACTTCAGAGATTGCGTTGCCTTAACTTCCGTGTCGCCAAATTTCGTGCGCAACCGATCTATACCGGCAAGCGCCATAGACAGGCGGGCTTCAAATGCCCCGTCTTCCCCAAGCGCGTCTTGCGCTGCGGTAAGTTCTGTAATCGCGCCCTCAGCGCCTTGCAGAAAACGGCGTTCATTCGCCAGTGTCTCATCTTCACCCTCGCGCGGGTCAAGTCGGTCCAACTCTGCGATGGCATGTTCCAAAAACTCGCGATCTTCGCCCGCCTTCGCTTGCAAAGCGACGAGCGAATCAAGCTCTCGTTTTGTCTCCTGCCGCGCCGTGTAGGCAGTCCGAACCGCGTCCAACTCCGGCTGGTAGCCACCAAACTGATCAAGCAATGAGATATGCGTGGTCGCGTCCAACAATCCGCGCCCGTCATGTTGGCCATGCACTTCCAGGAGCAATCCCCCAAGCCGCGATAAAAGCTTCACACTGATAGGTTGGTCATTAACAAAGGCGCGGCTGCGGCCATCCATATTTAGCGTGCGGCGAAGGGTAAGGTCCTCCGTTTCATCAAAATCAATGTCCTGCTCTTTCAGAACCATCCAGACAGGATGCTTATCAGATAAGGTGAAGCTGGCCGTACATTGTGCTTTGTCCGTTCCGCTACGGACCAAAGCCCGGTCCGACCGCGCGCCGGTAGCCATGCCTAAGGCATCTAACAATATTGATTTACCTGCACCGGTTTCGCCGGTCAGGGCCGTCAGCCCTTTGGTGAAATCAAGGTCGAGCGCCTCGATTAAAACAACATTGCGGACTGATAACCCCGATAACATAGACCGAGAACCCTAGAACAAGCGTTCTTTGAGACGGGTCCAATACCCCTTGCTGCGAGGTTTGTTTATCTCTTCGTCCAAATTGACGCCGTAATTCTCGAGGAGCTCATAGCTGTCGGCATACCATTCACTGTTCGGGTAGTTATACCCGAGCACGGACCCAACGAGCTTCGCCTCTTGGATAACACCGATAGACACGTAACTCTCGACAAGACGATGAAGCGCTTCCTCTGTTTGAGACGTCGTTTCGTAATCCGATACGACCGTCTTGAACCTGCCGATGGCTGCAAGATGTTGATTGTCTTTGAGGTAATAGCGCCCAATAGACATTTCCTTACCCGCAAGATGGTCATGTGTGAGCTCCAGCTTTAAGCGGGAGTCTCGCGCGTAATCACTTTCCGGATAGCGCCTAACGACTTGCTGCAGCGCCGCTTCGGCTGATGTGGTTGTGGCTTGGTCCCGGCCGACGTCATAAATTTGGTCATAATAATTTATCGCGATCAAATAATGCGCATAAGGCGCAGAGTCTGATCCGGGATGCAGTCCAATAAAACGCTGCGCCGTCGCGACGCTTTCGTCATAATCCGCTGACCGATAAGAGGCATATGCGCTCATAAGCATGGACCGACGGGCCCATTTCGAGAACGGATGCTGACGTTCGACTTCTTGGAAGAGCAGCTTAGCGCCACCCCAATCACTGCGGTCCATTCGGCTAAGCGCTTGATTGTAAATCAGTTCTGCCGGACGCTCGACATAAGCAAGTTTTTCTTTCTTATTGCCTGCGCAGGCCGTTAGGATCATCAGCATAGCGCCAATTAGCAGTAAGCGGAGAGCTGAATTTGAGCGTGTAATAATGGACATGAAACCCGTTCAATCTAAAATCTGCCCCGCAAATCCGTACAAGACTCACAAAAAGGACTTCCTAATTTAGGGTGCTTTAGAGGTTTTAGATTGCCGCGGAAAGTGAGAAAAACGTTAGGCTAAGATAGATTTCAGATGCGCTCTATCTTCAGTTTCGTTCTCCGGCATGACCATAGTCGTGAATTTCCACGCTGTCGGCGTTCCGTAGAGTTTCATCAGTAAGTCATGATTGAGCCCGTGACCGGACTTAAATGTTGTGACGCGTCCTAAAATTGGCCCGCCTAGATAGAGATCACCCAGAAGATCCAAGGCCTTGTGACGCACAAACTCGTCTTCAAATCTCAACCCATTTGGGTTTAGTATTTTGTCATTATCGACAACAACAGCATTATCGTAAGATCCGCCCTTGGACAGGCCGGCCGCTTGCAAGGCCGCGACTTCATGAATGCGGGCGAATGTGCGGGCCCCTGCCAGGCGTTCCCGAAATGATCTGACGTCAGGGACGATTTTCAACCGCTGATGGCCGATAGCTTTTTCTTTAAAGTCAATCGTCACATCGAGTTCAAGACGACCGCAAGGTTCAATCTTTGCCCATGTGTCGCCGGATTTCACCTCGATGGTTTCCGTGACTTTCACATATTTTCGCGGGGCGGGCTGTCTGTGAACACCTACCTGCTCAATTAGACGCAAAAACGGTTCAGCCGATCCGTCCAAAGCAGGCAGCTCCGACCCGTCCAGCTCAATGTCGAGGTTGTCGATACCTGCTGCGCTAAGCGCGGCCAGTAAATGCTCAATGGTCGAAACACCGACGCCTGCCGCATTAGAAAGTGTCGTGCAATTTCTAACACCGGTCACAAGATCAGGGCGAACCGGAACAATATTATCTCGATCAGTAATGTCAGACCGAACAAACCGAAGTCCAGAGCCTACAGGGGCAGGACGCATGGCCAAACGCGTGTGCTGGCCATTATGCAGGGCAACACTGGCCGTTACGGCGGGTGACTTGAGGGTGGATTGGCGACGAATATTCATAAAAACGGCATATAACCTGTCTAATCTGAATACACCTTATACGGAATTAAGACAGGCTTAAGAAACAATCCATGTCGGATTGTTTCAGTTAATGACAAAAAAGCCACACTCGGGAGAGCGCAGCTTTTTCGCTTATTTGGGGAAGAAAGCCTTCGCTATCGATTTTGTCGTCTGAGAAAACTCGGAATTTCAAGCTCATCATCCGTGTCGCTTCCGAATAAATCTCCACTCGGGGCCGGACGGCTCGTAACTGTTTTCCTTGGTGCAGGCGCGGCGCTCTTACGGCGTCCAAAAAAACCAAATGGGCTGCGCGCCGGGCTTGCCGGAGCTGCATCAGGAATTGGTGCCGGTGTGGGCGTCAATGCCGGCGCAGGCGTAGGTGCCGTATAACCTTCCGGCTGGATCCGTGGTGGATAAGGTTTTGGAGCGGTGTATGGCGGCGGGGCGTTTACGGCGACTTGCTCTTCCTCGCGGTCAAATTGATAAGCTTCAAAGGCTTTTCGAGCCTCCGCTTCTGCAGCAGCAGCCTCTTGCGCACGTTCATGCACGCCCAGTTCGACAACTTTCATCGGCTCCGGCGCAGGCGCTGCCTTTGGCGCGAAAGATACGGGTTTGGAGTCTGCAACTGAGATTGCATCCACCCCTGTCGCGACGACGGACACTCGAATAATGCCGTCAAGGTCATTATCAAGAGCTGAACCGACAATGATATTTGCGTTTTCATCGACTTGATTACGAATCAAATGGGCAGCTTCATCAACTTCGTAAAGCGTGAGGTCGCTTCCGCCCGTAATGTTGATCAAGACGCCTTTAGCGCCTTTTAAGGAGACATCATCAAGCAGTGGGTTATTGATCGCCGCTTCTGCGGCTTCGACGGCGCGGCGTTCGCCCGTGGCCTCGCCTGTGCCCATCATGGCTTTGCCCATCTCGTCCATAACGGTGCGGACATCGTTAAAATCGAGATTAATCAGACCCGGCACAACCATCAGATCAGTTACGCCGCGAACGCCGGAATGAAGCACTTCGTCAGCCATAGAGAAGGCATCGGACATCGTCGTTTGCTCTGTCGCAACTCTAAACAGGTTCTGATTTGGAATCGTAATCATCGTATCGACAGAAGAATAAAGGTTTTCAATACCTTGCTCCGCCAGCTTCATGCGGCGCGACCCTTCAAACATAAATGGCTTTGTCACAATACCGACGGTCAAAATACCGCGATCTCTGGCAGCGCGCGCGATGACCGGCGCTGCGCCTGTTCCTGTACCGCCGCCCATTCCGGCAGCGACGAATAGCATATGCGCACCATCAAGATGTTCCATGATTTCGTCGAGGCTTTCTTCAGCAGATTGCTCGCCAATCTCAGGACGCATCCCCGCGCCGAGGCCTTGCGTGATGCCTGACCCCATTTGGACTTTCCGCGAAGCAGAGCTTAGCGCCAAGGCTTGGGCGTCCGTATTGGCGACGATGAAGTCTACGCCGTCAAGGCCCGCAGCGATCATATTGTTAACGGCATTGCCGCCGGCGCCGCCGACTCCGATCACCACGATGCGTGGCTTTAGCTCGACTGATTCCGGCATATGAAAGTTAATTGGCATGACAGCACCCAAATTATGGTCAATGATTTGTAAATGAACCTTTGGGTGCAAAGGTTTAATGCCATATTAACCGCATTAACTTTTTGCTGAATTTTGTCTTAAATATTCAGTATTTAGAAGTTTTCTCGTAACCATTGCATAGACCGAACCACGGCATTTCCTGAATATCTTTGCTTTCTAAACCGGCGTCCGGATAGATCGGGCGGGCCTTTTACGACCTCAGGTCTTTCCTCAAAAACATTTTTCAACAAACCGGTCGCAACGGCAAAATCCGGGCGGCTCATCTCTTCCGACAGCCCAAAGACACCATGCGCCTGCCCTATCCGAACGCGTTTTCCCAACACATGGGTCGCAAGCTCGCGAACTCCGTTCAAATGAGCCCCTCCGCCCGTCAGAACCACTTGACGTCCGGAATAGGTTTCCAGCCCGGCCTTATGAATACGTTCGCGCAAAAGCTCTAAAGTTTCTTCAACCCGAGATCGAATGATGTTTGTAACTATCGAGCGAGGTTCATACCTTAATTCATCCTGCGCAGCGATTGGCGGGCACGGCACCATTGCCGTCTCATCATCGGCACCGTGTAAACATGAGCCATATATCATCTTGATTCGTTCAGCCGCCTCAAACGGCGTGGATAACCCGCGCGCAAGGTCAGACGTGATGTTTCGGCCACCAACGCCTAATGCATCCACATGCACCATAGTATTGTCTCTGAAAATCGCCGCAGACGTTATGCCTGCCCCGAGATCAATGAGCGTCACGCCCAAATCCCGCTCATCCTCAGTCAAAACAGATAAGGCTGCGGCGTAAGGGCTAACGGTTACAGATCGGATCGTAAGATGGCACCGCTCTATACAATGAGCGAGATTTCGGAGCGGACCAATGCCGCCTAAAACAAAGTGCATATCAACGCCTAATTGCCGTCCATACATACCGCGCGGGTCACGAATGCCGTCCTCTCCATCAACCTGCCAATTCAGCGGAATTGCATGCAATATGGCATCTTCCGCTTGGGAGAGCTCGGAAAGGGATGAATTTAAGACGCGGTTTAAGTCACGATCTACGACGGCGCCGCTGGCAAATTCAGTCTGCACGGTCATATGTTTAGACCGCATGGACCGCAGCGCCACGTTCACGCAGACGTCTTGCACGGTCACCCCTGCCGCGCGCTCAGCCTTTTCAACCGCGGCGCGGATTCCGACTTCAGCAGCCTCAAGATCAACAACGGCGCCGCCCTTTAGGCCTGACGAGACGCCAAAGCCCGATCCGATCAACCTTACGCCCAAACCCGGCTCTTCCTGCCCAATGAGGCAAACAACCTTGTTCGATCCAATGTCGAGCACACAGACCGTTTCCGGCTGACGTTTTGTCGAATTGCCGAACACGACTAGCTGGAGTGCGGAACTTGAACAGGACGCGGCGTCAAGCCGATACGGTCATGCAAACGCAAATCAATAGTCCCCACATCACGAGACAGAATAAATCTCTCTCTATCGAGCTGGGCCAATCGCGAGATTGCTACATCCACATTATCAAACGGCAAACGCACGATTGTGCCCTTGGTCAAATGTAAATCCCAACGTCCTGACGGAAACTGCACAAGGCTCTCTACGCGCGACCATATGTCATGATGGTCTCGCAGTTTTGCTTCGATGAGTTTCGCATCTAACGCGGCCTGCGGGCCGACGTAGGTTTTCAAGCCTTTCGGGACAGACAATGCCTGTTTCACAGGAACGATAGGCTCACCGGACTCCGCCAATAAAAATAGCTCACCCTCATTTTGCCAAAGGGCATAGGGCGTTGTTTCGACAACTTGAACGATTATCCGATTCGGCCAGAGCCGGCGCACAACGGCGCGGTCAACCCATGGCAGGCTCTCGGTTCGGTCTCTGGCAGCGTCCAAGTCCACGCCGAAGAAATAACTGCCTCTTTGAATCTGTGCGGCCAAACGGATATCGCGCTCATTCAGACGCCCCTCTCCCATGACATCGACTTGCTCAACCACAAAACCTGCGGCCATAAGACGTTCGATTTTCCAGTTGTTCAAATTTTCACGGATAGCGGGCAGATAGCCACCGAGCCAAAGCCCTAGAAAAATGAGGGCCAAAAACGTACCAACGATTTTTAGGATAAACGTCATAAAGGCTTTTGGAGAATGCTTAGCCGCCCGCATTTGCGCCGCCATCCAATTTTGGGATCCGCGCAGTCCGGGCTTCATCGGACTGACTCGCATCATCCCATTAAACTTAGAGCGTCGTTTTTTTAGCGCGGCCATGAAGCGTCCTCAACCATCCAGCGGCAAAGCTGATCAAAACTGATCCCGAGATGCGCGGCCTGTTCAGGCACGAGCGACGTCGGGGTCATTCCGGGTTGAGTATTCACTTCAAGCATTACGATTTTGTTTACCACATTGTCCTGAGTGCAGTTTTCATCATTAAATCTGAAATCTGCGCGGGAGACACCTCGGCATCCCAGCGCTCTATGGGCTTTTGCCGCCCAATCCAGGCAGAGGCCTGTGACATAGTCCGGCAAATTAGCAGGGCAAACGTGCTCTGCGGCATTGTCGCCGTATTTTTCTTCGAAATCATACCAGCCTTTTGGAATAATTTCCGTGACGCATAACGCTTCGCCGTCCCTAACCGCGACCGTAAGCTCGCGTCCGGGAATGTAGCTTTCCACAACGACAAACTCGCCCATCTCTACATCGGCATTTATTGCTGCGCGCTGGTCGGCATCCTCGCCGCGAATAATATAAACAGATTTAGAGGAGCCTTGCCCGTTCGGTTTCACGACATATGGGATTGGAACAGGATCGTCTTTTGCGATATCTCGCCTCGAATATAGCCCGCCGTCCGCGACCGTAATGCCGACAGATTTCATAATGTGCTTGGCCCTATGCTTGTCCATTGCAAGGGCGGAGGCCATGACGCCCGAATGCGTGTAGGGTTTGCCATACATATCGAGCACGCCTTGCACGCGGCCATCCTCGCCCCAATCACCATGCAAAGCATTGAAAATAACATCGGGCTTTGTTTTGCTTAATTGCTCCCAAAGCGCATGAGTGACATCTATTTCAACGACGTCATAATCAAGACGGCGCAAAGCATCCGCGCAGGCCGCGCCCGTAATCAACGATATTTCCCGCTCCGAAGACATCCCGCCTTTTAGGACAGCTACACGCTTCATGCTGCATCTCCGATACGGCGGATTTCCCAGCTCAGTTCTATACCTTGGCTCGCCAAAACCTTCGCCCTCACCGTTTCGCCTAAAGCCTCCAAATCTGCCGCAGTAGCGCCGTCAGCATTGATCATAAAATTACAATGCTGCTCACTCATCTGCGCGCCGCCGACACGTAGGCCTCGACAGCCTGCGGCGTCTATGAGTTTCCAAGACGAATGACCATCAGGGTTTTTAAATGTGGATCCTCCCGTTTTTTCGCGAATAGGTTGGCTGGCTTCCCGCTTGGCAGTGATTTCATCCATACGTGATTTAATGGCCGCAGGTTTATCTGCTGTGCCGCGAAAGACGGCCTCGGTGAAAAACAGATCTTTCGGTGCGCCGCAATGCCGATAGCTATAATCCATCTCGTCCAAATCCATGACTTGTCGGCGCCCTCTGCGGTCTAGCGCTATCACGCTTTGCAAAACATCCTTAGTTTCAGTCCCGTAGCACCCGGCGTTCATGCGGAGTGCCCCGCCGATTGTGCCGGGGACACCGGCGTAAAATTCAAGTCCTGCAATGCCTGCCTCTGCGGCTTTCTTAGCGACCGTCTTATCCAAAGCCGCTGTACCGGCCGTAACCGACATTCCATCTGTCGACACTTTTGCAAATGCAGGTCCCAGCCTCACCACAACGCCCTTAACGCCGCCATCTCGGATTAAGGTATTTGACGCAACGCCCAGTATTTGAACGGAAATATCACCAGGAGTGGAGCTTAAAAAATGCGCGAGATCAGCTTCGTCCTTTGGCATGAACAGCGCTTCAGCTTCGCCGCCAACCCGCAGCCACGTATATGGTGCCAGCTTTACATTGGCCCGCAAGCTACCGCGCACATCGGGTAATCTGTCGAGCAGGCTCACAGTTTTGAAAGCTGCTCTGAAAGATCAGCGGCCCAATAAGTTATATCCCCAGCGCCGAGACAAACGATTAGATCGCCGGGCTGTAAGTTTGGATGCAGATCGCTCGGCAATGTGCCCTTGGATGTAAGGGCCACATCGCGGTGACCATGACTGCGAAGACTCTCCGCCAGAGACGGTCCTGAAATCCCTTCAATCGGCGCTTCGCCCGCGGCATACACATCCGCGACATAGACATAGTCAGCATCATTGAAACAGGTCGAAAATTCTTCAAAGTGATGGGAGAGGCGAGAATATCTGTGGGGCTGCACCACCGCATGAACGCGGCCTTTGGACACTTGCCGCGCGGCTTGTAAAACCGCACTTATTTCCACGGGATGATGCCCGTAGTCGTCAATGATATCGACGTCATTCCATTTCCCGACATGGGTGAAACGGCGTTTGACGCCGCCGAAACTATCCAGACCTGCCCGTACCTTTTCAGCATCCAAGCCAAGTTCACGCGAAACCGCAATAGCCGACAAAACATTTTGCGTGTTGTGTTTTCCGGCCATTGGCAAAAACAGGTCCGTCCACCGATCTTCAACGCCGTCAGGGCCGCGAAAGACAACATCAAAGCGCGAGCCTTCCGTCTCCAAACGCAAGTTCTCCGCGCGCACATCGGCTTGCGGGTTGAAGCCATAGGTAATGACGCGTCTGTCCGTGATACGGCTGACAAGCGCTTGAACTTCCGGATGATCAATACAAAGAACGGCAAAGCCATAAAAGGGCAGGTTTTCCACGAATGTCGAGAAAGCATTCCGAAGCGTGTCGAAATCCCCGTAATGTTCCATATGCTCCGGGTCGATATTTGTCACAACCGCAACTGTCGGGAGGAGCTTTAGGAACGACCCATCGCTCTCATCGGCTTCAACGACCATCCACTCGCCGAGGCCGAGCTTAGCATTGGATTTATACGCATTGATAATCCCGCCATTAATCACAGTTGGATCGAGCCCGCCGCCCTCTAACAATGCCGCAATCATGGTCGTTGTGGTCGTCTTCCCGTGCGTGCCGCCAACAGCTACTGTCCATTTAAGACGCATAAGCTCCGCGAGCATTTCCGCTCGGCGGACGACGGGAATAGCGCGCACGCGGGCCTCGACTAATTCCGGATTATCTGCCTTTATGGCAGAAGACATGACGATGGCGCCTGCCCCATGAACCTGCTGAGCTTTCTGCCCAATGAAAATTTCCGCGCCGAGGCGCTTCAAGCGGGCCGTATTCGTGCTCTCACGCGCATCGGAACCTTGGACTTTATAGCCAAGGTTCAGCATGACTTCTGCGATACCCGACATACCAATGCCGCCAATGCCGACGAAATGGATGGGGCCAAGGTCAAACGGGACTTTCGTCGCGAGTGCGTTTTGTTTGAGGTTTGTTTCGGACATAATAGCCTTAGCTGACAGTTGTGATGACCAACTGTGCGAGATCGCGGGCCGCGTTCGGACGCCCGAGGGCACGGGCAGAAGCGGCAGCGGATGAGAGCCAGTTCGAATCATTTAATCTATCCTGCAAGATATTAGCGACAGATTCTGAGGTAAACTCAGATTCAGGCAGAATATCGGCAGCCTCATGGCTCTGCAGTGACTTTGCATTGGCCGTTTGATGGTCATCCATCGCAATTGCGAGGGGTATGAGGAGAGACGGTTTTCCCATTAAAGCGATCTCGGAGACGGAAGATGCGCCTGAACGGGCGACAATGTAATGGGCTTTTGCGAGGTGGGTTTCGATATCAGAGAAGAAACTTTCGCAGACGGCCTCGACGCCTGCGTCGGCATAAGCCGCTCTTGCCGTTTCTAACTCACCCTTCGTTGTTTGTTGAACGACTTTCAGTCTCGCGCGCATGTCTGCCGGCAGACTTGCAATCGCTTTGGGCAAGCATTGTGACAATATCCGCGCGCCGAGGCTGCCGCCCACGATAAGCAAATTTATTTCATCTGTCGGCGGCTCATATGTGGCCGGCACGGCCTTTGCGATTTGCGCGCGCATTGGATTTCCAAGAGATTTGATATTGGCTTTCGAGCTGACTTTCTCCAGCGCCTCAAATCCGGACACGACATAGGTGGCCTTGGCGGCGAAGACACGGTTGACGCGGCCGAGCACGGCATTCTGTTCGTGTAGGATAGTTGGTAATCCCGCCGACTGCGCAGCGCGCATCGCTGGAAAAGCCGGATAACCGCCAAACCCAACGACAATATCCGGCTTCCAGTCTTTGATGAAAGCTTTGGCTTGCCTCACGCCGCGCATCAGTTTCAAAATGCCTTTAATGGCCTGTATTGGTTTTCGCGGCGAGATGGAAGCGGCTTGAACTTCTACAACGGGGTCCGCCGGGATACGCCCGCTATGTTTTTGTCCCCGCGCATCGGTCATCAGGGCGATGTCCCAC
>ENA-ORXR01001446-ORXR01001446.1-marine-metagenome-genome-assembly--contig:-NODE-1446-length-25124-cov-8.237474_pt1 | contig 25124 bp, 12 predicted proteins | sample MGYA00237866_ERZ511479 | MGnify/ENA metagenome assembly ERZ511479 | reverse complement strand
ACCCCATCGTGCACGAGGACCGACCAGAGGGAGAGCGCGCCCATAAACGCCGCGTAGGCGCCCCGGTGGACGGGCACCACAAAGGGAAAGGCGTGAAAGTAGAGGCCCTGCGCGTACCCGTCCAGCGGGTGAAAGGCAAACGCGGCAAACGGCGTCGGCGCGCCGACCGCGTGGTGCGCCGCGTGCCACCCCGACAGCAGCGGGAGGGTGTGCAACGCGCGGTGCAGCCAGTAGCTGTACGTTTCGCCAGCGGCGACAAAGAGCACCGCCGTGGCGGCCGTGGCGGCGGCGCCCCCGGGCTGCGCCGCCCACGTGGCAAAGCGCTTGTCGCCGCCCGCCGCGGCGGCCACCTCCCACGGCGCGGCGAGCAGCGCCATGACCGCCAGGGACCACACCGAGTGGGCGGCGTGCCGCCCGAGGCGCCGCGCCGACCGCGCGTCGAGGGTGTACCCGGGGTGACACCGCGCGCGGAGGAGGTGGAAGCACACGCCATAGTCGGCGGCGGCGACGAGGAGGAAGAGCGCGAGCGCGACCGTGTAGTTGGTCGCCCACACCCGCGCCGTGCGCGCCGCCCAGTCGGCGCCCGTGGCGCACGCGGGCGTGCGCGCGCACGCGGCGGCGGCGGCGGACGCGGCGGCGGCGGCTTGGCGTGGGAGGGAGGCGCCGGGGGTGGACGCGCCGAGGGTGGGGGGGGGGAGGCGTGGGAGGACCCGGCCGGCGGCCGCCCACCAGCCGGGGGGGGCGGCCGCGGAGAGCAGGGGGGCGACTTGGCCGGCAAACGATAACACGTCCATGATCGCCGTTGCGCCGCGACCGTCTGGTTGAGCGGCTGCGTGGAGGGGTGTGGGCAACCTGCCGACAGGGACGATGGGAAGGGCTTTTTGGGGGGGGAAAGGGGGAGGGGAAGGGAAGAGTGATGACAAGGCCAGAGCTGACGGAGAAGGAAGAGGCGGCAGGGGAGGGTGGCCGGGTGGACGGGCTTGCGTGGTGCGCGCCGTCCGTTGCCGAGGTCGTTTCCCCACCGACGCGTCGCCGGCCGACCCTTTTATCGACGTTTGCCGGCGGCGGCGGCCGACCCCCGTTGACGGGTGGCTGCCCCGCCTCGCCCCTTCTGTTGACGGGCGGCCGCCGCGTCTCCCCCCACCCCGTCATGCTCTGCTGACGCGTGGCGGCCCGCCGCCGGATGTCTGGAGGGCGACGCCCCCCCCGCCCCCCCGTGTCTGCAACGCCATGGCGAGCGCGGATGGATCCGCGCGTGCGACGGGCCGCACCGCCCGCCGGGCGACACCGTGATACAGACAACGCGTCAAGCACTCGCGGATGGGCAAACCGCCGGCTGCCGCGTACCGCCAGGCGGGGCGTCGACGGCCCGAGGGGCGTGGGCCGGCCAGGTGGCCGGCGCTCCCCCACGCGAACCGTGCGTTGTGGCAGCCCGTTTGATGGTGTCTGACGTGTGCGAGGTTGCCCGCGCCGAGGCGGGCACAGAGCTCCCTCATGGCAAACAGGGCAGTGCTGTAACAACTTTTTTTTTCTTGTGGGGCGGGGGGGTGAGCCGTCGTCGCGAAGCTCCCCTCCACCGCCACCATGGTTGATACATGCTGGCGCCACGAGACGCCAAACACACGGCTGGTGGGCGCCGTGGACTGACGGGCGACGGGCCGCGCAGGAGGGGGGCAGCAAAAAATCCAGTCGACGGCGCAGTGTCGACCGCACCCCCTGCGACGGCCGCCGCCACGCGGCAGTCGACGCACGACCCCGTCGCCGCGCCCCCCCGGCGACGCAGCCTCGGCGGGCGCCCCGCCGTCCCCGCGCGCCCCGCACAGAAGCGGGTGGGCGTCGCGCCCGCGGGTGGCAGCCCCGCCGCGGGCCGCGCGGCGTGCGGGGCCTGACAGTCCCGGCGGCGGCGGCGCGCGCGTGGCGCCGCCCACGTGCCGGCGCCGCGCGCGGAGCGGCCCCCCCCCCCCCCCCCCCCCCCCCCCCCTTCCCCGCCGGCGGTGCGGGGGCAGACACGCACGCCGCTTCGCCCTTGCGCGCGCGTCGCGGCAGACACGCACAAAATCCCGTCGACGCCCGCCCGCCGGCGGCGAGCCGCGGGGGCCCCGGCGAGCGGGGATCCACACGCGGGCGGGGTGCCCCCCGCGGCGAGCGACGCGGAGCGCGCGCCGCGCGGCGGCGCGAGCGACGTACCCACGCGCGGCAACCACTCTAAGGAGGGCCCGACGGGACACGTGCGTCCACGGGAGTGGCGGCCCGCCCCGCCGTCCAGTCGTGCTCGGAGCCGCTGTGGTGGCGGCCCAGGCGGTGGTGGGGCCCGCTTGTGGTTTCGTCGGCCTCGTGCTGCCCCAGCCCCCGAGAAAACAAGGGCACGGCCGCGCAACGGCCGAGGCAGCCGCTGACAGCAACCATGGCGCCGGGGCCGCACGGATGGGGACGGCGGTTCCCGTGGGGCCGACTGGGAGGCACCGCGGAGTGCCGTCACTGGTCCTCCCAATGCACACGCCGGGGCGTGTCGGATGATGACTCCCCACTCGTGCCCGTGTGGACGCCACAAGTGGCGCACACGCCTGCCGGCGTGGGAGCGGCACCTGATGGCTGCTACCGCCATCGTGCTCACCGCCGCGTGCACGGGCAGAGCACCTGCTGATGAGCCGGCGACGCATATCCGGATTCCAGTCTGTCTCACTGTAAAAATTAGTCGAGGGAGCGTTTTTTTTGGTGGGCTTAACGTCACTAGTTGCTGAAGTCTCGTCATCATGGTGGTTGTATTTGTGTTGACACGACCATTTTGAGAAATTAGGCGGCAGGCGCAGCCACATCACGGCGTCGTGTTCTTGGACGCGATTTTTTGGGGGATTTTTCTGGTCTCAGGATCATGCTCGGGATCAATCCAAGCCATAGATCGTATCCCGTCATACCCGACGACGGCGACAGACCTCTGGTGTGGGGCTTGCGGCGCCGCACAGCAGACGACGTCCGACTCCGCGTCGCCCTGTTGCTTGCCGCGGTGCAGCACCGGCACGACGCTCGGCAGCGACCCAGGGGGCGATGGGGAGGGCATCTACGCATCGGCCGCAACGAATCGGGCGCGCAGGTAGCCATGCCCGCCACTCTCCCTGGGCGCCGCTCCGGCTCGCCCTTCCTGACACCGATGCGGCGGTGCGTGCTCCGCACCGCCGCTAGAGATCCCCTGGAGGTCAGTCTCGTGCGTGCCCCCCGCGGTGCCTGTGCTGAGCCGTGCCCCCCCGGGGACCACCCACCGGCTGTGACAGGCACCGGGCGCACGCGGCTGAAGTGCCCACCCGCGCGCCTGGGACTGGCGGTTGTGGTCAAGAACCAAACATCACCGACGGTAGGTACGAGACCCAGAGACATGTGCATCTCGCCCACTGCAGCTCCCGTTCTGCCTCGTCGCCTCTTCGGCCGTCCCCACACGCACGCACACCCAATGGCCGCACAACATGGCCCCCCGCTCCTTCCGACCCGTCAAGGCGCTGGCCGTCGCCGTCTTGGCCGCTGCCGCAACCGCCATTGCCGCGCCGGTGGCCGCCCAAGATGCCGGCCCCCTCGCCGACCTCTTCCCCACCGCCTCGGCCCTGCGGTCGCGCTTCCCCGACTCAGCGTTTGCCATCAATCCGTCCTCGCTGCCCGCATTGAAAACCGACGCGGGCAGCATCCTCCCCGTCCTCCGTGCCAACACCCCCGTCCTCGGGCTGCCCGACATCCAAATGGAGTACCTGTCCTACACCCTCATCCCCGGCGGCCACAACCTGCCCCACATCCACCCGCGGGGGACGGAGAGCATCTTCGTCACGGAGGGCACCCTCACCGTGTACATTGTCGACGAGTTTGGTCCCGTGCCCCGCACGATTGTCAACACGGTGGTGGCGGGGGGGATTGCTTTCTTTCCGAGGGGGCTCGTCCACGGCCAGTACTGCGCGACCGGCGGCGGGCACTGCAGGTTTAGCGCATTCACCAACTCGGCGGATGTGGGCTTTGTCCCAGTGACAGGCAGCTTGTGCGGTGCGCCGATCAAGGCCGTGGCCGCGTCGATTGGGGGCAGCACGGAGGCGACCGCCGCGGAGATGTGCTCGCGGGTGAGCGCCAACCCGGCGCCGCCCGCGCCGATGGCTTGATGCACTTGACGGGAGGGTGGACCGCTGCAGTTGAGTGATTGAGTGGAAAGCGTAGGGGGGGGGTGAGTGGAGGGCAAAGGCAACCAATGTTGAGCGTCAAACCATTACTGTACCACTGCTGCTGGTCTTCGAGTCACCCAGGGGAGAAAGGGATGCGCAGAGCCGGGAAGACGCACTCACAAATTGACTCGGTTCGGAAATTTGTTCCAGAATACATCCATCAGCTGGACATCGGCTGGTGCGTGCCCCGTGATCGATGCGACCGACGTCAGCATCGCGGGTTGAGTCCTCTCCACGCTCAAACTTGATCCCAGTCGGACAGGCGGTGGCGACCGCGGCGCCATCTTCTCTCCTGCTGTACACCACTCTCCGGCCGCTGTGTGCTCACCGCGACCACCTCGGCGGACGCGAAACCCCCACATCTGCGGCACTATGGACTCTTCTGCGGCTGCCGAAAAGGCGGCCATGGATGCCATGACCGAGGAGGAGCGCGTTGCTTACAAGGAGCAGAAGAAGCTGGCCAAGGACAAGGAGAAGGCCGCCAAGAAGGCGGAGAAGGAGGCCCGCAAGGCCGCCGCCGCCGCCGCCGCGGCAGCTGCCTCTGCCCCCCTCGAGCCAGTGACGTACCGCGGCGGGGACGAGCCGGCGCCGACACAGATGTATGGCGACTATGCGGTGATCCAATCCAACACCCCGCCGGGCGGCTCGGGCCGCACCTTTGTCCGCATCGACGAGCTGCGTATGGAGGCGGTCGACGAGGAGGGCATGGTGTGGGTGCGGGGCCGCGTCCACACCCTGCGGGCCGTCGGTCGCAATGTCTTTTTGGTCCTCCGCCAGTCCACATCAACGGTGCAGGCGGTCCTCGCCGAGGGCGGTGGCACGAGCAAGGCGTTTGTCAAGTGGGCGTCCAAGGAGCTCCCCGTCGAAACGATTGTGGACGTCCACGCCCGCCTCTCCCCTGCCGAGGTGAAGAGCTGCACGCAGGGCGACGTGGAGCTGTCCGTGGTGCGCATGTACGTCGTCTCCCGCGCGGCGCCGACGCCCTTCTCGCTCGAAGATGCGGCGCGCGGGGAGCCGACCACCGCCGACGATGTGCTGCCGCGCGTCGGCCGCGACACGCGCCTGGACGGGCGGGTGGTGGACCTGCGCGTGCCGCCGCACCAGGCGCTCCTGCGCGTGCAGTCGGCCGTGTCGGGGCTCTTCCGCGAGTTCCTGACCGCTCGCGGCTTTGTGGAGATCCACTCGCCCAAGCTCATTGGGGGCGCCAGCGAGGGCGGCGCGGACGTCTTTACGCTCGACTACTTTGGGCGCCCCGCGTGTCTCGCCCAGTCCCCGCAGCTGTACAAGCAGATGGCCATTTGCGGGGATATGGGGCGGGTGTTTGAGGTCGGCCCGGTCTTTCGGGCGGAGAACTCTCAAACGCACCGGCACCTCTGCGAGTTTACGGGCCTCGACTTTGAGATGCAGATCACGGAGCACTACTCAGAGGTGCTCGACTGCCTCGACGCGCTCTTCGTATCCATTTTTGACGGCATCAACGCGCGCTGCACCAAGGAGCTGGAGGTCATTGGCGGCAAGTCGCCGTTTGAGCCGTTTGTGTACTCCCCGGCGGGCACCAACCTGCGCCTCGAGTATCCAACGGCGGTGGCCATGCTCCGCGAGGCGGGGGTGGAACAGGGCGACTTTGACGACCTGTCCACAGAGGTTGAGCGCAAGCTCGGGGAGCTCGTCAAGGCCAAGTACAACACCGACTTTTTTATCTTGACCCGCTTTCCATCTGCGGTGCGGCCCTTTTATACAATGCCCGAGGCGGACGACGACCGCTACAGCAACTCCTTTGACGTCTTTATGCGCGGGGAGGAGATTGTGTCTGGCGCGCAGCGCGTGCACGACGTGGACATGCTGGCGCAGCTGGCCGAGGGCAAGGGCATCGACGTGGCGTCGCTCAAGTCATACCTGGACGCCTTCCGCTATGGGGCGCCGCCGCACGGCGGGGCGGGCATTGGCCTCGAGCGCGTCGTCATGCTCTTTCTCGCGGCTGGGAATGTGCGCGAGTGCTCGTTGTTCCCTCGTGACCCGAAGCGGTTGTCCCCTTGATTGGTTGGCGAGCATCTGGGGAGGGGTCTGGATGGACTGTTTTTTTTTTTCTCCTTTCCTTAAAGCACAAAACCGCACACCTGATGTACAGCCAAAAAACAAGGACCAACGTAATGGACGCCCACGTGCACGATGCCCGTCGTCGTTGACCAACCGTCCCACACTACCACGAGGCATCACCAGCCGAGATGCGCGCGAGCCAACGACGGGGTAGATGGAGGGTGATGCTCGCGCCATTGACGGAAAAGGGGAGGTGATGGACACACACGACGACGGGGGCTGGGAACGACGGGCACGCAAACGACCGAGCGGAGGTGTGGTCGACGCGCACGGCGGCGCCGACAGTTTGGGGGCGACCGCCCCGCCAACGACAGGGAAGGCACGACGCGCTCGTCAACGCCAGGGAAGTGCAACGACCGACGCCATCCGTCATCAAGCATCGCCGCCGGAGAGAGAAAAAAAAAAACGAAGAGCAGGAGGATCCAGAAATCAATCAACCAAAGCAGCCAGGCGCGGCGTGTCCGCCCTTCCAGATAAAACATGCCCCCCACAGGGTAACTCAGACAAAGCAACAACCCCCGCCCCAGCGTGGTAACAGCAGCATCGACAGGAACGGACAGCCAGTGCGGCACACCTGCCGCTGACCTCCAGCCAAACGATACAATCATGTTGGCACGAGAAAGCAATAGCATGATAAATGGGCACCAACAAGAGGAACAGATCGGAAGCAACAGCAAAACGTAACCAGCACACCGCAGAGCGACCAAACAACGCGACAAGATCCTGTGGCATGCAGCCTTGGCTTGGTCCGAGGCACGCCTTGACAGCCCGTGACAGCATCAGCCCCAGGCGAGGACCAGATACCAACAACCACCAGCAGGATGTTCCTCCCGAAGGAGACCCTTAGTCGCGACGGGAGCCTGCGTGAAATGCAACCAAGACGAAAGCCGACGAGAAAAAATCAGAAACAGGAAGTGCACGGGTTAGAAAAGAGTCCGCGAGTCCCAAACGCTCGGCAGCACGCCGAGGCCGCGGCAGAGAAAAAGCAACTCCAGCCGCACACCCCACACATCCGCAATAAAAACAAGCACGTACGCTTTGGGGAGCGAGACAGGGACCGGCGCGGCGACCGGTGGTGCCGCGGCGACCGATCCCGCGGCGACAGATCCCGCGGCGACCGATCGCGCGGCGAGTGGTCGCGCGGCGACCGTTCCCGCTCGCGGGGCGAGCGCGAGAGCGAGCGCTTCCGCGGCGACCGCTCACGGCGGCCGCCGCGGCCATTTGGCGACCCGACCGGCGAGCGGCTGCCGCTGCGGCCGCGGCCGACCGCCACGCCACCGCGCGGGGAGGGCGACTCCCCGCCGCCCTGCGGCGACGTCAGGGCCGGCGGGGGCGCCTCTGCGCCCGCCCCGTCGGCGCGGGCGGGGGAGCCGCCGCCGCCGCTGCCGCCGCCGCCCGCCGCCGGGCCAGGGGAGCCGACCGGCGAGCGCCTCGACGCCCCGTCTGCCGGCACCGCCGCCCCGTCGGCGGTGCCGCCGCCGGGTGAACCCGGCGGCAGCGACGAATCCCGCCGCGGCGAGCGGCTGCGCGCCGGCGGCGAATTGCGGCGGCCGCCGTCGCGGCCCCGCTCCCGACTGTCGCGGACGTCGCGGCCGTTGCGCCCAGAGTCGCGGTAGCCGTCACGGTAGCCGTCCCGGTCGCGGCTGCCCCCGTCGCGGCGGTGGCCGCCGTCGCGGTGGCCGTCCACCCCGCCGCGGCCGCTCTCCCGATAGCCCCCGCCGTCGCGATAGCCGCCGTCGCGGTAGCCGCCGCCGCCGCGGCCGTCGCCGTCGCGATAGCCGCCGCCGCCGCCGCCGCCGCCGCCGCCGCCGCCGCCGCCGCCATAGGCGTCGCGGCGGGGGGGGGGGCGCACGGGGCTGCCGGGCATGCGGCGCGCGGGAGCATCCAGCGGCAGCACCGATGAGGACGTGCAATCCCGCTGGGTGTGGCCCTTGTCGCCGCACCGCCAGCAGCGGTCCGCCCAGTTCCCGTTGGGGCACTCGCGGGAAAAGTGCCCGGGCTGCCCACAGTTGTAGCAGCGCAGATCCGGTTCATTGGGCCCGCCGCCGCCGCCGCCGCCAGGAGCACCACCACCATACGGGCCGTAGCCGCCATAGCCGCCCATCCCCGGGGGGCCGCGGAAGCCTCCCGCCATCGGCCCCATCGGCGGGCCGTCCATGCCGCGGCGGCCGGCGGAGCGGGCAAACTCCACCGTTATGCGGTCCCCATCAATCCGACGACCGTGCAGCTGGTACACCGCTTCATCCGCATCGCGCGGGTCGGACATCTCCACAAACGCAAAGTCCGTCTTGACGTCAACATCGACCACACGGCCATAGCGGCGGAACAAGTCCTCCAGCTCCCGCAACCGCATTTGGCGAGGCAGGTTGCCCACAAAGATGCGGGTACCACCCATGGTGAGTGTGGGGGGGGGACAAGCGTTAAGGTACAGGAGAGGGGGGGGGAGTGAGTGCACACCAAACAAACCGGCCGGAAACCACTGGCGCGCCTCCTCCGCGCCCCACAACTGAGTCGCTTACGCAAGGGACGGTGTGGGCGGACAAACGTTGTGGGCCAAGCACCACGGATCGCCTCGGTCGCGGTCGGGGAGGCGTGTGCACGATAAAAGTACTGTAGAAGGAGATACGAGCAGTCAAGCAGCGCGCGTGGCGGACCAACCCACGACCCTATTTAGTCTCCGCCAACGCCCCACACCGATCCACTATCCGCCGGCCTGCGCACCGCGCCCGCGTCGGCGCTGCTCACGCCGCGGCTCTGCTGATCGCCCCGCCGGCCGGGAGCGCCGCCAAGTCGCGCACGCCGACGTCGTCAGAGCGCCGCCGCCCGCCCGCAGCAGTTTGTCGGGCGCACCACGTCGAGCCGCCCGTCCGACCGTCCGACCGACCGTCCCGCCCGACCGCCCGACCGACGCGGGCCGCGCAACGGGCGTCGCACGCGCACACGACGACGAGAAAGAGGCACGCGCGTCTGCGCGGGGTCGACGGAGCCGCCTGGGCGCGCGCGCGCGGGCGGTTCCGCTGCGGAGACCAATCAAAGCGTGGGCAGACTAATCGATGTCGTCCAACCCCCTCAAAACGTCAGCACAACGAGGGGGGTGGCGCAAAAGTGTGCCGCGTCCACCCGCGCCGCCGTCGGGGGTGCACCTGACTGCGGGGCGCCCGCGCCGGCGAGACACGTTGAACAGCGGACCTCGGGGGCGACGGCGGTGACACGCCCACTACGACCAAAACAGTCGGCAGATGCTGACAGAAGGCCCCTGGAGGCGATCCAAGGCACTGTCACAGAAAAACCCGAATTGTGCTGTAAATATTTTCGTGTTTGTCCGCCCTCCTGCAACCTGTCTTCGTTGTGCGTGTCCCCGGGGACAGGGGCCCCTCCGTCACGGAATGAGAAACGTCCACGAAGTCCTCTGCATGTTATCTGTGGGGCGCAGTCATAGTAGAAGGGTATAAAAAAAGAGCTCAAGGAGCACAACGGCGGCCGTGCGCAAGGGGCGCCAAACATGAAGGACCAAGTACCGCCCACACCCGCCTCAGAACGACTTGCGGCGGCGCAGCGTCCCGTCCAAGCTCAACGGGTTGACGTCCGACCGAACAAGTGTGAAGAGCCCCGACATGATGGACAGCGTCTGTACGCACTCGAAGCGCATTACGTCACGGGTGTAGGCCGCGTACGCTGAGTCACCCATCACGGACCAAAAGGGCGTCGCGGCGACCGACGAGATGGCGAACACCCCCATCAGTGCCATCGCGGCCTGGCGGGTGCGGAAGCCGAGCGCGACGGCGGCGACCAGTGGGAGCGTCAGCAGGCCGCCGCGAAAGCCGAGCGTCACAAACGCCTCGAGGCCGAGTGCTGCCAGCAGTATCCGGCTGCCGAGGGAGATGCGCGCCGCCCACTTGACCGCTGCACCGGCGGTCGGGGCGGGCAGGCCGGGCAGCGGGCTGCGCCCGCTAGCCAACCGCTTGGTGGCGGGGATGAGCGCCAGCGCCGCCGCCAGACACGCATTGCGCAGCAGGAAGCCGACATTGCCGCTCGTCACTGGCGCGTGCCGTCCGTAGGCCAGCTGCTGGTAAAATACCAAGCCGAGGAGCACCCCGACGGCGCCATCCTCGGTGACGGGCGCGAGCAGCGCGGCCGCGCCAAACAAGCCAGCCGTGGTCGCCAAGCCGATGAGCGCCGTCGCCACACTCGGGGGCACGCCGAGCTCCGACTGGTAGAAGTAGAGCTGCGCGTCCGCCTGGAAGAGCGTCCGCACCGCGTCCTCCACAAACGTTGCGCCGAGGAGCGCCTTGGTCAGCAGCGGCACATGCTGCCGGACGACCCGCCGGGTGTGCTCCAGTCGTCGCACGACCAGCGAGCTCGTGTGGGATGAGGGGTAGTCACAGGAGGCGGCGCGCTTGAAGAGCGCAGCCGCATCCATGCTCCCCGAGACCTGCGGACGACCGGAGTGGGCCGTTTGCACGAGAGGGGGAGGAGGGTGGGGTGGTGCGGAGATAGGGTGAGAGTGCTGTGCGGAGCCGGAAGGCGGAGTGCAAGATGTGCGGTAGGCGGTGGGAAGCAAGGATGGCGAAGGCACGTGCCTGAGGTGGTGCGTTGAAGGTGGTGATGGGAGGCGGCAGAAAATAACTCTGACCACGACCTAGCCGTCGCTCATAAGCTCACCCACCGTCTTGCGTTGCCATTCCTCATCGAAGCGGCACGCACCGTCCGGGCACGGTGCACCCGGGGCACCCACCCCCCCGTCAGCAGCAAGCAGCGCACCGTGGGTGCCCCATTGCTCCCTGCGACACTGTGCTCGGCAGAAAGGCGGATGAGACATGGCACCTGAACACACAAGCGGAAACAGCTGGCAGCCACCACCGGGCCAAAATGCGAGGCGGCACCTGCGGGTGACCAGCCGTGGCTGCAATGAACCACACGTGCACTGCACCCGGCCATGCCAGTGGCCGAGGGCGACACGGAAGGAGGACCAAAAGTCACAGCCATGGGAAGACAGGAGATGCACGAAAATACGGAGGAGGTAAGGGCGAAGTACCAACTCTGCCACGCCGCGAGGAGCACCGTCACGCGACCACACGGGCCCCACCGTTGCGTTACTGCATGCGGCTTCGACGACCGGGACCGCCGGCAGATAGACAAGCAATAAGGTCCGGCAATGAGCGGCCGCGCCAGGACGGGAGTGCCGCTGCGCCGCCTGCACGCGGGACACGCAAGGGGTGGCCGAGTCCGCCGTGGGGTGGCCGAGGGATCCAAACGAGCAAGAAAAAGACAAGCGAGTCAGGTCTTGTGTCGGGACGTGTGACAGACACGCCTCCGCAGTGACATGAGATTTACTCCGAGCTTTTCATGGACGCGCCAGAGCACCAAGATCGCTGCGCTTTACAGAAAACAGAAAACTGCGGAAAAAAAAACGAGTCAAGCATTCGCGGGAAGATTTTATTAAGGCAAAAACAGTCATCGTGTACGCAGCTCTGGAGAAGCATGGCACCAGGCGGGTCTGTGGCAAGAGACACATGACGCAATCGCACAAGATAGAGCACGTGCTTCTTCATACCTAGCTTCGCCAGCAATAAGGACGATGTAGAAAACGGAAGAAAGGAGAAGCGTCATTGCAAAACGACCGTAGGGAGAAAGTGTCTAGGGTGCTAATGGAGGGAGGAATGGTAGTCGAGACAAGCACTGACGCGGTCGCGAAGACACGAACGTGAGTCGTTCAGCTCGAAAAAGAAAGGACCGCGACCGCACGCAGACAAAAACCCGCACAAAGAGAACAGCGAAAAAAACGCACCCCTAGCCACCCACCACGGGAGGAGGCAGCTGACTTTTCCGCGTGTAGAAGAGCAAATATGCTTGCCGCCGCAGCACAGAGGCCGGCTGTACATCCGCCACAATGTTGTCATCACAGGTGGCCCAGGCGTCGGCCGGGGGGCGGGGCGGCAACACAGAGTCACTCGAACCGCCGCTGCCGCCAGCGTGTGCCGCCCCACGCGGGGACCCACCCGTGGACATGGAAGCTGCCCTGACGCCAGCCCCCAGCGGGGAGGACGCGACGATGCCCGCGTGGACCTCCGCGGCGCTGCTCCGCCGCACGTCGACAATGTAGTGCCCGCCGGCCGTCTCCCGCCCGACATGCGTGACGACGCCCGTCAAGGCATAGGAGCGGTGGTCGGTGGCAGGCGCGACAGATATGGAGCTGAGGAGTCCCGGCTCAACGTAGAGCGTCTCCGGATACTCAACGGAGCGGCTTATTTTGGTCAGCGCCCCCGTCGCCGCGTTGTGGGCAAAGCGCTTGAGGTGGAGGATGAGCACCTGCGGCAGCCGGTCGAGAGTCACGTGCTTGCGTGCCTCCACCGCCTGGCGGGTCGACTCGGAGGTGAAGCCCTCTAGCGCTTCGGGTTCAAAGTAGAGTCTCAACGCATCGCGAAGACCCCGCACCAGCCCACCCCCGTCCACATCCAGCTGCAAGCAGAGGAACGGCTCACGGGTTACCGACGATGCGCCATCCCGGCGGCACAGCTCGGAGCGCAGAGTGCCACCAAAGATGGACGTGACCACCGACTGCGCAAACTCCCCGGCTGACCGCACAACGACGGCGGTGCGGCCGCCGCGGCCAACCTCGGACCATCCTACGTCCGAACCGCCGGCATCGCTGCCGCTGCCCGACTTTGTCAATGCCCCCGTGGTGGTCGTGTCGCCGTCGGGGGCGCGAGGGGTGGCGATCAGCGCCACCAGCTCCTCATGCAGCGCGTTGAGAACGTGTGTCAGAAACTCTTGAGCATCCTCTTGGGAGCCGCGGGCCATCAGATCACGCACCGCCGCGCCCTCATCCCGTATTCTCGATGCCAAGCGGCCCTGCGGGCCGCCCAATCCGCCGCCGTCAGCGCCCGACGAAGGGCCGGTGGCCGGCAGCGCGTCGTACAAATAGTCCGGGAGGAGCGGCTCGCACGGGATGACGCGGCGCTGGGAGTGGGAGGCGGAAGGTTTCGCAGCCGGTGCCGCGGCGGACCCCGCCGGCTTGCCTTTGGCCTGCTTCATGGGGGGCGTTCGGGGTGGCGCCGTCACCGCCAGGGCCGCATCGGCAGGACCTCCTTGGCCCCCGCTGCTTGCCCAGCCCGACGGCGGCGGCGGAAGGGACGCCGGAGACGGGCTCCGTGTCGAGGTCCGTGATTTACCGGGGCCGGAATCACCACCTTCCTGACCACCTTTGCCGGCGCTGGCAACGCTGGTTGGTGAGCCGTCCTTCGGTGATCCCGCCAACGGTCCGTTAGACGTCTTGTGCGCCAACGACGACAGCTCAGCAGACGATGACGGGTGCGTCCCCTTCACCATCTCGTCCTCGCCCTCCCCGTCGTCATCATCGTCGGCACTGAGATACCGGCCGCTCGGCCGGTACGCGACGCCGCCGCTCGACGCCGAGTCCATCGACGACGGCCCTCCGCGGCGGGGTGCCCCAAATGTATGCGCTTTGAGCTTCCCCGCATTGTTCATCTCCGCAGCAAGCCGCACGAACCGGGACAACAGCGGTGCGGTCGTCGGCGGGAGGACCACCTCAGGCGTATCCAGCGCGCGCAAAAAGATGCGGAAAGGAGCGCACGCCATCAGCGCTTGGAGGACCACGTTGGTAAAGCACGCGTTACCGACATTGACGAGACCACGGGGGAGCCACGGCTCCGCCGCGGCCGCCGCCAGCGCGGACCGGCTGATACGCAGAGCCGCCAGTTGAGCACGCACCGCGGCGGCGGCAGTGCGGCCGCCAAAGAGCACCGTCTCGGCGGCAGAGGCGGCGGCCTCGTCCGCCACCACCAGCGGCCGGCCGCTGGTCCATGCGGACGTGGGCGGGAGGCCGCCGGGCGACGGCTGGCGGAGTCGCAAGGACGGGCTGCGGGACGCCGCGGCCGCTGGCGTGGCAGTGGGGGAAGAAGACGCCGGCATTGATGCAGCGGCCGCCGCCGTTGCCGCCGCGGCCACGCCGTTGGACGCGGCAATGGCCGCCCACGAGCGCGGGGCAGCCGTCACCTGCTTGGGCGTGCTCGGTGCGGCAGCGGCGACGGGGGGCGCCGGTATTGGCACGCTAATCGACGGAGACAGTGCCACACCGGCCGGCGGGGCGGCGCCCGCCGGCGTCGACGGCGCCGCTGGCACGGGGGTGGAAGGAGGGTTATGGGAAGAAGTGGCGCTGCTTGTGCTGCTCGCGTACGCCGCCCCATTGGGCGTTGCCAGATCGATGGGCGCCACCGGGTGCACGCCGTTGGGTACGGCGCCGTTGCGGGTGGCAGCTCGCCAAGGGGATGATGGCGGGGGGTAGGCGGGGTCCGTCGCCAGTGGTCTAGGCGGCGGGTGAGACTTTTGGGGGTGGGGTCGTGGCGGTGCAGACGCAGGGGGGGTCGAGGGGACGGCGGTGGGAGATCTTGGGTGGGCAGACGACGCCCCATGGGGCGGTCGCCGATGAGGGGACGGGGCCGAGGGGGGGGTGACGGGGGAGGCACCACCGAGTAATGAGCGCCATTGGGAGACGGTGTAGGAGCCAAAGACGAGGTTACTACATGCAGGTGGGGACGCCAACGGAGCCCCGCCGCCGGCGGGTCTTGGTGGTCCACCACCTCCACTTCGTGGACGATGCGCCATGGTGGGCGACAGCTGCAGACGGGGACAGACACCAGGCGCTCCAACGAAATAGGGGGTGACCACCAGGTAAGAGACGATGACGTCAGACGCAGTAGGGATGGACGACCCACGACCGGACAGGGAGTGAACCAAACGATGAAAACACGGGTGGTGCAGCTGCGCGGCGGAGCAATCCGCAGACGGGGGGTATCAAGTCTTCACCGTAGGGCGATGAGTGCACAAGAAAAAAACGTGCGTAGGATGGCACGCGTGCGGTGGGGGACGGGCCAGCGGGAGCGGGCGGGACGCGATGAGAGCCGCGTACCGTGGCCAAGCATGTGACGTCGTAGGGGTAGCGGCACGGTCGGGACAGCGACGGTCGTCCGCTCCGCCTGGGGCGACGGGCGCGGGCATGGCCAAGGAGGCCGTCGACGCACGTGAAAATGGCTTCTGGGAACAAGTAGCACCTGCCTTGAGTCTCACGGCGTGATTGGCCGACTTCTTGAGCGCATCGCTTCGCGGCGCATCGCGGCGACGTGACAGCCTCCATACACCTAGGAATCTGAGTTGCCCAAAAGTCAGAAGAATTCGAAGGTCCAACAAGCACTTGAATAACGAGGTTTTCGTCCCAATTTCTACACAGGGAGTTGGCACTGCGTCTCGGCCGACTCGGCCGCAGTCGTCGAGGAAGACACACTACCTCGTTCGTGCGACCACTTGCCCATTTTGAGCGAAGAGACGCTCGTCTAGCGCTCCTCATCACTGGCCGCGCACGTCCTCTCCCCCACCCGGCACTCTCTTTCGACCGCACCGCAGCGTCTCTCCTCCCTTTTCCGCGCTCCCGCCACTGCCCCAGGCGCCAGACTCAACTTTTTGTCAGGGATGGGGGCGGGTGCCGCTGGTGCTGGCGAGAGCTTTTTCTTTTCCTTTTTCATGACTGTTCGCGATCCATTTTAGGCCATCATGTACAGTATACTGCTTTGTTTTTCTTGCATGAAAGGCCATGGTTCCCTGCGCAGGTCCATGGACCTCTTCCGGCTTGCCACCAGCAGCCGTCGAGCGCTCACCCAGTCATCACTGAGGTCGAAAGTCCCCCCCGCGCAAGAAGCACATGTGCACACGTTGGATCGGCAACGCGCAAGGACAAACACAAAAACAAGAACCTCGTGAACGCAACCGGGCACGTGGCCATCTGCCACGCCACACCGCGGGCCGCCCGCCCGCCGCGCCACCTTAACACGCCACCCGCACACGGAGTGTGGACATCTCTTTGGACTCCATATCCTCCGCGCCCACCGTTGCCCAGCCCGTTCCGCACGGGGGCGCGTCGTCCCAACCGTGCACCACGTCTCCATCGTTGCCCGCGAGCATGTACGGCGGGTAGTGCTCGACTTGCACCGCGCTGCCGTCGACGCGGAACTCCACGGGCACGCCGCCGTCGGTCCCGTCGCGGCGGTCGGCGCGGAGGGACCACGCCGCAGGGAGATCCGCGGCTTGCAGCGTGACGGGCGACTCGAGTGCTCCACCAACATCAGCGCCCGTGTCCGTGTCGACGAGGTAAAAGCGGAACGGACCGCCGTTTTCCTTTCCCTGGGGGGGACGCTCCATCTCGGGTTCCTTGCTTGGCTCCGGCTGGTTCGACGGATCGGCAATATCCCCGAGCTCCGGCCCGGGTGGTGGCGACTCGGTCGGTTCGGGCTGCGCCGACGGCTCATCTTCGCGTCCGGGCTCCTCGGATGGGGACTCTTGAGCCGGCGTCGGCTCCATGCCGGGCCCGCAGTCCATTTCGGGCGTTGGCTGCTCGGTCGGTTCGGGCTGCGCCGACGGCTCGTCTTCGCGTCCGGGCTCCTCGGATGGGGACTCTTGAGCCGGCGTCGGCTCCATTCCGGGCCCGCAGTCCACTTCGGGCGTCGGCGGCTCGGTCGGGTCCGGCGTGGACGACGGGGGGCCTGGGGTTGGGGTGGAATCCATCTCGGGCTCGCAGTCCATTTCGCCCGCGTCGCGCACAGTTGTCATGGTAGCCGCGGGCCGTGCCACGACGGCCGCGGTGGTGGAGGTGGCGGCGAACACGGCGACGGCGGAGGCAGTTACCACGGCAGCGGCGGCAACGACCAGCCGGGATCGCCCGGCGAGAACCATGCCAATAGGGAAGGGTGAAGGCTAGTGGGGTGTGGGCCGGAGAAGACAGACGTCGATGACGAGCGTGCGCGTGCGAGTGGTGGTTGTTCGACGGTTGCACTGGCAAGGTGCGTGGTGGTCCACTCTAGCTCTTTCCTCGTACACTGCGAAGCGGGGGCGCGGACCTTTATATACTCTCTAGAAACAGGACCCCACACCGCCTCGCCGGCGCCCGCCTGCCACCGCACAGCCCGCCCCGTGCGCAGCCAGCGGGTACGGCAGGGTGTTGCGGCCACGTCGGCGGCTGTTCCCAACCCGAGTGGAGGCATGCCACCCCTGGTTGAGTCAAGCCCATCCTGGCGCGAGCAGTGGAAACAACCCGGCCAGGCGGTGGGGCAAATGGTGAGCCCTCGCGATTGTGGGGGGTTGCACCAGCGGACGCGTCACGGTACGTTTCCATGACGGAAGCGTACTGTTCCATCGACGTGGCAGAATTACTGTACAGCGAGGCGGTCCACACCACCTGCTTCGTGTGCGGCAAAAAGTAGCCTCCTTCAATCATTAATAGTCCTAGCTTCAGCTTCGGGGTCATTGGTTTTCCATTGATACAATTACTAAGGAGAAGATCTTCTTGTGGTCAACGAGTACGTGGTCCCATGGGACCACGTTTGTTTGTGCCACGCCCGCACATCTAAATTTAGCTGTGTCCGAACAGAAGGAACGCCAACAAGCACTACGTGTTGCGTGCTGCGGGATGAGACGTACTCGCAAATAGAAGTTGATACGAAGAGTGTGCATCGACAAGAAGAACACGTGTTCTCGGAGGAAAGAACAGCGAAGCAAGTGTACGCCGAGCGTGTCCGGCCTAAGAAATAGGCGTCGTCACGTCGAGGAGCGTTGAGGACTGAACCATCTCTGTATCTTGCGTCTTGATCATACTGATGTCTTCCTTCACGCTCGATACGGTACGCATGGATGTGACCTGGACAAAGTACTCGACGGAGGCGGCGGAGAGGCCAGACTCTAGGCGTTCCACGGGCAGGGACCAAGATGTGAAGAGCGTACCTTGCGGGGGCATTTCCGAGGAGGTGAGGATCTCGCTTGCGTGGTCGGTGCCCGTGTCGATGACGAAAGAGAGTAAGGGGCACGCACCATCCGCGCCCCTTTTGGTCTCCGGCACCTCACTCCACTCTGGCTTATTTGACGGTTCGGGGTCTGCCCGGCCCACGATCGTTGGTGCTTGAGACGGCGTGTCCTCGTCCCCACTCTCGCAATGCATCACCACCGATGCCCCTGCTGCGGCCGACGCCACATGGTGCATGGTGGACGTGGCGGCGGGAGGCGCCACGATGGCGGCGACGGCAGCGGTCGCGACCACTGCGGCAGCGACACTGGCGGCAATTGCAACAAATGTGGAAGCGGTGACCTGGGACGGTGTTCCAATGGCAACGGTGGCGGATTTGGGGCGGCACCGCGATAGACATCCCGGGGGGGGGTTGTGCTTGCGATCGTCGACGGTGCGTTTCTCCCGCAGGATAAGTGCCCTTTTGGTGACTGGTAGGCTGAGCGCGTGGCAGGAGCGCGTGTGTAGGCTTGTTCCGACTCTGCTATCCATGCCTGCGAACGATACGTTTCACAAAGGCTGCAAGACGGAGGGAACCCACCGCCCAAGCGGCGCTCGCTCGCCGCAGCGCCTGCTCGCCCGCCAAGCGGGTCGCCAGCAGAGGAGGATCGCGTTGCAGCCCGTCGAGAACACAACCCGGCGCGTTTCAGACACATGATCTAAGGGGCCCCCAGCGCCGGAAGTACCGGTAGCAAACGTGGGCAGCGAACCGTGACCAGGGCCCAGCGGTCCGCGTCGCATCTGCACCTGGTAGCGCTCCCCTCTGAGTGGACAAACGTGTTCCGCCGCGTCAGGCGGCATCACAGTAATCGCCATCTTCATGCTTTCGAATAAACGGATGAGATGGCGAGCTTTCCGCCCCTTCTCCTGCGGTCACTGCCGTTTCGTGACCGAGACCACCCTCTCTTCTTTGCTACGTAGCGGCCGCCGCAATTTCGGCCATCTGTGCACAGCAAATCACGTCAGGGGATATCGTCGCCGGGCTGGCGCGAGCCACTCATGGGTGCACGGGGCCTCGCTGGAACGCCACGGCTCGTGCTCGGCCGTCCACGCGTGAGTTCAGCGGTGTATGGGGGAGTGTGATTCTGTGAGTTTGACGTGTGACGTTGTGATTGCGGTGCCGCACCAGACCAGCGACGATCCGTGAGGTGTTCCTGCTATGGCACCTGTGGCGCGCTCGCAGGCCCATGGTGGAACGATTTCGTGCAGTGTTCAGGGCGGGACTCGAAAGGCATATCAGCGAGAGTGCTAGGGAAAGGACAGGGCGGACCCCCCGCTCGGTAAGCCCCGGTCTCACCGCCCCCCTGCGGCTGCAGAGCCCCCGCAGCCGGCGCCCCCCCCACCCGCCGCCGCACCATGCTCCTCTTTTGGCGTGTGCCGCAAGTCCCCGCCGCCCACCGGCGATGGACGCACGACGTCCCCCGGTGGGGCCGCCTCCTCATCGTCGCCGCCGTCGTTGGCGTCATCTTTGCGGCGTCGCCCGCTCAGCAAGAGGCGGTCTTTGGCAAAGCGTGGACGTCCCTGGACTTGTGCCAAGACCGGGGACCCAAACTCGAAGCCGTCGCCGCGCGGCTCGACAACCTCACCGAAATCGACGCCGCGGCGGCGTACGTGGCCGACAAGGCCAAAGTCGCGGCGCGCATGGAGGCCCTCGCGGCGGCCTTTTACAAGCCCCCGGCGCAGCTGAAGTGGCCCAACGGCTGTACCGCCCAGGCGGCGGCCGTTTCGTCGGCCAGAATTTGCAAGCAAGTACCCGTCTGCCGCCGTGTCCTCTTTTTCTGCCTCCCCGGTGAAAAGACGCTGTGCATCGACACCAAGGTGGCCGACAACCGCGCGCAGGCGGAGCTGGTCAAGATTGACAAGGAGAAGGAGCGCCTGGCGCGCCTGCGTCAGCGTGCCACCTCGTCCGAGCCCGGGGGCCCCCGCAGCGTCCTGGCAGATGCCCAAGCGGTCGGCCACCGCACCGCCGACAAGGTCGCGTGGGCGCTCGGCAGCACCCTCACCGCCCACGCTTACTACATGGCGCTCGGCCTCTACTTTCGGGCGCCGCTCCGCTCCTTCCGCCACCGCCAGTGGCGGCACGCGCCCGGCCTCCTCTTTTCCTTTTCCAAAACCAAGTTTGTCATCGCCGGCAGCGTCGCCCTCCTCGCCGCCCGCCCGCTCGGCGACGTCCTCCGCAACGCCGACTGGTGGTTTTATTTGAACAGCTTCACCACCGACCCGTGCCTTGTCGACCCGGCGTTTGTGCGCGACCGCAGCGCGCTCGCCGTCGCCGCCGCCGCCAACTGGTCGGCGGTCGCCAACGTGTCGGTGGCGCACGACGCGCGGATGGCCGACGTGTACACGGGCGCGCGGCGGATGGCGTTGTGTGAAAACGGGGCGGGCGCCAAGGTGCCCCACCCGCGCGTCGGCGATATGAACCGCACGCTTTCGTACTACCAAACGCACCCCATGCCGGGCACGTCCAACGTGACGGCGCTCGTCGAGTCGCTCGCCGCCGTCGACGAGCGGCCGCGGGCGGCGACGCTGCTGCTCGCGCTCGGGCGCGACCGGATGCTCGCGCGGGTGCTCTTCCGCACCTTTTTGATCTCGGTCCTCCAGTCGCTCTTTGTGCTCGTGTGGCCGGCGCTCGGCTACAGCGGCGTGGCGGCCGTCCCGGCAGAGACGGAAGGCGGGCTGCCGACGACGGTCGGGCCCGGGGGCGACACGGCCGCGGCGAACGTGGCCAAAAACGTCGACGACGACAGTGACGGGGAGGCCGCCCAGGCCCGCTGGGCCGCCTGGTTTGGCCGCCGCCGCGACTCGCAGCTCGCCGCCCCGACCAACGCGCACGGCGACGGCAAGGCGGCCAGGCCGTGGTGGCTCCCCTTCTGCTTTGGGGGGCGGCGTGCGCCCGCCCTACCACCGGGGGCCGCCGACGCGGACAGCCTCTCGTCGACCACGACCGACGGGTCAGCCGTGAAGGCGACGGCCGCGGACCCCCCGCCGCCACGCAGGTGGCTGCCCGCGTGCCTCGCGCCAAGCGGGGGTCCCCCCCCCAAAACCGCCGCCGCGTCAGACGTGGAGGCAGCGGCCGCCGACCCCCCCCCACCACGCAAGTGGCCGCCCGCGTGCCTCGCGCCGAGCGGGGGCTCCCCCCCCAAAGGCGACGCCGCCTCCGAGGAGCGCCGCCGCGCGAGCCGCTGGGCCCACCCGTCGACGCGCCCGACGGCAACGACGCCGGTGGGGGGCGTCGGCCTCAGCGGCCGCTGGTTGTACGAGGATTGGTGCCTCGCCGCCATCCGCCGCGCGCGCTGGCGCGTCGCCGTCATCCAAGTCACCCTGCTCGTCGTGGCCGTCGGGTGGCTCGCCTACTCTGAGGTGTGGGCGCGGGGCGCGGGACGCGCGACCGCCGCGGCGGTGAATGCGACGGCGCCCGTGGTGCCGCCGCCGGTCGGCGAGTGCCCGGCCGCCATCCGGTTGTGTTCACGCTAAACAGGAGGGGGGGGGGGGGGGGAACTCTGTGCCGTTGCGGGCGCCGGCCGTCTGGGTGCGCGCGTGGGGGCAGCGCGTCGCCGTTGGGCGGGGGCGCGTCCTTAAGTTAAAGCAGTGATAGCAAACGTACGACGATCAAGTGCCCGGTGCTGCGGCACCGCGCCGGCATGGACGGCACACCAACGACAGCGATCGCAGCTGCAAAGCCAAAGTCCGGCACGTTTCGGTCGAGCGCCCCCCCCCCCCCCCCCCCCGCCCAGGGCAGGGCACGCGGCGAACGCGTGGCCGGCACCGGCGGCAGGTTGTAGCGGGCGCCGATGGCAGCCCGCGACGGCGGGGCGGGGGGAGAGGCCGCGCCGGCAGCGGCGGGGGGGGAGGGGGCGGCGGCCCCAGCGGCGGCCGCAACAGCAGCAGCAGGCGCCCCCGCGGCGGCAGACGCGTGCAGCCGCGGCCGCTGGGCGTGCGGTCCGGGTCGGGCGGGCGGGGCAGACGCGGCGGCTCCCGCCGCCGCCGGGGCGTCGCGACGACCCGGCGCCGCGCTCCGGTCCATGGTCGCGGGCGTCGTCGGGGGGGCGGGCAGGGGCGGGGTGACCACCGCGCACGGCGCCACCGGTCGACGCAGTCCGAGGCCAACAACGGCAGCGGCACGGCAGACAAGAGGGCGGCGAGGCACGCATCCACCGCAGTGCTCCTCGATGCGTGGGTGCACGCAAGCAGCAAGACGGCACGTTTTGGGCTGCAAGAAGTTGTTGGCACCCCCCTCACAGTACCCTGTGGCCGGATTTTCAATACAATTGGTTTGCAACAAGGTTTTGCTTGGATCGCACTTTTAAAATTCACGTCACAAGAAGCGTCTTGCGGCGCTGTAGAAGGTGAGTGCAAGAGAGCACATTTTTATGCTGCAGAACAGTGCTTCAAAGTGCGTCAACAACCGCACGTATCGAACCCTGCACATTTTCATGCTACAAGACCTTGTGCTGCAACTTGCCGTCTGACAAGAAATTCTTGCGAAAACGGTCTTGTGTGCACCCATGCTTCAAGGAGCACTGCGCAGGCGCCTGCAGTTCGCCGCCAGTCACGCGACAAAAAACAATACAGTACAGGTTGGTTTGGTTTCCAGAAAGATGCCTGCGAGGCGGCATCAGCCCTGTTCACTAATTAGAACCACGCAACTATCTGAGTACGTAGTTCGTTGAGTATGTAGTTAAACTTTACTTTTGATGAATCTTCTTGTCCACACCCAAACTCTCCCGCCCGTGGACGTTGACCTGAACCCCATCACCACCGTCAACCCCCCGGCGGCCATCCTCGTCACCAGCTCGCGACGCACGCACCGCTGCCGCGCCACTGCGCCTCGTCGGCGGCGCCCGCCGATCCTGCGGTGGCAGCCCAACCAGCGGCCGCCCCGCCAGAGCAGCGATGCCCCTCCCGCCCCGCCGTCGCCCCCCCCCCGCGCGCGTGTGGCGGCACGAGCATCGCTCCCACGGGCGCGCCCGCCGCCGGCGGGCCGCCCGCCGCCGGCCGCGGCGCGGGGCGCGGCTGCCGGCCGAGGCGTCTGTGGGGCGACGCTGCCGCCGGCGCCGCCGCCCCGCCGCCGTGCCGTTGCGTCCTCGTCATGGCGGCGGGCGGGCGAGGGGGCGCCCGTCGGGTGGAGGCGGGTCCCCCCCACCCCCCGCCCCCGCCGCCGGGGGGACGGCGGTGCCCGCCGCCACCGCACCTCGTCATGGGGTGCGGCCACGCCCGCGGGGGGGGGAGGAGGAGGGGGGCTGGTGGCGCCGCCCGGCCGCCGCGCGGCGCGCGTGGTGTGCCCCCCCCCCAGGGTCGGCCGGCGGCCGCGGGTGCCGGCGGCGCGCGTATGAGGCGGAGCCGCGGGCAGCGGGCGGCGGCACGGCCGCCGCCACGGCCGCCGCCCGCCCCCAAAGAACAAGCACCCGACCGCCGCGCGCACGCCGGTGCGGCTTGGCGGTTTGACAAGGCCCCCCGCGGAACGCCTCCCCCCCCGACGCGCCCCTGCAGCGGTGGACGCCGCCCCACGTGGGCGCCGCACAGCGGCGACGCGTCCGCCGCGGCTCCAGACGACGTGCCCCCGCCCACGGTCGCCCGACGACGGCGTCGACCATTGCCGAGCACCGACGGCGGTGGTTATGGCGCGACGCGGGACTCCCGCCGCGGCGCCGCGCCGTCGTCGGCGCGTCGCTGCCGCCGCCGCCGTCGGCGCGGCGGCGGCGGCGGCCGTTGCGACGGCGGCGGCAACGGTGGCGACGGTGGCGACGGCGGCGGGCGGGGCCGCCCCCCCCCCCCCCCCCCGCCGGGGGGGGGGGGGCCCCCCCCCCCCCCCCCCCCCCCGCCGGGGGGGGGGGGCGCCCCCCCCCCCCCCCCCCGGTCCTGGCCGCGTCCGCCCGCGACTTTACCGACGTCATCACCGCCGCGGCGGTCGAGGTCGTCGCCCTCGCCACCGCCGCGCAGCGGCTCCTCCTCCGCTCCACGCGGTGCGCGTCGCTCGCGCGGTGCGCCTGCTCCCGCGCCGCCTGCGCCTATACCTTTGGCGACACGGCGTCGTGCGCGCGGCCGTTTGGCGCGGGGTTTGGCGTCTCCCCGTGCGGCCCCGCGCGCGGGGCGGGGGCGGCGACGGCGGACGTCCCCTGCGGCGCGCCCCGCCTCGACTACTCCCGCTCCTTTGTGCGGCTGCCGCCGGGCGCCGACGCGGACGCGGACGGCACCGTCGCGTCGGCGCGGGTGCACGAGGACGTGTGTGGGGGCTCGCCGCTCGACGAGCACTTTCGGGCGCGCCGCGCCACGCTCGCGCCGTGGGCCTACTGGTCCGCCCCGTCGGGCGTGCACCGCATCTACCCGGGCGCGCCGCGGGTGCACGACGGGGAGGGGGGCGCCCGCGCCTGCCGGCGGTACGACCCGCGGGAGCGGCCGTGGTGGACCGCCGCCGCCGAAGGCCCCCAAGACGTTGTGTTTGTGTTTGACCGCTCCGCCGCGGCGGGGCGGCCGCCGTCGGGCGGGGGCGGCGGCGGCGGCGGCGGCGGCCGCCCGCCGCTGGCCGTCGTCACCGACTTGGTCGCGGGGCTCCTCGGCACCCTCGACTGGAGCTCCTACGTGGGCGTGCTGCGCTACGGGGGGGGCGCCCCGCAGCTGCTCGGCGGCTTCCCGGGGGGGCTCGTCCGCGCGACGGCGGACCACCTGGCGGGCCTCGCCGCCGCCGTGCGGGGCACCCCCGCGGCGGGCGACAGCAACGTCGCCGCCGCCGTCGAGGCGGCCTATGACTTGCTGCAAGGCGCCCACGGCGACGGCGGCCGCTCGTCGGGGTGCGCCAAAACGATTGTGCTCGTCGTGGCCGCCGACGACCCGTGTTGGGGGGGGGTGGCCTGCGCCCGCGGCGGCGACGGCGGCGGCGCCGCGTGCACGTGCGCGGCGGACCTGCGCCGCCGCGTGCGGCGGCGGCAGGCGCGCTTCCGCGCCGCCACGGGCGCCGACGCGACGCTCGTGGCGTATGCGGTGCGGCCGCC
>ENA-ORXR01001445-ORXR01001445.1-marine-metagenome-genome-assembly--contig:-NODE-1445-length-25129-cov-11.472617_pt1 | contig 25129 bp, 19 predicted proteins | sample MGYA00237866_ERZ511479 | MGnify/ENA metagenome assembly ERZ511479 | reverse complement strand
TTGTACAGATCTTGACCTCAAAGTGCTAAAGTCATATCAGCTTGACCAACAGTTCTCTTACTCCTGAATTTATTTACTACTACTGAACATGCCTAATAAAGTGACTACCCTACTAATCAACATCCTATTACGTATCGAGTAACTTCTCTGATGCCTCCAATCTGATTTAGGCATGTTCAGAAGAACCTGATGCTTGAAATAGAAAACTCTAAATGATTGATAATTAATCGCTTAAAGATTGTCAATTATGTTGCTTTGATAATAAGTGTGGAACTGTTACACTGTGATAATTAACTCTCAAAGTAAAACGAGGTCACAGTAAAAATTGGTTGTTATGATTTTTATTAAAAATCTCGCCAACCAAAACCTCTCTCTACCATCTTTCCCAGTACTTCATACTGCGCTACCAAGATATGACACCTAACTATGATTACTTCTGAATATGCCTGATGTAACTCACTCTTCAAAAATTTATATAATCAACTTTTATTTCTTCTCTTCCTTCTGCTTAATCTATCTCTGTCTTTCTGCAGACGATAGTGCCTTTTGCGCTTACTTTCTCTATTTTTGAATATATCAAATATTGACTTCTTACTCCTATATTTGCGATCATCAGCTTTCCTCTTTCTTCCTAGCAGGTCATCTATAAAATTGGAAAAATCTGACTGATGCTCTCTCTGCAGTAGCCACTCATTCATTCGCTCTGCTCTAAATTCACTCGTAGCTGGACAGTCAAATAACTTTGCTAAGGAGTCTTGCTGATAGGTCCAAGATGCCTGCTTATGTAGTAGGTCTTCTCTAGCCGCAGACTCAAAAAATTTACCTACGATAGGTAGTGCTGTGTTAGAACCAGAACCCTGAGAGAGATATCTAAAATGCATCCTCCTATCCAAAGTACCCACCCATGCGCCTGCTGCCAATTCAGGTCCAGCTCCTATATACCAGCCATCACTTTGATTTTGTGTGGTACCAGTCTTACCCGCCACTTCGAACGGTATGCTATATTGATTGATGCGCCTTCCAGTGCCCTTCTGGCTGACCCTCTTTAGCATCTCTATCATAGTATAAGCGTTATTCACTTTGACTATGGTATCGGAGGCTTCACTCATATATTGATACAAGGTATCACCCTGCTGATTCTCTATTCGGTCAATGATGTGTATGTGGCTGCTGATCCCTCCATTGGCTATCGTACTGTACACTCCCATCATCTCGTATAAGCTGACATCCGCAGTGCCTAAGACGATGGACGGCACCTCTGGTATATGAGACTCTATGCCAAGTCGCTGAGCCATATTGACCACTGCGCTGATACCAGCATCCAGCAGCACCTGCACGGATACTGTATTGACAGAGTGTACCAGAGCGTTAATCAAACTCATACTCCCACCATACTCTCCATTGGCATTCTTAGGCGTCCAATCATCATAATCTACATAACTTCTTAGTTCATTGTCATAATAACTACAGGGAGCTATTCCATTCTCTAGCGCAGTGAGGTAAGCGATGGGCTTGAATGTGGAACCAACCTGCCTTGGCTCTTGCACATGATTCAGAGGATAGCGATGATCATTATTTCCGCCAATGAGTGCCTTGATCTTACCCGTCTTCACCTCTGTGACCAGCATAGCTGCATGCAGGAGACTCAGCTCATGCTTTATAGAGTCTATTATAGTCATGGACCGATGTTCATCCCCATGCCATGACCATATTTTGCGATCGGATTTCACTGTAAAATGCTTGATAATATCATTAGCAGATAGCCCTGATTCTCGCAGGGAGGAGTACTTAGGATGCTTTAGTATAGCATCATCAATAACCCGATTATCAGTACCATAGGGTTTTCCACCAGCCCAAGAATCGGAAAATTGTTCTTGCAAAATTGGTAAGTGCGTATGGATAGCGCTTTCGGCGACCCCCTGTAGATCTAAGTCAATTGTACTAAAGATCTTCAAGCCGTCCTGGTAAATCTGATGTGGTACATCCAGAGTATCGTTCCACCTGTCAAATTCTTGTTTTACTAACTGTTTGATATACAGTGACTGAGAGACTTGATCCGAGGGTGAATTGTAATTAATGGCCAAAGGCAGCTGAAGCAAGCTATCCAGTGTTCGTTGATTGAGATAACCATATTTCTTCATTTGAGACATAACGACATTACGTCTTTGCTTGGCTCGCTCGGGGAATCTTCTTGGGCTGTAATAGCTTGGAGCCTTTAGCATCCCGATCAGAGTGGCCGCTTCTATAATGGAGAGCTTCTGCACGGTGCAGCGAAAAAATCGTTGTGCAGCAGTTTGAAGACCAAATGCCCTTTCTCCAAATGATACCGTATTCAGATATAGTACAATCAGCTCATGCTTGGAATAATAGCGTTCTAAGCTTTTTGCGATAATCATCTCTCGCCACTTATTGATGACGGATGATAACACCTTATATTTTTTTCTTGGAAAAATGTTTTTAACGATCTGTTGGCTCAGTGTACTTCCACCACCGCTTGCATCTTGTTGAAGCAGAATGGTCTTTACTGTGACCCTCAAAAGGCTTCGATAGTCAACGCCATGGTGAGTATAGAATCTATGATCCTCTGTGGACAGCAGGGCTTCTACCAGATGATCTGGTAAATCCCCATATTGAATATCCGTCCGATCTTGAATGAAATATTTGTTAATCACTCTCCCGTGAGCATCATAGATAAGCGAACTCGTAGGATGCTTAATACTTGTCAATTGCAGCTCTCCCGGAAGTTGACCTAAGGCCCCGACCTTTATTAAACTGTAGAGTAGAAACAAGAAGCCTACACCTGCTGTGACTGCCGAAAGGACGATTGTCTTCCAATGGATCTTGATGTATCGGCCACAACCAACGGCATACTGTTTTAGTTTTGCTTTATCCATGAGCACGTATCTCATGAATCTCGAATTTGAATTAGATATTGATTACCAAACATGACTGTGGAACACTTATGAACCTTTAACGAGCTAATCGGATCTTGCTGTATATACAAGTAAGTGGTTTTACACTTAGATTAGTCTCTGATAATAACTCACATAAATCGATGCAGACGACGTAACAAAAATGAATGTGGTAGTCATCGCTGCAAGGACAATAAAAGGAAAATATCAAGGTGACGCTTAGTAAACCTCTAAGGCTCGCCAAAAAAAGAAGCTATACGCCGATTTTGCTTGTACATCCAACCGCCTAATATTTAAAAAAGTCGGGGCTTATAGTATTCTATCTGGTGCCTTAAAAGCAAAAGATATAGTAGCTGTCACACCCTAAACCTTAGCTATACCAAGACGCTTTAGTCCGCAGTATAGTCATGATTGGCCTGTTTGTTAAGCAGTCATTATGTAAATAATAATTGCCATCGCAATTAATACACCATCTCTAAATAACATAAATATTGAATGAAAAGGCAACACTCAGAGACATAATGACAAAACTTTTGAACAACTCTTTGTCTCCCCCGAGAAGCCTACATAATCAGAGAATAAAAATTGGCGGAATTGAAGGCATCGAAGCCAATAATCATAAAATAAATATCATCCTCAGCCAATTATGCAGTTCACATCAAATGATTTATCAATGTAGCGTCAAAAATGAAATGACATAGTTCTATATTCGATACCACCTTCATTTTAAATCACCAACGATTTAGATTTTCTGAGATCAATAACCATTTGTTTACAAGTTGTGTTCCTATCACATCAGGATGTAATACACAATCATGCATATCTGATTTGTGTAATAGGATTTTCTTTATTGTACGACAGTTAAGATCTTTAAAATAAATTATTTCATTTTTCAGTACAGTTCTTTATAAAGAAATCTAATGCCTCATCTTGAATTGGTGTTATTTTATGATCGACATTAGGAACGATTACGTAATTAAAGTTTTGCATTCCAAATTGTGAGTATAGACCTGAAACTTTGGCTACACGATTTACAGGAACATGTCCAAAACTTTGGTTAATAAATCTACACTGAGCATAGCTGTAAGAATCAGAAATAAAATCATTTTCATTAGAGAGCTCGTCCCCCTCCGAAACGGAATCATTTTCATCAATATCTCCCTGAAATAATTTCATTGGAATTAACTTAAAAGCATTAGCATTGAATTTTTTATTAAATAGTTTTTCAAAATCTGAAATGCCAACTGGATAATTGAGTGAAACACCTTCTAAGGACGACATTGGGAGTATAGGAAAGCCACCCAATCCTCCGGCCACCATACATTGTATTTTTTCAGGATGTATCATAGCCATTCGGGTGACAAAGTCCCCTGACCCTGAGAATCCCCAGAGCATGAATTTATCCCGTATTTCATAATTGTTTCTTCGGATTTTACATTGAGCATCTTCAATCATCGCAATGAGCTGCAAGTCAATTCTTTTGAGAGAGTCGGTCATGTTTTCAACTACTGCTCGCGTTAATGCATGAGTATATAGATTGTTTCCATCTTCAAGTTTAGGTCTCGGGAATACAGGAACTAATGCAAATGTTTCTAATTCATTTGCAAATCTATACAGAGCGTGCTCACATATAATGGAGGCCCAATAAGCGTGAGTTTCAAAAGGTTCCCCGCGTCTTCCGTCATTATTGGGCTCTACATACAATGCTATATTTTCTTTGATTGTTTTTGGAGTACCCAAATAGTAAGGCCAATAAAATCCTTTTTCAGGATTTGCAGGCATTAAATAAATCGTTTCTACTTCTAATTTACCTTTATAGTCCACAGTCGATGGCGGTGGACCAAGTGGATGCTCAATGTGGTCTTGCGCAGAAGAAACGATAGAGTAAAGAAGAATAGAAATTAAAATGGTGTAAGTCTGTTTCATTTAATTGACGATTTTCCAGGGTCTGATTCGGCTTTATTCTCCTTTTTTTTATATAATAGATTGATCCTATTAATACTCTCTCGGTAATGCTAAGCATTAATTCGCATATTCCAATTTGATATCTTTCAGCTTGAAAGCACTACATTTTTCAAGCTATACTCAAATATATATATTCTAATTTATTTTTGACTTTAGGCGATAGTCGTAGTTTATGCACCAATTTTGAATTTTTTTCATTGTCAATTTAATTTTTTTATCGAATGCTTTTGTTACTCCACTCTCCTCTCCTCTCGTAAAAGATATGTTTATCGCCTTTATCATTGATTTTTCAACTTCAAGCAACTTGAGTCCATTTTTTAAAATTTCGTCAGCAGATGAATAACGCCCTGCCTTTACTCCGCCTTGTACGAATTTATCAACATGATCGCCGTATCATATTTATTTATGCTTCGATATTTATTTTATTTTAATTATACCTAATTGTCGCATACTAATCAAATCTTTTATACGTAATCATAACAATCGTTTACTAACAACTGCTGCCAAAAGTTACAAATATTCTTACAGTTAAAGTTGGAGATCTCCGTATCCATTATATCAAAAGCTAACGTATCTCCTAAATCCCCCCATTTTCCAAAGAAAAGCCCTCCACTTGGAAGGGCTTCATATAGACGAGCAGCTATTCCGCCGACACTGAGCGCGAGTGCGAATAGGCCCTCTGCAAGCCAAACAAAGAAATAAAATCCAAAAAAAATATGCATAAGTATTGGACATACATAGAGCGAAAAGAACAGGAGCTGAATAAGCAGTTATAACACCCGTGATTGACCGTATTGACCCTGCTTTGTCATTGTTTTGTGTCCGTAATGAGTATATACTGACTCCTACACGAAGCCTCAACTATCACGGAAATCATGATCTTACGGACCGCAGATATAGACTGCACATACTGATGAACAATAGTGACTGACAGCCTATAACGAGCACTAATAGAACACATCCTTTGTGCCAAGCCCAATGCGAACCTTATGCACTTAGTTACGTTTGGATTAGGTTAAGTTAAATGATTACTTTTCGCCATATTTAGACTATGCCAAACTTAGACCAAGATTATATAGAAGTCATCGGTGCTCGTGAGAATAACCTCAAGAATATTTCGCTGCGCATCCCCAGAAATAAGCTGGTCGTGATCACTGGCATCAGCGGCAGTGGTAAGTCTTCACTGGCATTTGACACCATCTATGCTGAGGGCCAGAGACGCTACATTGAGACATTCTCCTCGTACGCCAGACAGTTCTTAGGTAAGATGGATCGTCCAGAAGTCGAGGAGATCACTGGCCTCAGTCCGGTCATATCCATAGAGCAAAAGACGACAGGATGGAATCCCCGCTCCACAGTGGGCACTACGACTGAGCTTTATGATTTTCTGCGTCTACTCTATGCAAGAGCGAGCGACGCTTACAGCTTAGCGACGGGCAAAAAGATGGTCAAATACACCGAAGATCAGCTGAATGATCATATCATGAAGCAATTTGATAAAAAGAAAGTCATCATTTTGGCGCCCCTCGTTAGATCTCGAAAAGGTCACTACCGTGAGCTATTCGAACAGGTCAGAAAGAAGGGCTACACCAAGGTCAGGATCGACGGCGATATCACAGACTTGAAGCCGGGTATGATGGTAGATCGCTATAAGATTCACGATATAGAACTTGTCATTGATCGAATTAAAATAGACAAAGAGAAGCGCGAGAGACTAGCAGCATCCATAGATACTGCAATGGATATGGGAAATGACCTGATTCTGGTCATTGAGGTAAATTCAGGACAAGTATTTCCTTTCAGCAAGAAATTAATGTGTCCAGACTCAGGTATCTCCTATGAGATCCCTTCTCCTAATTCATTTTCCTTTAACTCGCCCTATGGTACCTGCCCATCCTGCAGAGGCCTCGGCAAGAAGCACGAGGTAGACCTGGAAAAGCTCATTCCTGACGATACTAAGTCTATCAATGAAAAGGGCATCGCCGCCTTTGGTGAGGTCAGGGACAACACCACCTTCAAGCAGCTGAGGGAAATGGCCAAGAAATACAAATTCACCTTTTCTACCCCTGTAAAAAAGATTCCTAAAAAAGCCTTAGAGATCATCCTCCATGGTGGTGGAGAGAGTGTATCGAAATCTTCAAAGTATGCCGTACATGATCAAGTGTATGATCTAGCTGATAATGGCATCGTGAATATGCTCACCCACTGGTATCGCAATTCTTCCTCTGATCGAATCAGGAAGTGGGCCGAAGAATTCATGACCATCGTAGACTGTCCTGCATGTGAAGGATATCGACTGAAAAAGGAGTCACTTCACTTTAAAATTGCTGGTAAACATATCGGGGAGCTCAGCCATATGGATCTTGATATATTATATAAGTGGCTGGATGGCATTGAGAAAAAACTAACTAAAACTCAAAAAGCGATCGCTAATGAGGTATTAAAAGAAATCAGACTCAGATTGGAATTTCTTCTTGAAGTCGGATTAGACTACCTCAGTTTGGACAGGCCGTCCAGGACTTTATCCGGAGGGGAGGCACAGCGCACCAGACTGGCCACTCAGATCGGATCGCAGCTCACGGGTATCACCTACATCATGGATGAGCCAAGTATCGGTCTGCACCAGCGCGATAATCATAAACTCATCGACTCATTAAAGAATCTGGCGGCAATCGGAAACACGGTCATTGTGGTAGAACATGATAAAGATATCATGCTGGCTTCTGATTACCTGATTGATTTAGGGCCTGGCGCTGGTAAGCACGGCGGAGACTTGGTAAATGAGGGAACGCCTAAGTCCTTCAAGAAGACTAAAGGTCTCACCGCTGACTACCTCAGTAACCAAAGGCGCATCGAGATACCTAAGAAAAGAAGAAAAGGTAACGGTGAAAAGATCACCCTGCTGGGAGCTACTGGCCACAATTTGAAAAACATTGACCTTACCATTCCGCTCGGTACATTCACTTGTGTGACTGGTGTTTCGGGCAGCGGGAAGTCCTCACTGATTAATCAAACCTTATACCCTATACTTCGACATCACTTCTATAATAGTACCCAAAAGCCACTTCCCTTTGTCAGGATGAAAGGCCTCGGTCATCTTGATAAGGTCATAGAGATAGATCAGGCTCCAATAGGTCGTACGCCTCGGTCTAATCCAGCTACCTATACTGGCCTGTTTACACCCATTAGAAAACTATTCACAGAGTTGCCAGAATCTAAGATCAGAGGCTACAAAATGGGACGCTTTTCTTTTAATGTGAAAGGAGGTAGATGCGAGACATGCGGAGGTGGAGGACAGCGAGTCATCGAGATGAATTTCTTGCCAGATGTCTACGTGGACTGTGAGACCTGCCTTGGGAGACGCTATAATCGAGAGACCTTGGAGATATTGTATAAAGGAAAGTCTATTTCGGATGTGCTGGATATGACGGTAGAAGAAGCTGTAGAATTCTTTATAGCTGTACCCTCTATCTATCGAAAGTTGAAGACACTTAATGAAGTCGGACTGGGATATATTACTTTAGGTCAGCAAGCGACTACCCTTTCTGGTGGAGAGGCGCAGCGTGTCAAACTCGCTGAGGAACTATCAAAAAAAGATACCGGTAATACACTATATATTCTAGATGAGCCTACGACTGGATTACACTTTGAGGATGTGCAACACCTGATAGATGTGCTCAATAGACTGACCGATAAAGGCAACACCATCATTGTAATAGAGCACAATCTGGACATGGTCAAAGTCGCCGATCACATTGTCGATATTGGTCCTGAAGGAGGCAGTAAGGGTGGCCATATCGTTTTTGAGGGGACACCCGAAAAGATTATCAAAAATAAGAAAAGTCATACAGGTAAATACTTAAAGACAGAGCTATCAGGCTGATTTGGCTGTGGCCTTATTTCTAATTACTCGCATGACATTTAGAATTAAGAGATGTGACAAATCTTGGTATGCAAACTGCAAGGCGCGATGATCAGGATCTGAGCGCGAAGCACCTGTTGAAGAGAGAGACGGCAGGAGGCAGCAGTACTAATTATGAAATAATTACTTCGCAGTCTAAGAATACAGGCTTCTATCTGAACGAAGGAGCCCTGAAATAAAGTTATATAGCGTATAAAAACTACCATACCATGTCTTCACCATTAGCAATCGCCGAAAAGGAAATCACAAAACACGGATATCTGGATATAGAGGTGGACCCCTCCATGGATCTCGTAGCAGAAATAGAAAAACTAAAGAAAGAGAAAAATGCCATCATCTTGGCGCACTACTATCAGGAGTCAGAGATACAAGACGTCGCTGACTATATCGGAGATAGCCTTCAGCTATCACAAATGGCAGCGGAGACAGAAGCTGAAATGATCGTCTTCGCTGGAGTACACTTTATGGCCGAGACTGCTAAGATGCTCAGCCCTGATAAGAAGGTGGTGCTGCCAGACCTCAAAGCTGGGTGTTCACTGGCGGATTCTTGCCCAGCGCCGCTTTTTAAAAAATTTAAAGAAAAATATCCAAATCATATCGTCGTAAGCTATGTGAACTGCACAGCAGAGCTTAAAACACTCACCGACATCTGCTGCACCTCCTCCAATGCGAGATACGTGATCGAAAGTATCCCAGAAGATAAAGGAATTATATTCGCTCCTGATAGAAATCTTGGCGCCTACTTACAGAAAGTAACAGGTAGAGACATGATACTTTGGAATGGTGTATGCATGGTGCACGAAATATTCTCGAATGAAAAGATAACAAAACTTCAGGCCAGATATCCAGATGCAAAATTTATAGCCCATCCAGAATGCGAAGCTCACATCTTAGATAAAGCTGACTTTATAGGCTCCACCAGTGGTCTGCTAAAATATACACAGGAAGATTCTGCTGACACCTTCATCGTCGCCACTGAATCAGGCATCATTCACCAAATGGAATTAAAGTCTCCCGAGAAGACCTTCATACCTGCTCCACCTAACAATACTTGCGCCTGTAATGACTGCCCCCATATGAAGCGCAACACTATGGAGAAGCTCTACTTGGCTATGAAATACGGTATGCCAGAAATTAAACTCGACCAATGGGTGATCGAAGCAGGTGTAAAATGCATTAATAGAATGCTCGACATTTCAGAGAAAGCCGGATTAAGCACTAAAAAAACTAAGTAGACTTTGCTACCTTAGCTATCATGGCAGAGGTAATCGCGCACTCATTTTTTACTGATTTTGATATTTCATTGTTTAAATCAGGTAAGCACTTCAAACTATATGAAAAATTTGGTGCGCATCCCTGTACCAATGATGGTGTAGAAGGCGTATACTTCTCAGTATTCGCACCATCAGCCTCGGCTGTATCAGTGGTAGGGAATTTCAATTTTTGGGATGGTGAAACGTGCAAACTCAACGTACGGTGGGATGAATCAGGTATTTGGGAAGGCTTCATCCCTGGGGTAGATCACGGAGAACTATATAAATTCAGGATTTGGTCTGACCTCATAGGTGGATATAAGGATAAGGCTGATCCATATGCTTTCTACTCAGAGCTCAAGCCTAAGACCTCATCCATCACTTGGACCATGGACCACCAATGGCACGATCAAAAGTGGATGGAACAGAGACCTGCACGCCAAGCATTAGACCAACCATTCTCGGTATATGAAGTACACTTAGGGTCATGGAAGAAAAAGGCTGATGGTCAGGAATCACTTAGCTATATGGAGCTCGCGAAAGATCTGGTAGACTACGTGAAAGAAATGGGCTATACTCACGTCGAATTTCTACCCGTCATGGAGCACCCCTTTGATCAGTCTTGGGGGTATCAAGTTACAGGCTTCTTCGCTCCGACCAGCCGCTTCGGTAATCCGCAGGAGCTCATGCAACTCATCGATGCACTGCATCAAGCAGAGATAGGCGTGATCTTAGATTGGGTCCCTGCCCATTTTCCTTCAGATGATTTTGCATTAGCCAGATTTGATGGGAGCTGTGTCTTTGAGCATCCCGATGTACGTAAAGGTTACCACCCAGATTGGAAGAGCTATATATTTAATTACGAACGCGCTGAGATAAGATCATTTTTGATCAGTAGTGCCTTCTTTTGGTTAGAGCTGTACCATGTAGATGCACTCAGGGTAGATGCAGTATCATCCATGATTTATCTGGACTATTCCAGAGAAGACGGTGAGTGGGAACCTAATGAATTTGGTGGAAATGAATATCAGGCAGCTATCAGCTTGCTGCAAGAATTAAATGTAGCTGCCTATCGAGAATTCCCTGGTATACAAATGATCGCAGAAGAATCCACCTCCTACACAGGTGTCAGTAAGCCAGTAGACCATGGTGGTCTGGGATTTGGCATGAAGTGGATGATGGGATGGATGCATGATACCTTGGATTATTTTAGCAAGGAATCTGTCTGGCGTAAATATCATCAGAATGACCTGACATTCAGCTTAGTCTACGCATTTTCAGAAAACTTTATGCTACCGCTTTCGCATGATGAGGTCGTGCATGGTAAAGGCTCCATAATAAGTCGGATGCCTGGTGATGAGTGGCAGCGATTCTCTAACCTGAGATTACTTTACAGCTTCATGTTTACCCATCCAGGGACTAAGCTCAACTTTATGGGCAATGACTTCGGTCAGTATAATGAGTGGAATAGCACGACTAGTTTAGACTGGCACTTATTAGAATTTGCTCCTCACCAAGGCGTGCAGCAATGTATCAAAGACCTGAACCGAGTATATAAATCCGAAATCAGCCTACATAAATACAGCTTTGATGGACGAGGATTCGAATGGATAGATTACAGTGATCATGACAATAGTATCATGTCATTCATTAGAAAATCTGATGACCCAGCTAGTACCCTCATCGTGGTATTTAATCTGACTCCAGTGCCAAGAGAAGCATACGATATAGGAGCACCATCTGAGGGTAAATGGAAGCTGATATATAATAGTGATGAGACTCAATACTTTGGAAGTGGCTATGATATCATAGCATCTCCAGAAACTACAGATCAAAGAATTCATAATCTTGATCACTCCTTAACACTGCGATTGGCGCCCCTATCCTGCTTGATTTATAAAGCAGAGTAATCGTTGAATAAGGTATTTCATTATTCTTTTTTTTTATTCAGTGCCTTAGACTTAGTGCTTATTTGTTATGCCCCCGATAGCAGATATTTGGCTAAACCTTTGATCATGCTCTCCCTACTTTTGTACATATGTTGGGAAAAGCGAGAGCGACTGCGGCATCATAAAGCATTCATCTTAGCGCTGTGCTTCGCATGGGTAGGCGATATTTTACTTCTCATCTCGTCAGAATTATTTTTTCTCTTAGGTCTCCTTTCATTCTTATTCACTCAGGTCTTATATGCAATCAGTTTTTATGGACAACGCCAGATAGGGATACATCGGCATTGGTTGTCAATTATTTTGATAGGGTGCTTTCTGATAGCCAGCTTATCATACCTGCTCCCAGCTGCTGGCTCACTGCGTCCGGCTATGGTCATATACTCCATATCCATTTCAGCTATGCTGCTTTTGGCTATAATGCGGTGGAAAGTGCGAGGCTATTATTTTCTGATCGCGGGAGCTCTTCTATTTATCTTATCAGATGGAATGATCGCTCTGAATAAATTTAGTGTGGTGTCATATGATTTGTCATTTCTACTGATGCTAAGCTATATCGCTGCCCAATACCTCATCGTCACCGGCTATATGAAAAGTATGGTCTAAAGCATTGATCTACATGAGATAGCTTTATGCCAACATAGGCATGTTCAGAAGAACCTGATGCTTCAAATTGAAAACTCTAAATGATTGCTAATTAATCGCTTAAAGATTGTTAATTATGCTGCTTTAATAATATATATAGAACTGTTACACTGTGATAATTAATTCTCAAAGAAAAATGGGGTCACAGTAAATATTGCTTGTCATGATTTTTATCAAAAATCTCGCCAACCAAAGCCTCTCTCTACTATCTTTCCCAGTACTTCGAACTGAGCTACCAAGATATGACACCTAACTATGATTACTTCTGAATATGTCAACATAGAAAATCTTGAATCTGCACTGCACTCATGATATCTATATGGTGCAAGTCGCAGGGTGTCATTAAAAGATTAAATAAGCTATCTCACTGTGAGGATGATAAATTTCTTTCGTAACCATGTATGACGTGAAGAGCTAATTTGATCGGATACGCTATCAACTTCTATGAGCAATAAGTCAGCTGATGGCTTTCCCAAAAAGAGTCTTCACTATGATGGAATTTTCACTCTTCTTCAGAAGAGTCAAGGTGCTTTAGCTTCTTATCTTTTACATTGTCATCCAAGAAGTCATTGAGCTTATCCACTTCTATATTGCTGGTAATTTCTCCGAAGGGACTGATTTTGATATCGAATCCCTTGAGATCGTCATGGACTTCTGGTTCCCCATCTTTTTTCATTTTCTTAGGCATGATCTTAACTTTTATATAGTTGGCTAATATAGGCAAGACCAGCCGTAATTCTATTGGTGGCCTCTGATCTACCGATTAAAGCTATCGTCTCAAATATGTCGGGTCCTTGCATGGAGCCTGTGATTACGATCCTCAATATGGGTAGTATCGCTCCAAAGCCCAACTCATTACTCTGTATATATTGCTTTACTGCTGTCTGAATTGACTTACCCGAGAAGTCTTCGAGACCCTCTATTAATGTCTGTATGGCTAAAAAGTGCTCATGATTCTCAGCTTTGTATTTCTTCTTAGCTGTCTTATCATCATAAGCAGTCGGAGGTTCAAAAAAGAATCGCCCTTGGCTCAAAAATTCAGGCAATAGCTCCACCCTCTCCTTCATCAATCCGCAAAATGATGATAGAAATTCAGCTGTTGGTTCATACCCGGCCTCGCTAATTAAAGGCTGGATCAGATCTGCCAACTCCTCGTTTGGCTTACTAATGATGTACTGCTGATTATACCATTTGCCTTTCTCTATGTCAAAGCGTGCACCGGATTTATTCACTCGCTCCAGGGAGAATTGCTTGATCAGTTCAGCTTCAGACAGAATCTCTTCATCAGTGCCTGGATTCCATCCTAAGAATGCAAGAAAATTCATGGCTGCTTCTGGCAGAATACCATACTCCTGCAGACCCTCATAAACCTCTTCTCCTGTATTCCAATTTTTAGGAAAGACAGGAAATCCAAACTTCGCACCATCTCTTTTACCTAACTTACCCTTACCCACAGGTTTCAGCAGCAGCGGGATATGAGCGAACTGTGGGATATGGCTTTCCCAGCCCAGCGCTCTGTAGAGCAGCACATGGTGCGCTGTACTAGATAGCCACTCCTCTCCTCTGATGACATGGCTTATCTTCATATACTTATCATCGACTACATTAGCCATGTGATAGGTCGGTAGTCCTGTGGCTTTCATGATAATCTTATCATCGAGCTCTTCACTTTTGAATTCTACTTTATCTCTAACTATATCGCGGAATGAGATCAGCTCTCCTGGTATGATCTTCATTCTTACGGTGACATTTACATTTTTATCCAAGTGCTGTTGGACTTCTTCTTTGGATAAGCTGAGGCTGTTCTTCATCTCTAAGCGAATCGAAGCATCATACTTCTGAGCGATGATGCCCTCAGCCTCCTTGCGCCTCCTCATGGCATCAAGCTCCTCAGTGGTGTCAAACGCATAATAGGCATGACCACCGTCCAATAGCTGCTGTACATACTTCTGATATAGATCAGCTCTCTCTGATTGACGGTAGGGACCATAGTCTCCTCCTATGCCTGGACCTTCATCAGGTTCTATACCCATCCACCTCAGCGCATCTATCACGTACTGTTCAGCACCTTCTACGTATCTTTTCTGATCAGTATCCTCTATCCTCAAGATGAATTTGCCTCCCTGCTGCTTAGCTAATAGGTAGTCATACAGCGCCGTCCTGAGACCACCAATATGTAAAGGGCCAGTGGGCGATGGTGCAAATCTTACTCTTACCATGTAATGCTATTTAGATTGTACATTTGACTGTAAAAGTAAGATTATCCGTTGTACTTTATTCGTTCTCCTAAAATCTTAAAGAAACTATTCCCAGACATCATCTGGGATTCTTGTGGTCAAGATAAAAGACTGAGAATCAGCTTTGATGATGGACCATCTATTCATACTAAAGAGATCCTGTCATTGCTCGATCATTTCGAAATAAAGGCCTCCTTCTTTTGTCTTGGCAGCCAGGTCAAAAAATTTTCTGAGCAGTTTCAGATGATTAAAGATGGTGGGCATCTCATCGGCCACCATGGCTATGCTCACCTGGATGGGTGGAGGACAGGACGGGATGAATACTTGCAAAATCTGCTTCTTTCAGAATCAGTCTACTCAGCTGACTACTTCAGACCTCCCTATGGTCGCATGACCTGGCCACAGTACCGACTGATTAAATCTCAAAAGCTAATCGTGATGTGGAGCATCATGCTGGGCGATTTTGACCAGCGGATCTCTCAACATGAATATATGTCAAGGCTGCGAAGAGCTGGCTCAGAAGATATACTATTACTCCATGATAATGAGGCTTCCTATCCGAAGAACATGACACTGCTGACCTCTATAATAGCTAATCACAAAAACTTGAACTGAGCATGATGAACACACTGAGTGACCGAAAATTGGCTTACCGCCACGACAACATTATAATGAGGTAAATATGATCTTTCAAATACTTATCGGTATCATCATCATCCTGCCCATCTGTGTCTTGCTGTATATGAAGCTGCCCCAGTTTGGAGCTAAAGTGACCAAGGCCAGGATTCGAGAATTTGAAGCTTCGCCACAGTTTAAGAAGGGTCGATTTAGAAATTATGAATTTACACGAGCAGATATGAGTTTTTCTAAACTGCCTAAACTGATGCAACAATCGCTATTCTCCGGCGTAGAAAAGGTGCCCAATAGGAAGCTGCCGCAGATGCAACGAGATAAGCGAGACTTTGTAGGGGTGCCAGATGACTCTTTCAGGATGACGTGGTTTGGTCATTCTGCGTATCTCTTGGAGATCGATGGCAAGAAAATTTTGCTTGATCCTATGCTCGGTCCTGCAGCATCGCCCGTCTTTTTTGCCGTGAAAAGATTTAATCAGACACTGCCACTTAGTGCCGAAGATCTGCCTGAGCTTGATGCTGTCATATTTACGCATGACCATTACGATCACTTGGACTACTCTACTATTCTTAAAATAAAAGATAAGGTTAGTCATTTTTATACTCCACTGGGGGTCGGTGATCATCTGATTAAGTGGGGTGTCTCTCCAGAAAGAATCACTCAGCTAGACTGGTGGCAAGATGCAAGAATTGCTCATTTGACTCTGGTGTGTACGCCTACCCAGCACTTCAGTGGCAGGACCTTTGCTGATCGGGATCGGACGCTGTGGTCATCATGGGTATTACAGAGCAAAGATAAAAACCTCTTCTTCAATGGCGATTCTGGTTATTTTAGAGGCTTTAAAGAGATAGGTGATAGATTCGGCCCTTTCGACGTCTGCTATATGGAGTGCGGTCAGTATCACTATATGTGGAAGGAGAATCACATGGTCCCAGAAGAAACAGCTCAGGCATTTCTTGATTTACAGGGCAAGCAATTGATACCTGTGCACTGGGGTTCATTTACTTTGGCTCCTCACGATTGGTATGATCCTATAGAGCGTCTGACTAAAATATGCGATTCCTCGGGCATCCACTTAGTCACACCAAAAATCGGGGAAACCATCGATTTTAATGATCGGATGGTATCTGTGGCGTGGTGGAAAGAAAATATGTAATTTGTACCAGACAAATATCTAAATGGACAAGTCGACTTAAATACCAATAATAGAACTTTAACTTAGCCATTTTACAACTCCAATATGGTAAGCTGTATAATAGTAGAAGATGAGTATGACGCGCAAGAATTGCTGAGTAAAATAATTGCAGAGTATTGCCCTGAATTGACATTGTTGGGAACTGCATCAGATATTGCTACGGCGAGGGCATTGATCGCAGAAAAAAGCCCACAACTTTTATTCCTGGACATACAGCTACAATCTGAAAATAGCTTTGCATTATTAGACCAGATCAATCATGAAAACTACAAAATAATCTTTACCACCGCCTACGAAGAATATGCGCTCAAATCTTTTAAATATAACACCTCAGACTACCTACTAAAACCTTATAGTCCAGCTGAAGTCGTTAGTGCTTTAGATAAGGTTAAACGGAATATGGAAGTATCTGCTGACTATATTGCTAAAGCGAAGGAAACAATTACACTCTATACGCAAGACGGTCGAACCATTGTCAAAATAGAAAATATCAAAAGACTAAAAGCTGATCGGTCCTACTGTGTGATATACCTGAACAATCCAGAGCTAAGTATCATGGTCAGCAAACCTCTCAAAGATTTAGAAGAGAGACTTCCACCAGATCGGTTCTTTAGATCACACGCGAGTCATATGGTTAATCTTGACTATGTGGTAAGATACGTCAATGATACAGGAGTCGCGATCTTAAAGGATGGGACAACTATACCCGTCTCACGGAGGAGAAAACAAGAATTTATCCAGAAGATTTCTGAATGATGACTGGGCGATTAGACTTCTAAGAGAAAGACTTACATCGCATTCATCACTCAAATCCATGCATCATCCTACCTAAGACACCCTTCAGAAGAATACACACGAAACCCGCTCCTACAGTAATGCCTGTAAAGATTAAAAAGAATACTGTCATACTATTTGATTCAGTAATCGCGTCAATGTAACTTCCCGTAATACCTGCTGACCAATTAGCTATGAAGTTAGCCACAAACCACACACCAAACATCAGCCCAATCAACCTAGCTGGGGCAAGCTTACTTACATATGATAGTCCGACGGGTGATACACACAGCTCGCCCGCTGTATGTAGAAAATAAGCTAATACTAACCATATCATGCTCACAGAGGCAGTCTTAGCGCCTTGCGGGATTCCTGCACTACCGAAAGCTAATAGTGCGAAGCCTAAACCTACTAATATTAACCCTATCCCAAATTTTACGGGACCTGAAGTAATGATCTTTTTATCCCAAAATTTTGAAAATATTGGTGCTAAGGTGATGATGAAAAATGAATTTAATATGCTAAACCAAGAAGCTTGAACCTCTGTCTTATCAGCTAATTCTAAACCAAAGTAATTAGCTACCCCCTCGAAATAGCCCCATTCAAAGCCGAGCATCAAGATTACAATGATCCATATAATGACAAAGCTGGAAGCCAAGATCATATTGGCAAAGCTGATCTTAGACCAAGTCACATTAAACAACTTTAAGAGCACCCAGGTAATGACGGCCATCGAGCCAGCAGTCAGGACAGTATTCACTGTATTAAAAATAGCGGCTCCAGCTCCTACTAGGGTTCGATCAGTATAATCTCGGGAGAAGATAGTCATAGATCCACCAGACTGCTCAAAAGCCCACCAGAAAAATACCGTAAAGAAGGTCAGCACCACGATGACCCACAATCGGTCTTTCTCAATCTTAGATAACGATGGATCAGACATGATAAAACCGATAATAGATATCACACTACCGAATAGTAGAGCCGGCATATATCGCTGATTAATTATATTAAGTGTAGATGCGCTCTCGTCCGCAGAAGTTAAGACAAAGATGATTAAAGTAAGAACCACCCCGATAATGGCCCACGTCGTGATCCTCTTTGATCCATCTGGCAGCTCAGTAAGAGAGGTCTCTACTTTATCAGCTATTCCATCATTTTGAGGCTTAAGGCCTATGTCTCCAAATATCTTGCTTGAATACCAAAACTGGATGGCACCTGCTATCATAAAGATCATGGCTAATCCAAATCCATATGACCATGAGATTTTTTCACCGATATAGCCACATAAAAGAATGCCTAAGAATGCCCCTGCATTAATCCCCATATAAAAGATGGTGTAAGCTGCATCTTTCTGATCTTCATTGTCAGTATATAGCTGACCTACGATAGAGGAAATATTTGGCTTAAAGAGTCCATTGCCTAAAATCAACATGGTCAGACCAGCATAAAAGAAAGCGGGTATCTCCATAGCCATGGAGGCATGACCCAAGGCCATAATCAAGGCTCCTATAAAAACGGCCATTCGATAGCCAAGCAGCTTATCAGCGATGACTCCGCCAATGATCGGTGTAAAATAGACTAAGCCAGTATAAAGAGCATAGAGCTCTAAGGCATCACTTCGCTCCCACCCATAGCCTCCATCCATCAGACTCGCAGTCAGGAATAACACCAGTAGTGCGCGCATTCCATAATAAGAGAATCGCTCCCACATCTCCGTAAAAAACAACACAAATAATCCAGATGGGTGATTCAGCACCTTTCCCATGTCCTGAATAGTCCTCTTATTTTTGGTCAATTGACTCATAAATCGAATTTTAAATTTTAATCAGTTGGCAATATAATATATTGCTCGATAGCGTCGGAGTAAAAGAAATAAGATTTAAATACTCTTACGGCAGCTCAGATTGTGAATCCATATATTTAGCCGCTTCTGACATCTCCTCGAAAAATGCCTCGCCATAGCACCTGATGATGGCTTCCTTAAGAAACTCAAAAACCCTGACTTGCTTCTGCTCGCCCAGCTGGCAGGCATCTGAGCAGATATCCCATTGATTATAATTGATTGCTTCAAATCCTGAAATTTCGTTTTTGGCAACGCGTATGGGATAGAGGTGACAGGATATCGGCTTCTTAAAATCAGTGTGACCATCCCTATGCGCTTCTTCAATGCCGCAGGTGGCAATGCCTAATTCGTTTCGATTCATAAAGACGCAGGCAGAGTCAGGCATCAGCGTGGTCCCTTCACTATCCATACCTTTATAATACTGATGGAATCCATCAGCCTCGATTTTGGCCCTGCTATCCTCAGGCAGATAAGGAAGTATCTCTTTGAGATAGGCGCTTATAGTATCAATTTCTTCAGCACTAAGGGGCGCCCCAAAGTCACCCGCTTGGCAGCAAGCACCTTTGCACTTGTCCAAATGACATATGAAGGACTTGAGGAACACATCGTCACTGACTAAAATATCCTGGATAATGACCACTGAATTTTGTATTTAAACCCATAGAATCAACGCTGCCTCTTAGGCGGAATATACTATTAGCTTATTGACATAAAAGCTTTATACACTCACACTGAACTATTTGATAGCATTACGTTAATATAATAGCTGCAAAAGTAATTAAGTGACGATTGAATCAAGTCATTCACTGATAAAAACATTAGTTTTGCGCTTTGATATCTGAAAATTTAACTACCACAACATTGATGAATCCATTAAAGCAAAAGTTTTTCGAAAAGTCCTCCGCTCTTAAAGCTGACATGAGAGCCTACCTCAAAGAAAAAGGTGACACGGTAGTGGACAAAGTCACCCTATCGCAAGTCTTCGGCGGCATGAGAGGTGTGAAAAGTATGATCTGGGAAACCTCGCAACTGGATGCCGTAGAGGGTATAAGATTCAGAGGTTATTCTATTCCAGAACTAAGAGAAAAACTGCCATCAAGAGAAGGTTGCAAAGAACCGCTGCCTGAGGGCCTATTTTGGTTAATGTTAGTCGGGGAGATTCCGACTCAAGAAGAAGTGAATTGGCTATGTGATGATTGGGAGAAGAGAAATAAAGTGCCACAGCATACTTATGATTTATTGGACAGCTTGCCTGACGGCACGCACCCGATGACTCAGCTGATAGCTGCGATCACAGCTACACAGTCGGAGAGTGTCTTCTCTCAGAGGTACTCAGAAGGGATGCCAAAGAGTGAATATTGGGATGCTACTTTTGAAGATGCCATGAACCTGATCGCTAAACTGCCTTTAATCGCAGCTTACATATATAGAAAAAGCTATCACGGTGGAGATCATATCGCCCCTGATAACAGCTTAGACTGGGCTGGTAATTTCGCCCACATGCTTGGAGTCTCTGATCATGCAGACTTCGAAAGCTTAATGCGCTTATACCTGACTATCCACGCTGATCATGAGGGCGGTAATGCATCTGCTCACACGGTGCACCTGGTAGGATCCACTCTTAGTGATTCATACCTCTCACTTGCAGCTGGAATGTGCTCTCTGGCAGGACCACTGCATGGCTTAGCGAATCAAGAAGTGATTAAATTCATCTTCGATATGGTCGAGGAGTTAGGGACTACTGATCTGACTAAGGATCAGATAGGTGAGTATGTCAAGAAGACTTTAGACAATGGAAGGGTCATACCTGGATATGGCCACGCCGTACTCAGACAGCCAGACCCCAGATTCACAGCTCAAAAGACATTTGCAGAAAATTATATAAAAGATGATCCATATGTCAATATCGTATGGCAACTTTTTGAGGTCGTACCTCCCATCCTCGAAGGCTTAGGCAAGGTAAAGAATCCTTGGCCCAACGTGGATGCTCACTCAGGAGCCATATTAGTACATTATGGTCTGAAAGAATACACCTACTACACCGTTCTATTTGGTGTATCCAGAGCCTTAGGTGTCTTATCAGCACTGTGCTGGTCAAGAGCTTTAGGTTTCCCATTAGAAAGACCTAAGTCACTAACATTTGAAGCTATTAAATCTTTCGTAGAAGAAAACGCATAAAGTAATATGAATTTACCAGAAGACCTAAAATATACCAAAGAGCACGAGTGGATAAAAATCAATGACGACAATACGGCTATTGTGGGCATTACAGATTTTGCTCAGTCCGAGTTGGGGGAACTCGTCTATGTAGAAATAGACACTATTGGAGATACCATTGCCAAAGACGAAGTGCTCGGTACTGTCGAAGCAGTAAAAACTACCTCTGATCTATTCATGCCTCTCAGTGGTAAGATATTAGAATTTAATCCTAAGCTCGATGAAAATGAGGAGGATAATCCTGGCCTAATCAATGAGGATCCCTATGGAGAAGGATGGATAGTCAAAATAGAGATATCAGATGCGTCTCAGATAGAGGAGTTATTGTCAGCGGCTGATTATGGTGCGCTCATCGGTTAGTAAAATTTCCTCTACTCCTCAGCTTGATGATAGCAAGTGGTTGTGTTGAACTAAGGTTACAGGCATGTCGGAAAATAATGATGTCTATATAATGTGGCTTCTTGAGCTTTCATCACCCATTAGCATTATGACTGACTTAAGCTAGCTGAATCTATGTCAATACTATTATGTAGACTAGCAAGAGATTTCAGCGATTAATCATTCTCAAATAATAGCAGATAGATATTGAAGCCCAAATTTGAAACAAATGAAATCATACGGTTACAAAAACCCCAACATTGATCCAAATTCGATAGGACTTGGCAATACCACCATTTTTTGGAATTTAACTCCAGCAGCACTTATCGAGAAGTCAATTGCCTCTGGCCAAGGGATGCTTGCCTCATCGGGTGCCTTAAAAATAGATACGGGAAAATTTACGGGTAGATCACCAAAGGATAGGTATATTGTCAAAGATCATGTCACTAAGGATAAAGTGGATTGGGGCAGAATAAATCAGCCAATCAGCTCAGAGCACTTCGACATATTAGAAGACAAAGTCATCGCATATCTGGATGCTCAAGAAGAAATATACGCGAGAGATGTGTACGCTTGCGCTAGCCGAAATTATAGGCTTAATGTCAGGGTCTATACAGAAGCGCCATGGCAAAATCTTTTCGCTTATAATATGTTTCTCAGACCGTCCAAGAAAGAAGCGCTTTCTATCGATCCGGACTGGGAAATTTTCGCTGCTCCTGGACTCAAAGCAGACCCAGCGACAGATGGGGTGACTGCTGAAAACTTTGCCATCCTTAATTTCGCGAAGAAAAAAATCATCATTGGAGGCACAGCCTACACTGGTGAAATTAAAAAAGGCATTTTCTCAGTGCTTAATTTCATCCTCCCTGATGAGCACAATATACTGTCCATGCACTGCTCAGCTAATGTGGGTAAGAAGGGGGATACAGCATTATTTTTTGGGCTATCAGGCACAGGTAAGACCACCCTATCCACCGACAGAGAGCGAAAGTTGATTGGAGATGATGAGCATGCGTGGGCCAGCACCAGCGTTTTTAATTTTGAAGGTGGATGCTACGCTAAAACCATTGACCTATCAGAGACCAAAGAACCGCAAATATTTAAGGCTATAAAATTCGGAGCACTACTCGAGAATGTAGGCTTTTTCGATGAAGCTAATCGAAATGTTGATTTCAGCGACAGCTCAATCACCCAGAACACCAGAGTCAGTTATCCAATTGATCATATTGATAATATCGTCTATAACTCAAGAGGAGAGATCCCAGAAAATGTCTTCTTTTTGACCTGCGATGCTTTTGGTGTGTTACCACCGATAGCCAAGCTCAATACGGAGCAAGCTATGTATCATTTCTTATCAGGCTACACGGCTAAGATAGCAGGTACAGAGGCAGGCGTAGATGAGCCAGAAGCTACCTTCTCTGCTTGTTTTGGCCTACCCTTTTTACCACTTAAGCCTACGGTATACGCCGAGCTGTTAGGTCAAAAAATAGAGGCTGGTGAAGAAAGACTGAATAAGAAAATTAATGTCTGGCTGATCAATACGGGGTGGACAGGTGGACCGTTTGGCAAAGGATCCAGAATGGAGTTAGTCTTTACTAGAGCTATGATTAAAGCAGCTTTAGATGGCGTACTGGATGATGTAGAATATACGACGGAATCATCATTCGGGCTCGAGATACCGATGACATGCCCTGATGTCCCCAATGCATTATTGATACCGCGTAACACATGGCCAAATGAAGACGAATACGATGAAATGGCAAACAAGCTCGTCGGCCTCTTCAGGAATAATTTTAAAGCATATGAGTCATATGCCTCAGATAAAATAAAAGCGGCCTTACCGTCTAGTTAAGCCGAATCAATATATGCTGAAACGGCCTATTATTAATCTTGTAGGTATCCCCTACGATCTAAAATCATCGTACATGCGGGGAGCCGCTGCAGCTCCATCCGATATCCGTAATACGATCAGTGACGGATCATCTAATGACTGGACCGAGACAGGATTTGATTATACAACGGATGCAGAGTTTAAAGATCTGGGTGATCTGCAAATTCAAGAATATGAAGACCTATTTAGTCAACTAGCAGCAGTCTATCATCCAGATGAATCCTTTCTATTCTTAGGTGGCGATCATTCGATCACATACCCTATAGTGAAGACGATCCATCAGCATAAGCAAGGATTTGATATCCTGCACTTCGATGCTCATACGGACCTATACCACGACTATGAAGGGGATCCTTATTCTCATGCTTGCCCATTTGCGCGCATCATGGAAGAAGGGCTCTGCGAGAGACTCATACAGGTAGGCATCAGAACGGTCACCAAACATCAGCGGGAGCAGATTGAGAAGTTTGGTGTGGAGGTCATCACTATGCGTGACCTTGACCGAATACATCAATTAGAATTGGTGCGTCCTTTATATATCAGTATTGACTTGGATGGTTTTGATCCTGCCTATGCCCCGGGAGTATCGCATCATGAACCTGGAGGCCTCGTCCCCAGAGATGTTATTAATTTTTTAATCGGACTGCAGCAAGAGATCATAGCGGCTGACATAGTAGAGCTCAATCCTCGACGAGATCATGAACGGATGACGTCAGCTTTAGCCAGTAAGCTACTTAAAGAACTTTGCGGGATCATGATCAGAAATCATCGCAGTATCTAAAATTTTTATATTCTGCAATAGAGCTTGCATTCCAATTATTAGTCTGTTTATATCTATAATTAAGATTTTTAGTTGCCTATTCTTGCATAAGTCGAACTTTATAATTATCTTTAAAAGGTAAATAATATTTTCTTTTGCAGTCGACTCACCATTGTTCTGAGTGAATTTAGAAGAATAGCTTCGTATCGATTGTAAATAGAGTCACTACATAAAATACATTATCGAATGGATCCGCCAGTTCAGGTAGAGGCAAAGGATCCTAAACCTTTGCCGCCTAAACCTCAACCCAAATCAGTACTCATTCTAGCCTAACAAAATTGTACATTGGTTAAGCTACATAGCTTCCAATACATGGGATTGAATATCTTAAGCTTAGAGATTAGCTGAGATGGTGCAAAAAATAGGATTAAACCAGTGCGATACCTTCGCACTGGTTTTTTTATGCCTACTGACCACTAATTCAGGCATGTTCAGTAGTAGTAAATAAATTCAGAAGTAAGAGAACTGTTAGTCAAGCTGATATGACTTTAGCACTTT
>ENA-ORXR01001444-ORXR01001444.1-marine-metagenome-genome-assembly--contig:-NODE-1444-length-25130-cov-58.949068_pt1 | contig 25130 bp, 29 predicted proteins | sample MGYA00237866_ERZ511479 | MGnify/ENA metagenome assembly ERZ511479 | reverse complement strand
GCCTGTGCAATTGGCATGCTCCGGAACATAATACTTATGCTTCCAGCAGATCAATTGGATTGGCCCAAACTACTGCGCGGTGTGGCCAAACCACGTGCGACTGGTAGCCAATCAGATGGCCTTTTGGTTTCACACCTGGTTTTCTGAATACGAAACGGCCGAGCCTGCCGAGGATCACACGGTGTCTCTCGAGCGGGCCACCTCGACTGGAAGGACTCACGGGCGGAACTGGGGACCACGCCATCGGCTGGAAACGCCCATCCAAAGCCCATCCAAAGCCCAGCGGTATCCCATCCAAAACTCTGTTGGATGGGCTTGGATGAAAAGGAGAAGCCCATCGGTCAACATCCAAAGAGTGACGAGACCACATCCAAAGCCCATCCAAAACCCGTTTGGATGGGGATTCTGCCGGCGGTGACGATGCCGCTCGTTGCATATTTTGCGCCACCAAGCTCGAGCAAGCGCTCGCAGGCCGCGAGGCGCCCCATCCGGCGGCGCAGCTTGTGCGGTGACCGCGGAAAGCGGCGCGGCTCCCCCGCCGGTCGTGTCAGCAGCGCGTAGGGCGTGGCACGCGCTACGTGCGCACTCTGGCAGCCATCCATTTCGGCGGGATGCGGCACCGCGGAAGCACGGCTCGGTGGGTGCGCACCCACACTGAGCCGCTACGTCAGATCACTCGATGGATGACAGCGGGCGCAGGGGGCTCGGTGGGGCCCGCACGAACGGCTCCCGAGGCAGCTGCGCACCCTCGTCCCACGCGTTCCACCGCTTGCTGAAGACACTGGCGACAGTTGACGTGGTACAGTGTCTGGGTTCAAATCGAACGATTTGGTGGGCGCGGCTGGATCGGGGCATCTGCGTGGCCAATCCGCTGCTGTTGAGACGACGCCGCGCCCGGTACGTTGCGGAGGCCACCGATGATCTGCCGTGCTCATGGCTCTCGCGCAACCGCGCTACGTTGCGGACATGCGGCGTGCGTGTGGGCTGTTGTCTCATGACACCATCTCGTTGCCGAGGCATCAGGCATGGACAGTGTCAGTGTTTCCCGTTCGGCTTTCCGAGGCCGGCACTTCGCCTCTGCCGTGGTAATCGGTCACTGTGGAGCTACTGGTGCCCGCTACGTCTCGCATAGCCGGCCGGAGGTCCCTCACAGCTCCGACCCCAGTCCCTCGGGGGCCGTGTGCAACGCGGCAGCTACAAGCCGAGTGCTTCTCGCTGCGGCAGGAGGACATAAAGATCGGTTTCGTCCGGCGTTCGGAGCTTTGGTTTTCCCCCACAGACGATCACTGCGACATCACACTCGCGACTCCACCTTCTCATCTCTGTCGCCACCGACGCCCCGCCGCTGCTCGACGACTGCTCCCTCGCGCTTCCTGCAACCCCACCACCAACGGCTCCGGTTGAAGCCCTGCGGCACCATGTCGCGCCGTACGGTGCGGACCGGCCTCGCCTTGATGGCCGTGGCAGCGGCCGTTGCCGCGAGCGCGTCGGCCCACAGCTCCATGACAGGGCCGTCGCCCATTTCCAGCATGAAGAGCTGCAAAGTCGACAACGGCAGGATCACGGGCAACTGCCCGAGCCCCTGCCCGGCGCACAATAAGAAGTCCCGCGCCCCAGTGACGACTACCAGCCGTGGCGCGCGCCTGCCAACACGGTGGTATCGCAACAACCATCTCGACGGCTTTGTGCGGTGGACGCTCGTTCCGTTGGACAAGGCCAACAGCTGGGACGCGCACAAGAAGGGCACCTTTGAATGGGGTTGCTACGAAACTGGCACCTATCGGTGTTCGCGCGCCGAGAAGCAGCAGCATTGCACCTTTGACAACACGGGGCGGGCGCACCGGGGTACCGTGGAGGTGCCCAAATCGGCACCAGATGGCGAGTACATGCTCGGCTGGACGTGGATTGGCGGCCACAACAGGCCTCGTACCCGTACGTTTGTCTATTCTCTCTTTCTTGTTGCGCAGGAGGAGGGCAGGGTGTTGGAGACCATGGGAGGTTTCTGAGAGACTGTTTGGGTGCGTGCCACACCACCGGCGGCCTGTCTGCATTGCTATTCGACTGTGGTATGCAGTGACTGACTTTGTGTCTTCCCTTCGATATCTCCGTGCCGCCTCCTCCGCGTACCCACCCCACCCACAGGCTACTCCGACTACCACGACTGCGCGCGGTTGCGCATCCGCGGCGGCGCGCCCCTCACCTCCTCCCACCAGCCCGTGTTCCGGTCGGGCGGCAGCAGCCCCAGGTCGGGGGATGTCTCCAGGCAGTGCCTTTCTCACGTCAATGACGTTGGGAAGAGGCAGGGTCGTGATATCAGGATGATGGTGGTACGTTCACGCGCGCGGGCCCCTCGGCCAGACCGTGGTTTGGCCTGTCTTGGTTTTTTTCCCCAGATTGTCATCGCGTCCGCATTGCAGCGCTCTGCTGGCGGTGCGAGAGCACCCCAGCCGTTCCCGCGCACGCCGGTCCCCACCCGTGCTTGACGCATGATACTGACTCCGCACGTGCCACTCCCTGCAAACCACTGTTGCGCCCCCCTCCGCTCCTGTTTGTCCCACCTATGTTTCCTCCCCGTTGCTCAACCACAGCCGTCCGGGTTTGAAGGCGGCCGTCAGCCCGCGCCCATCCCCACTTCTTTCTGGGGTGGCAGAGGGGGTGCACCCCCGACTAGGCCCGAGACGATGCCGCCACCAAACAGCGACAACGCCCCCGCCAACCCTGCGCCCCCGACGTCCGACGCGCCACCCGCAGTCGGCGGCGGCGGCGGCGGTGGCATCTATGGCCTCGGGGCGACGCCGCGGCGGAGCGGCCCCATCACGCTCGGTGACCTCGTCGCCCTCAGCGTCGCCACGCGCTCGCCGGCACGGGTGTTCCCGCCGTCTCAGTCGACCGCCACCCTGCCCCGTGGGGGGTTGGTGCTCGTTGCGTCCGCGGCGGGCGCCGTTGACCGCGTGGAGTTCAAGGTCAATGGGCGGACGGTGGCGACGGAGAGGAACTACCCGTATACACTGGGCTTGGCGAACGCGAGCGGGGGGCCGCTCGGCGCCTGGACGGGGGCACCCGGCGGCACGTTTACGCTGCAGGTGGTGGTGCGTGGCAGTGGGGGGAAGGTCGTGTCCCGGTCGTGGCGCCTGCGGTCGGCCTAGTGGGCGCTGACCTGGGGGTCTTGAGCGCTACATGTGTATGGGTATCGAGGTATTTTGGGTTTTGCTTGGTTGAGTGAAGACAGAAGATAAGGCGGCGCTGCTTTTTGCCATGCTCTCCATTCACTTTCAGACAGGTAGGGTCCCCACAGCTAACTCAGCGGCCGGTCCAAACAGCTGGGGGAGCATTTCTCCAGCAACAGGGGCTCTCTGTACCACCTCCCACCCGACCGAGCTCTGGCAGCCCCGCCAACTACCAACCGGCACGGATATGACATTCAGGTCGTCGGCCGCCGCGTATTGCCAACCAACATTCGCTACTGCCATCGCCGGTGTTGAGACGCCATGGTGGGTCGTATGGCCAAAATGACTACCTTATATCTCGGTGTCCCCCCTCTCGTCGTCACCGCTCTCCCTCTTCTGCTCGCTTCCCCCTCGTTCCCAGCCCCCTCTTGGCTTGCTTCTGTAGGGAGTTGCCTCTACACGCGCCCCACGCGTGCCCCCCAGACCAGCCCGGCTCCTGGTGGCAGTGTCGCCGACCCGGCGTTGAATTCACCCGCTCTGCCGGGCGCCCCCCGTTCTGCTTGCAAAGCACCTACCAGGCACCGTCTGCTGCCACCCCTCGGCAGGCGCCGCCCACATCGCCCACGCACCGCGCGCCAAAGTGCTGCGGCGCGTGTCAGTCGCCACGCCTGCGCACCAGGGGCCCCATCTCCGCGGAGCGTCTCGCAGGTCACCGAGCCACTGTACCGCTCGTTGCCAATACTGAACGTGGTCCCATCCCGAAGTCCTAGACGTGATCACAAGTACTGTACCGGTCGGTTGGGATACCAAAAATCCCCGATTCCCAACAGCCGGAAGCCCGCCACCGCCGAGGGGGCGACCACGGCTCGCTCCTTCCAACGGCCGACCGACTGGCCGGCGAAAAAGGGAGGAGCACGTCATAGCGGGCCAGATAGGGGCGCCGGCCTCCTGGCCCCTATTTGTAACGCGAGCCGCGTCACAGCGGACATATCGAGCACGCCGTGGGAGATGCGAATACAGTGCGTCCTCGATACAAGAGACAGCTGATTCAGCTCAATATAAACAAAAGTGGGCTTTATAGACTGGAATGGAAGACTCGCGACCCATTCTCTGTTGTAAACGATCCTCTTATAAGGGCGGTTCCAACAATAGCCGTTTGGAACCTTAAATTATTCCCAAATGGCTTGCGCGTGGCGGCCTCTGATTGGATCCACGACGCGTCCCCATAGCCCTGCTGAAACGAGCCAGGACTTACGGCAGGAGGGGGGCTAAAGTGGGCTACTGTTGCGAACATATGCCGACAGGATCCGGAAACCTCGTTCCGCGAGTCATGCGCATTCGAACCGGCTTTCACGATGGAATGTGGTCGCCCACCGTGTTGCAGGCCACTTCAAGGTGAATGTGGTCGAGATTGGTTCTGCGGCGCGATCTCCGACGCTGACGTCTACGAGCGTTGTTAAATGCGTGACACGCAGCGGTTTCCAACAGCCATTTTAGCCCCAATACAGCTGTCTGCCTCCAATAGCCAGCCGATTGGGCTCAAATCGGCCTGCCACGACAGCGCCAGAGGGCACGAATATGGCCTGCGGCGTGTGATTTGGGGCCGCAACATGCCACGGACGCTTCGGCCGCACGACGTCGGCTCTAGACCGGATTTCCCGTCGCCACAGTGCGTGTGCGTAGCGGGCGCTTCCGTCGAGCACGACGTGGAAGGCTCTCGTCGGTCGGCACGCGGGTCCATGCCCACCACACGTTGCACATGCCATCGAAGAAGTGTGTCAGAAACCGTGGCTCGTACGCAGGATCAGCACGACCCGTGGAACGGTCATGACGTTTTCTTGCTGGCGTCCGTGTCTCGCGCTCATCCCGATATTTCGTGCGAGATGCGACGGCTGCTCTTCGGTGAGTGACAGCCAATCAGTTTGATGATGGCATGCGTGATCTCCTCGTAGGAGTGGGTCATTGAGCTGACAGGGGCGACAAATGACGGCGTCCCTCCCGTTCGAAACGCGTTGTGCCACTTGTGTGTGGGTTTTCTGGTCGTGCGGCCCCCGCGTGTGACAACGGACCGGCGTGTCCTTTGACCTGCAAGCGATCCCTTCATTCACGATCAGGCGGTCCCTTGACCAACAGGTGCGTCCACTGGCATGTGAGCGGCACCGTGTGGTGTCGCCTGCTCACCGGACTCAGTCTGTCGCAAAGCCGACGCCCCCGCCGCAACCGCGTCCCCCCACGCAGCCTCACCTTTCTCCGCACCGCGCGCCCTCCCGCACCTCACCCCTCCCCGCACGCTCAACCCTGCCCTCACCGTGACGCACCCGACGGCTTGCACCTCGACCGTGCATGGAGGGCGCCGCCAACCTAGGCGCCGGTCGTGGCGGCGCCGTTCCTATCTCCGTGGAGCAGCTGGAGCGCATTGTCGAGGCGTGCGCGTGCGCGACGCGGGCTCGTGCAGCCGCTGCGGCCGCTTCAGCAGCGGCGCGGCACGCTGCCGCAGAGCAGAAGCGGGATCGGGAGCGCGCCAAGGATCGAGCTATGGCCATTGAGGCCGGAGACGACGCTGCGCAGAAGCACGTGCTCCAGCTTCGCCGAGCGGCCGTTGTCGGGCGCGTCGCTGGCGCTGCTGCGCTCGCCAAGAAGGAGGCGGGCGTGGTAGCCAAGGCGGAGGAGATGGCGGCCGCCACCGGGGAACAAGAGGCGGCCGCCAAGGGGGAGGAGATGGCGGCCGCCACCGGGAAACCAGAGGCGGCCGCCAAGGAGGAGGAGATGGCGGTCGCCACGGAACCAGAGGCGGCCGCCAAGAAAGAGGAGACGGCGGCCGCCTGCGGGGAACCGAAGGTGGCGGCCAAGGTGGAGGTGATGGCGGCCGCCACCTGGGAACCAGAGGCGGCCGCCAAGGTAGAGGAGATGGCGGCCGCCACGGAACCAGAGGCGGCCGCCAAGGAGGAGGAGATGGCGGCCGCCAGCGGGGAACCGGAGGCGGCCGCCATGAACGAGCGGTACTTGTCGCTGTCTTCACCGCCCTCCGCTTTGTCATCGGAGTACAGCAGCAGCAGCGCATCGGCGTCGTGCTACTGTCCCTCCCACGATTCGGATGCCACCGACGAGAGGAGCGCGTCGCAGGACAGCGGGGACAGCACCATGTCAGGATTGACGGGTGTTGTATGCTACGCCGAGAGTGGCGACTCAGAGACGAGTACGACGTCTTCATACTCTTCAGGCTCCGAGTATGTTCCATCCCCCAACGCGGAGGAGGAGGACGGCAGCTCCGAAGACGACGACGACGCGGCGTACTCGGCGGCTGCCGTCGTCTCCATGACCGACACGGTGGTGACTTCGCGTTTTGTCGCAGTTGTGGCGTCGGCGTCGTCACTGTCAGCGGCCACTGTTGATGGCTGTGCGGCTGCCGGCCTCGCCGAGGCAAGCACGGCCGTAGATGCGCGGGCCGCGGCCGTGCTGGCCTCGACGAGGCCGGCGGAAACGGCCTCGGGCAAGGCCGACATGGTCCCCGCTGCGGCGAAGGCGGTGCACTGCGCGCAATACGTCGCCGACGTATGGACGATTGATTGGGAGACTGCTTTCGAGGAATACGCGGCGGACCTCGAGCGGGTTGCGATCCAGAAGCGGGTCGACGCTGACGGCGCCGCGGCTGTTGCAGTGGAGCTCGCCGCTGCGCGAGTGGCGGCGACTCGGGAGTCGGCCGCCGCTGCACTGCTATCTCGTTTTGAGGCCGAGAGACGCGCGGCAGCCGCGGGACCCGCTTGGCGCGTAAGTATGGCGCCCGAGGAGGCCGCGAAGGCACCCACCGCAGCGGCCGCTTTCAAAGCGCATGCGGCCTCCTCGGCCGCCACCGCACCGTCTACTATGCTTCCAGAGGAGACTGACACGTCGGCGGCCGTCGAAGCGGCCGCTGGCACGTCGGCGGCCGCCCCAGTGGCCGCTGGCATGCTGGCGGCGATGGCGTGTCGTTGCACGAATGGATCGTCGGCGACGCCGTGCGCGCTGCGTATGGACGTGCTCGACGGCATGCGCGTAGACGTGACGCCGTGCGCGCTGCGTATGGACGTGCTCGACGGCATGCGCGTAGACGTGGCGTCTGACGTGAGTCGTGCGGCCTCGTCGTGCTTTGTCGACGCGGCCGCAACACCCCTCGGCGGCGCGGCCGCGTCGCGCTCTGGCGACGCGGCCGCAGCACCCCTCGGCAGCGCGGCCGCATCCATCTTTGGCGGCGCGGCCGCGTCGCTCTTTGGCGATGCGGCCGCCACGCCCCTTGGTGGCGCGGCCGCGTCGCACTTTGGCGGCGCGGCCGCGTCTCCCGTTGGCGGCGCGGCCGCGTCGCGCTCTGGTGACACGGCCGCAACATCCCTCGGCGGCGCGGCCGCGTCGCACTTTGGCGGAGCGGCCGCGTCGCCCCTTGGCGATGCGGCCGCCACGCCCCTTGGTGGCGCGGCCGCGTCGCACTTTGGCGGCGCGGCCGCGTCGCCCCTTGGCGGGGCGGCCGTAGAGCGACGGGGAGAACAGGAAGTGGACGATGGGTGGTACATGAATGGCGACACAGGCGGCACGCCTGAGGACTTTGCGCGTCGCCAGCACTTGCGCGATATGGTGAAGCGGCGGTCGCGAATGTCTTCTTCTCAGTAGTTTTCTGTAGCTGTCTATATGTACGTATGTAGAGCACGTACGTGGTGCAACAAAGAGGTTTTTTTTCCCTTCCTCGAAGGTTTTTTTCCTCATGTGCTTGCCTGGGTATGGGGGCATGGCATGGGCTGCCGAGCTCAGTCTCTGGTCGTCCGCCACGCACCCCCGCTGGTGCCCACCACGGCGGGCGATAAGGCGACGCGATTCGCGCTACCCAACGGGGTCAGCGCGCGCAGGCTCGCGCACTGGCGGCGCCTCGAGGGCACCGCACCGCCGCGCGGGGACCAGGCATGGCGCCACCCGCGGCATCGTCGGCGCTGGGAGTCGGGTCCCAGGGTCGACCGGCGGCGGCCGGTGCAGCTCCGGTGAGCTGTGGACGCGGTGCGCGTGGCGGTGGTGGCAGTGGCACGTTTCCCGCGGGGCGTCGGACCTGCGCGCGCGCGTGCCGCGCGTCGGTGGCGCCGCAGGCACGCCTCTGTCAGCGCCGCCGCCGGTCGCGGCAGCACCATGCGCGGGCTCACACCTCCCTGGCCCCCGTCACAGTGATGCGACACTTAAGACAGCTCTCTGCGCGGCCTTTGGGGGGTGTGCATGTGTCGTGGTGGCCGCGCGCCTGTGGTGCGTGCTAGCGGTGTTCCGATGCGCGGGCCGCTGCGCGGCGGTGGCGCCCGTCCGTGGCAGGCGCTTGTATGCGCGTCAGGGGCGCCCCGTCAGGAGTGTCAAAAAAGGCTAACATCCTATCTCGCGCTAATCGCCTTCTCGCACCAATCACATTCACGCGCACGTGAAGGCGACTCAGGAGCAGCCAATGACGTCCTTTCATGAGGAGTCCGCGTCGCGCGTGCGGCGGCGGCTGCGTCTGGGGTGTTGCCTGCGAGCAGCCGCGTGGCATGCGGTGGTGCCGACTGAGTGGACTTGCCTGGCGCCTGTCGGCGGCGTTGTCCGAGGGACAACGCCCAGAAACAGAGCTACGGCTGACGCGTTGGCGTGTTAGCATTCATGACAGCGAGGACAGGTGCATATCTCCGTGTTCGTGGCCCCCGTTTTGAGAGTGAATCAGCAGCATCCAGGCCGCGGCGGCGACTTGACTTCTGTCCGTGGGCTCGAATCAGAATTGGGGAACCGCCGAGTGTCGTCTCTCTGACCACTGAGCAGCGCGAGGAACTCGGTGAAAGCGAGCAGCTGGGGAGCACCACATGAGAAGTGTGGCGGTGGCCGTCGACGCGACGTTTGGGAAAGCACAGCAGCCTCGACACGCGGCAGATTTTCGACTCGAGATGCCCCCCCCGATGTGAGGATCAGCATCTGTGCTCCGCTGACAGGCCGCAATGTGATGAGCGCGCCGCGCGCCAGGTGGCAGGCAGCCAACGCTTCAATGGCATCACCTGCCGATGGGGCGGGAGCGTCCTTGCATCAATGATGTGCGTCAGACTTGACCGTAGCGACTATTCATTGGATGATCGCGGCTGTCGAGGTGAACGCCGTCACAGTCGAGATTTTCAGATGCGTGTTTACAGAAAGAAATCTTCAGGTGGCACGTATCGGGCCAATGAAAATGCCTCGCTGACGGCCCTCCAACGACCGGGAGGACTGCTTTGTGCCTGTTTCTGGGATGGGCGACCGACACTGTCCCGGGGAGCGGAAATTGCGAATGACGCCCAGCGCGTAGGAGCCACGGCAGCAGGCCCCCTGTTTGGCAGGTTCTTTTGAGACACCACTCGCACGGAGCTGTGTCTGGCGAGCACGTGGGTGGGGTGGCGTGCTCTGTGTGGTGGTGGTTTGGGAGGCGGGCGGTGCTGACGCAGCCGCCCCTGCAGAGGGCGGGGGCGCGTGCAACGTGCTCTCATGAGGGCGAACCCCGCGACCTTGACAGCCACCGGCGTCGTGGGGCGCCTCGAACGGTTTCGTGACGTCTGGCTCCCCGACACGCTGGCTGCGTGGTTCAGACTCTTTTGTAACCCCGCGACCTTGACAGCCACCGGCGTCGTGGGGCGCCTCGAACGGTTGCGTGACGTCTGGCTCTCCGACACGCTGGCTGCGCAGTTCAGACTCTTTTGGGGTCGAGGTTGGATGGTGCCATCCCGTCCCGATACGAACCTGTGGCTGATCTCACCGCGGACGGCCACCCCGTCGTTCCCCCCCCCCCACCCGCCCCCGTCCCGACACCCTGGCACCCACCGGCAGGCCTGCTAACACACGCGCGCGCACCGTACCTGTACACCCTTCACACCTGTACGCCCTTGCCGCATATGGTGACCCCCCCCCCGGACCGGTTGTGTGGGTCGAACGCTGCCCTGAGCGGTGATGGCAACGTTTGGCGGCGGGGCGCCGCCACCGCCACCTCCCCCGCCCCCGCCGCCGCCTCCCCCGCCCCCACCGCCGCGCCAGCCACTGTCGTCGCGTATCAGCAAGACGGAGCGGCGACGGGGGCTGCGGCAACTTTGCACGATGTGTCGCCGCGCGAGGGAAATCGGACCAGACCACCCCCTGTGCCCGGCCACGTGCCCGTGCCCGTGGGCGGCGCGCTCTACAACACGCGCGTCGAGCGCGGCGTCGCAGCCGCCGCCGTTGCAGCAGCTGCCGCCAGCGCCGCCGCCAGGGCAGCCGCAGCAGCCGCTGCTGTGGCCGCCCGGTGCGCCGCCTTTGACTTACCACCCCGGCCAGCCGTACCTCTTCCCGCCATCACTTTACCACCCCCCGTACGCCAACCCCCCCCCCGTTTCCTATCCTCCCGGCGTGCCGTACGGGGTACCCTCCCCCTTCCTCAGTCCCTTGCCATTCTCTCCCCCGCAGCCGTCGCAACCGTTGCAAGCGGCTCTTCCCCCTCTCGAGACGCGTACGTTGCTGGAGCCCCCGGAGCTGCGGCCGCCGCAGCGGCCGCTGTCTCCTCATCTGGCGCCGCCGCTGTCGCCGGGGCTCGAGCGGCCGCCATCGCCACTTCGCCGGCGGCCGCTGACGCCGACGACGCAGCGGCATCCGCCTCCCTCTCGCGCGCCGCCGCAGCCGCCAGCGCCCGAGCGGCCGCCATCGTCTCACGGTCGGCCGCAGACGACGGCGCCCGAGCCGCCGCCATCGCCTGGCAGGCGGCCGCAGACGCCGGTGCTCGAGCGGCCGCCTTCGCATCGCGGGCGGCCGCGGATGCCGGCGCCCCAGCGGCCGCCTTCGCCGCCTCGCGAGCTGCCGCAGACGCCGGCGCTTCAGCGGCCGCCTTCGCCTCGCGGGCTGCCGCAGACGCCGGCGCTCCAGCGGCCGCCTTCCCCTCGCGGGCGGCCGCAGACGCCGGCGCCCCATTGGCCGCCTTCGCTTCGCGGGCGGCCGCAAACGCCGTCGTGGGTGCGGCCGCAGACGTCCTCGCCAACGCGGACGTCCCCGCCGACGCGGACGTGGCGCCGGCGACCGGATCCGCCGCGGCCGCCCACGCCCGAATGGCTGCGGCCGACGACACCGGGGCAGAGGGGACCGTGGAACATGCCTTTACTCAATCAACCTATCCTTCACACTCGGACCGCGGCGGGTCTGCCAATGGAGATTCGCGTGCCTACGTGGCCAATCAAGCCCTACGTGCCGAACCAAGTCTTCTACACGCCGGAGCCGCTGCCGCCGTCGGAGGAAGACCAAGAGAACGACGACGTCCTGGAGGAGGAGGAAGAGGACGTCTTCCCGGACGAGGCGAGGCGGGAGCACCGGGCTCCCTCGCGCGACCGGTCTCCAGCGCCGCAGTAGGTGCCTCGGCGGCCGCTTTCGCCGGCGTACGAGCGGCGGCCGCCGCACCAATGGCGGCCGCCACTGGCACGGTGGTGGGAGGCGATTCGTCGGCGGCCGCCACAATGACGGTGACGCCAGCGCAGGCGGCCGCGGAGGGTGCCGCGCGTGCTCTGGCGGCGCCCGTGGTGTCGAGTCCGTCGCCACCGGTGACAGCTGCCGACAGACGGGCTGCGAGTTCTGCTGCGGCGGCGTCACCGGTGGCCAAGAAGAAGGCGGGGCGCGGCGTGGCGTGGTCGGACGAAGAGCGCTTGTGCCTCTGCAAGGGCTGGCTCATGACGACGGTGGACCCGGTCCTCGGGACGAACCAGACGAACACGACGTTCTGGAACGCGATGGTGGACAACAGCCGGGACGCCATGATCGAGGCGCGTCTACCCCAGTTGGAGAAGCGCCTGCAGCGGAGCGACCGAGTCATGGAGCGGACGTTCCGCTACGACATATCCAACGCGACGCATCGTCTAAACGCGTGTCGCATCTCTGCCGTCAAGCGCCAACTGACAGGCTCGCTGACTGAGGAGGACCTGGACATGGCCGCAGTGGCCCTGTACAATGACAAGGGGCCCTACCAAGGAATCCGTCGCGAGGCGGCGGCCATCAAGTGCGACTATTTGCACTGCTGGCGCCTTCTCCGCGCCAACCCCAAGTTTAGCATCGATGCTGCTATGGAGCACCTGACGTTGACGGGCTACAGCGTTTTTGGTGACGCAAGCAAGGACTCGGACGAGTCCGACGATGACGAAGTGTCCACGACGCCGAACAAGCGCCGTGCTACCGGCGCATTGGAGCGACCGATGGGGACAAAGGCCGCCAAGGCGGCCTTTCGCTCCGACGTCTCCCTCGAGCGCGAGTCGGCGGCGCACACAGCCGCGCTCAACTCTTTGGCCAAGTCTTCGGCTGAGCGCAACGACCTGGCGAAACGTAAGCACGCTGTGGAGTTTTGGTCGATGCCACACGTGCGCGACACGCCGCAAGGTAAGGCCTACTGGGCGAGGCAGCTGGACGCGCGGCTGGCCGAAGAGGGAGGGCTCGCGGCCATCCCCGCAACGTCTGTTTGGGTTGGCGGCGCGGCACACGCGGCGCCCTTGGCGACAAGAGCAGCGTCCTCGACGGCCGCATTGACGTCTACAGCGGCCGTCGCGGCCGCTGAGGTGGCCGCGACGGCCGCACTGGCGCCAGCGGCCGTCTCAGCTCCGTCTGCGCTTGCGTGCGCCGCCGCCACGGCGTCCGGTACCATCGCATCGAGCGCCCGGACACCGCCGACACTGGGGGCACACCCCGAACACGTCAAAGACACGGCGGAGGCCGTCGCGGTGCGAGCAGCTGCCTCTGCGGAGCCGGCCGCGCGCCGTCGCCCTGGTTCGCAGGAGGCCCGTGCCGACGTCGACACGCACCGGCGCCGAGCCGCGGCGGTCGCCGCCGCTGCGGCCAAGGAGCGAGTTGACGCAGCAGAGTACCTGGCGCACGCCAAGGCGCAGCGCCTCCACGCGGAAAGGCGCGTGGCGCTCGTGCGCCAGCAGGCGGCGGCGGACGCTGCCAAGGCGGCAACCGCCAAAGCGGCCGCCACCCACGCGGCTACAGACGCTGCCGAGGCGGCGGCCGCCAATGCGGCCGCCACTCAGGCGGCCGCAGATGCTGCCGAGGCAGCGGCCGCCACGGCGGCCGCCACTCAAGCGGCGGCGGACGCCGCCAAGGCGGCGGCCGCCACGGCGGCCGCCACCCAGATGTCCGCGGCCGCCGACGGTGGCGGACGTGTTGCTTTGGCGCCGGCCGCTGCGAATGTCGACGACGTCCTCGACGTCGTGGAGCTTCTCGACGACGAGGAGCTCGTGGGTAACACGCTGGTCGAACGCGTCGTCGGGCCCGGCGTCCACGGCGGTGTGCACAACGGCCTGCAGCGTGGCCGCCTCAACGGCGGACGCGACGGCGGCGGCCGCAAGGATGGCCCCCGCGCGGGAGAAAGCCGTCGTGAGGATGACGACGACACGCCTTGCAGCCCACCGCTGCCGCGGTCGTCTACCCGGCGCTCCGCACGGGCAAGTGCTGCGATGAAGACCAAGCGGGCGGCCTGGGAGGAGGAGAGGCGAACGACGTCTATGTTCAAGAACATCGACGCCGCCCTCAAGAGAGCAGCCGCAGCGGCCCACGGCGCCGCGACCTCTCCTGCGTCCGCGACGCCGGTCGCGTCACCTGCGGGCACCGCGGGCGACGGCCACACGTCCAACACGACGGCGAGAGCGTCCACCATGGCCACCGCGCCCGCGGCGCTGCCGACCGCGGCGCGGACTGTCGCGGACGGTGCCCGCAACTGGGACGCCGACCTCGAGGCCGCGGACCAAGAGTTGTACGACGCTGAGGCCGCGGGGGAGGAGGAGGAGGAAGAGAACCGCGAGGAGGACACGCTCTACCTCGGTACGCCGCCGCCGCCCCCCCCCCCCCCCCCCCCCCCCCCCCCCCCCCGCCTGCCGCGCGCCCCCCCCCCCCCCCCCCCCCCGCCCTCAGCGTTTCCGCGCCTGTGTGACTGGCCGCCGCCCTCCCCTGCCCCCCCGAGGGGCCGCGCGCTCCTGCTCGAGCTCTGAAGAGAGCGTGGACGTGCGCTTTTGACGAGGTCACGGACACGGTCATGGTTGCTGTTTGTTTTGCGGCCTCATTCTTCTCGTGCCTTGCGCTGTTGTGTGTCTCTTTGCATGTATGTTTGTGCTTCGGTTTATGCGTGCGGTCCTGTTTGCCTTGTTTGCATTTCTCTATGCGTGTGTTTGCGTGTCTTCTCGTCGTGAGGCCAGGGTAGGGTAGCATAGCATGTACTGAGCTGGAAAGGTTTTTTTTCCTACCGTACGGTAGGTTTTTTTTTCCTCGACATGGGCGTCCGTCGCCGTGATTGCTGCATCGGAGCGATCGCCGTCTTGTTCGTCTTTTCGCCCCGACCCCTGCTCTGCGGTGCACAGCAGTGCAATGCGACTGCCGGCTTGCCGTCTGCTTTTTACTTAGCATGACGCTCGTGTTCCTGTATGTACTCTACTGTCATCTCCTTTTCCGTGCCATCAAGTGTGGTGGGTGTGTGCTGCGAAGCACGCGGCCGCAAGTGCCTACCGAGTGGCTGCTGTACGCCACACACTCGTGCTTATCGTCCGAGTATACATAAAACACATGTGCCAAGACAACAAGATGTGTGAGGAAAAAAAAACCCGCAATGCGGGAGGAAAAAAAACCTTTACGCCACTCGTGCAACTACTCATCCGACGTACGGCTGCAGCAGCGCACCGCGCTGACCCCAGACATGCTCTATGAGGTCATCTTGAAGCATCTCATGCTCGTCCTCATCAAGCGCTTGGATACGCGCCGCCAGCGAGTGCAGCAGCGTTCCCTCAGCGTTGGTTGCCCCTTGCATTCCTGGCAGCAGCTGCAATGCAGGCACGTCTCCGGCCAACGGCTGTAGCACGCCGTCAGCATCCACCTCCCCGTCATGGGCGGCCGCCCCGTCATTGGCGGCCGCCTCCCCGTCATGGGCGGCCGCCCCTTCATGGGCGGCCGCCCCGTCATTCGGCTCTTGCTCCCCGCCGTTGACCTCGTTGTCGGCGTCGTCATGTTGGTCCGTCACGCCCGCCGCGCGTCGCTCGTGCGAGAGATACGTGTGCTTGTGCTCTTTAACGTTCATGTTGTGCAGGATGGCGACGGCCATGCCAGCGCGCCGCAACGCCGCGACGGTCTCGAATCGCGCCGGGCGCAGAATGACGTTGAAGCGACATGAGAGCACCGCATAGAGACGCTCGACGTCCTTCCTGAGCGCCTCTTGTAGTCGGTTGTAGGTCAGCTCCTTGCGCGTCGTGGGCCGAACGTGGGGGGTAGCAAAGAAGGGGAAACGAGGATAGATACCATCAGCAAGGTAGTAGAGCAATGTCCGCGTGCGACCGTTAAGGGTGAAGGGCTTGTCACGGGGCGGCCAAGCCCCCGAGACAATGTCATGGTACAAGGGCGAGGACTTCAGTACGTTGAGGTCGTTCTGGCTGCCGGCGCAACCAATGTAGAAGTGGTAGATGTACGTGTCCTCGTCGCAGACCGTCTCGAGCACGACCGTCCGACGGCCCTTGCGGTTCTGGAACTGCCCCGCCAGGGCCGTCGGACAGGCGCGCCATTGCCAGTGCGAGCAGTCGATCGCCCCAATGCAGCCGGGCATCCCGCGCGCCGCGTTGCGTCGCAGCATCTCGTTCAGCTCAGAGTCGTTGGGTGGCCGCAGGTAGTCGGGGCCAAATCGGGCAATGATAAAGCGTACGAACTTGTGAACGGCCACAGCGATCGTGGAGCGACTCAAACGAACATACTCATCACCACGGTCATACGCCTCCCCATACCCGAGGACGCGGATTGCAGCAAACACCTTCTGCAGCGGGTACGCTTGCGGCCGCCCGGTCGCGTTCACCTGCTGCCTCCACCACGGGCGATCTCGCAGCGCCTCGTAAATCTGATGGAAGAGGGCAGTGCTCATACGGAAACGAGTGCGGAAATGGCGCTCCCCGTACACGGGTGGCCGCCCCGACCACCCAAAATAGTCCCGCATGATGGACATCGCCCCCAGGTCGAAATCGCGGGCTACATTGCGAGCACGACCAGGAAAAGAGCCTCCGCGGCCCCGCGGGCTCCGCATGCCTAAAACGCTGCGACGCAGCGCGCGCGCACGGCGGAGAGAAAGGGTCGCGCTTACCGCGAGCATCTCGCCCATGGCGAGGTCGTCCTCATCAGAGGACATGACGGAGTGGACGATAGCCCCGGCGAGGAGGATGGTCGTCACAGCGGCGCTCGGCGACGAGTGCACAACGATGACAGCGATGCAGGCATGGCGGCCGCGACGTGGTCGCCAGCAGTAGCGGGTGCCTCCTAAAAAGCTCCTGCGCCGGGCCGGGTGGAACGGCCACCCCCCCAAAACGGACCCCTGGAGGGCACCCACCACCCCCTACCTGCGAAATCGGTGCCTCTAGAGGGGGGGGGGAGGCCGCAGCACCCGTGGCGACGCTGCCACCTCGCCCACCCCCCCAAAACGGACCCCTGGAGGGCACCGACCACCCCCTACCTGCGAAATCGGTGCCTCTAGAGGGGGGGGGGAGGCCGCCGCACCCGTGGCGACGCGGCCTCCTTGCCCACCCCCCCAGATCGGGCCTGTAGAGGCCCATCCCCAGCATCCACCTGCGAGAACATGACGCGAGGTACAGCGTGCCACGTCGTGCTGTCCTCGAGGGACGCCGCGCTCATGCGTTTTCGGGCTCCTGACTTCTGACCGCACGACAGGCGACCGGCCGCGTGTCGTTTCTCTGCCGCGGTTCTACATGAACCTTGACCGCATGAAAGTTGACCGAGCGTTTGGACATGTGACCGACCTTGACAGGTAGTGTCGCGCCCTCTCATCCATATCTCCCCTCGCACGCAGTCGACTCCCTGCCCACCTGGCCGTACAGCCATTGCGCACAGTGTAACATACACGATCTGCGAGAAGGATGCGTCCGTCGCTGATCGTGATTCCACCGCGGGCCGAGATCCACCCTTCCTTTCGCCCCATTCTTGCAGTGTGCGCTCCGCGTCCCCCATTTTTCGGGCCACCAGGCCATATTCGAAATGCGTGGCGCGGCGCCAGGCCCCCCACAACCCTCATTACGGTCTTTCTGCGCAGTGGTGGACGCTCCAGGACGCTGGAATCGAGAGGTATGGCAATGCCGCGTCATCCTTGTCAGCGGCGTGTGATAGCCCAGTCATCTGTCGCGCATGGGGCCGTCTGCACCCACACGTGGCAGCCCTGGTGATTGTCCTTTCACCGGTTTTAGAGTGCCAGAAGCCCATATTGGACGCCGAAACGGCCCAATTGGGCCAATCTCCGTCCGAAGCGGCGTCAGACGTCCAGATAGGGGGCCTCCTATCTGGACGATGAGATTCTATCCAGACTCGATTAGATTCGTTTGAGATGTACTTACCATGGAAATCTAAGTGGCCAGATGGGCGTTTCCGGACCAGACGGCTTCGTATTATTGCTAGCACGGCGTTTCCCGACACGTCGCAGCGAATATGCCACGTTTCGGCAATATGGCGCATATCTCAGGTCGTATCGGTATTGTTGGATCCGCCCTGATCTCGCACGCTCCTCGAAATGGGTCGGAATGCCCTGGTGACATGCAAAACGGCCGGATCAAGAGAGCAGCACGACACCCGACCCGTGCGTCTGCGTTTCGCTGTTGCTGGATGGCCTTGTTTCGGTGCCATCCGGCGGTCATCCACGCGCCCGCTCATCCCCCGCCAAAGAGGTCTGTGTGGCACTGGCGCTCCCCGTGACCGTTGTGGTCCAACTCCACCGTGCGCGGGGGCAGAGCCAGGTGCCACGACTTTGGTTGGGAAAACGCGTCATGCATTGCTGGGGTCCGTGACGGCTGCCGCGCCCATCCGGGCAGGTCGACCGCCGCGCTTCCTTGCACCGTTGCCATTGCCAGTCCCCGCCTGAGTCGACGTCGGTTGCCCCACCAACCCCGTGATCCCCCTCTGGCGTGAGGTATCCAAGTCTGCATCCCTTTGACACTTGTCTGCCCCCCACCGCGTCCCTCCCTTTCCTATTCCCCGTCCCTTGCTTCCCCCCTTTCCCTCTTGCGTCCACCCCCTTCCCCGCCCTCACGCCCCACGCCTCCCACGCAATGGGCCGCAAGCACGTCCCCGACCCAACGACCCTAACCGATCGCAAGTCGCGCAACACCGACTTGGTCGCCCCCCCCGGCTTTGACGAGGGCGTCAAGCGGCGGGACGGGCGGCTCTACCCCGGCCTGTCGGCGGCCAAGGTGCGCGACGCCTTCCTCGACATTGCCCGCGGGCAGCCGCGCGTGACCGTGCTCGGCCAACAGCAGGCGGGCGGCGCGTGGTGGCTCGTCCAGCGCTCCAAGGTCTTTCGTTTCCCCGACCACATCAGCGTGTCGTTTGTCGAGGCCCCCGGCGGGGCGGGCGTCGTCATCTACTCGGCGTCGGTGTATGGGCGGTCGGACTTGGGCGTCAACGCCAAGCGCGTCGACGCGTGGCTGGCAGAACTGGATCGCGTGTTGGGATGAGTGGCGTTGGGCGGCGGGGGGGCGGGGGGTAGGGGGGACGTTGGGGCTGCATACGGGTCGTGTTGCTTGGGAAAGCGGGGGCTTTGCTGGTGACTGGATGGAATCTTGAGTGGACCAGGGTCGGGGGGCGTGCCTCTTTACTATGTTGCAGCGGTGCCACCAGTATCAACCTGCTGGCGCCGTCACTCGGCGCTTGGATGGCTGGGCTCGGCTGCCACCATGATGAGTTGTTTGTGGGTCCACCGGTTGCACACAAACGTTGTTGTGGCTCGCAGTAGGGCATGATTGCAAGACCTCACTGTCGCCCTCTTGTGCAAGACCGGTGGCACCATGTCGGTCGCGGTTGGCGTGTCCACCCAGCGGCAGCGAGGTGGCTGGCCCATTGCGTCTATGTGAGTGAATCGGGGACGGTGCTGGTTGGAACCAACTGGAGCTCGACTGGAGGAGCCAAGGAAAAACCAGCGCATGGGATGCTTCACTCCGTACGCGTGTTCTGTCACCAGAGCGAGACACGTGCCCACTGCCATACTGTACCAACTGCCGGCTGACTGGCAACCATGGCGTTGTCTCTGCCAAGCTGGCGCGGAACACCACGCGATTCGCGGCACGAGCGCGTCACCGGCGCTCGAGTCACCAATCGCAATGCATCCGATGGGGCCCCCGAATCCACAGCTGAACATGCGGCACCGCCCAATCCGAGGCTGCCACCGGAAATTGGCGGCCAGCATGCCGGCGCGTCTGTGCTGATGGTGGCGGTGCCGGCGGTGTCGGCCCTCTGACGGCGGCAAGGTGGGCGTCAGCATACGTGGCCAGGTGCGGCCGTCCACAACCGCGCGTGTACCGCTCGCGGCGCTGCCACGGGCCCGCTCTGCGCCAAGGGGATTGTTCCAGACGTGGCCCCGGCGGCGCGCCGCCGGCGGGAGGCGGGTCCCCCGCTGCTGGCCGCGCCCTTAAGAGCGGCGGGCTGCGTGCCCGTGACGAGTTGGCCCGGCGGCCGAATGCCCCGACTGTTCGTCACCCCGCCTCGCCTCCACCGTCACCGCTGGCCACCGCGTCACGCTTCCCACCCCCTTCCCAGACACTCTCGCCCCTCCCCACAGCCCCATGCAGTCCACGTCGCTGCTCACACGGGGGCTCCTCGCCGCCCCGGCCGCTCGGTGGGCGTTCGCCGGCACACCGTACGGGGCGACCCTGCACCGCACCGCCGCGGCGCTCGCCGCCCGCGGGCTGCGGACGCTGTCGACGACCGACGCGGCGGCCGCACCCCGCCGGGCGCGCGACAGGCTGGCACTGGTCACCGCGGCGGCGCGCGCGGGCGTCTGCCACACCCCGCCTCGTGCGGCCGGTGGCGTGCCCAGAGCCTTGGCTGCCACCCACAGCCGCGGACTCGCCGCGGCGCTGTCCCCTCAGGTGTTCCCCCGCGGTGGCGGCTTCCCCACCCCCGGCGACCACCGCGCCCTGCACTCCTCCCCCTTCACCGACAACCTTGCCCGCGTCGATGAGGAGGACCGCAAGTCCGTCGCCAAGCCACCGCCCAAGGGCACCGACCGCCCCCCCTACCACTGGGTCGACGTGGAGGCACAGCGGCTCATCTCCCGCGCCTATGCGCGGCACGCCACCCTCGGTGACCGCTCCGCCGGGCGGTCCTTCCCCCCCGCCCTGGACGTGGTGGACCTCGAGTCCCTCGGGCCCGGGCAGTCGGGGCTGTCGGCCACCTATCCGGCGACGACGTTTATGGACCGGCTCGCGCGGTCGTTCGTGCGCGGCGGCGCGGCGGCGGTGCATTGGTTCTTTGGGGACCGATACGGGCACCACGCGGTGACGCTCGAGACGGTTGCGGCCGTGCCGGGGATGGTCGCCGCCTTTCATCGCCACTTTCGGAGCTTGCGGTGGATGCGGCGGGACAATGGGCACATTCCGGTGATGACAGAGGAGGCGGAGAATGAGAAGTTCCATCTGCTGGTACGTTGATGGCGAGGTGGGGGCGGCAATCTGGTGAGGCGAGGGGAGTAGTATGCTGTGGGCCGAAGAGCTTGCAGTTACCGCGAGTACGGTGTGAGTCGATGCTCGGTGGTAGAGGTCACTGACGCGCACCTCCTCTGTGGACCTTGTTTGGACCTGGTGGCCTTTCCTTGGATTGTCCGCTTGTGTCTCACACCTCTCGACAGATTTGGCTTAAGGTCACGACACCGACGCGCCTTGAGCGGGCCCTTGTGGTCCTTGCCCAGGCCGCCTATGTGACATTCTACTCGGCCACCTACGCCCTGGCTCCGACGTTTGCGCACCGTCTAACGGGCTACCTAGAGGAGGTCGCCGTGCAGGCCTACACTGACTACTTGGCCGCCATTGACAGGGGTGCCATCCCCAACGGGCCCGCACCAGACATTGCCAAGCTCTACTATCGTCTGCCTGAGAATGCCACCATCCGAGATGTGGTTCTGCACGTCCGCGCCGATGAGTGCATGGTACGTTGCCCTCTGCGAACGATGCTCTTGACGGAGAGCAGGATGCTGAGCACTGGTCTTCGCAGGGATCGGTAGGGTGGCTGAAGGGATGCCGTTGGCGCGTGAAGCACACTCGAGAGTTGTTGTGAAAGAGGGAACTGACACTCTTATTGCCAACGTGGCTGATCTGCTTATTTTGCGCTCTGATTTTTTCACTACAGCATCGTGACGTCAACCATATGTTGGCGGACAAGCACGCGAACAAGCGCGGTCACACCCGGCCTGACTTCATGGCCTCGGATAGCGCTCAGGCACACGCGCCGCCGGCTGAGGCGTTTGGCCACAGTGGCGCCACCGGCGAGGGAGCGGCCGACAAGGCCCTGGAGCAGGAAGCTTCTGGAAGCCCGGCAGACGTGACCGACAAGGCGCCGTCGGCCGGTACCGAACCGAACAGCCAGAGGCCTTCGTGACGCAGGCCAAGCACTCGTCGTTGTGATGCATGGCCGTGTTGTGGCGTTGGCGCCAAGCATCATCAAATGGCAACTTAGATGGGTTACTAAAGTACTTCTTATACACATTTGTTCTCTATGATCGGCCAAGTTCACAACGAAAATTATTTTGAGCGCCCTTTTTGCGAATGCGTGCGCGCGTGCCATTCGCGCGCGCACGGCGGGCCCCGTCCGACACTGCCATTGATTGGTCCAGCAGCAGGCCCGCACCCGCTGTGCTCGCCTGTGCAGAGCCCGCTCTCACGTTGGTCAAGACGACCCACTCTCTGGTGCCTTCGTTGTCCACCGCGCCCGCCCGCGCCCGTCCGCTTGCTGCCCACCTTCGCCACTGGGCTTGTTCCCCTTGCCCATTGCGTCAGCGAGTCGACACGGGCGTACCTGTTGGGCCAGCTGCTCTGGGTGGTGTTTGGTTGTCGTCTGTGCCATGGCTGACGCTGGGGCCGGTGCCGGCGGCGGTGGGGAGGAGGATGGGTCGGTCCGGGAGCTGGACAAGTACCTCCCGACGGCCAACATTGCGCGCATTATGAAGAAGGTACTGTTACGCGTGCGTGGTCGGGCCCGTTTGCTGGTTTTCTGCTGTGCTGTCTCAGCTTTTCGTGGTCATGAGCCGTTGGCGGACTGAGCCCTTGGGAAGGGCCTCGGCGACCTCCCATTGGATGGTTGGCGGACTGCGAACGCTTCCATGTGCTAGGTTCCTCGTGCCTGTTGAAACCTCCTTGTGCACCAGGGGGTGTTCCCCATCCTCGGAAAACAGGCGTTCCTTTTTGTGAGCGGGGGTTTCCTGTCCTTCCTCACTGTTCAGCTCGCTGACACATATGCAATTCTACATGCGCTTTGGTTTACTCGGTGTGCTGGACTGGACGCCTTCATTTCATCCTTTTGTGTGTCACTGTATGGCAGGCGTTGCCATCGTCTGCCAAGGTGGCCAAGGACGGCAAGGACACCATCCAGGAGTGCGTGTCGGAATTTGTCTCCTTCATCACCTCGGAAGCGTCGGACAAGTGCCAGCGGGAGAAGCGCAAGACCATCAACGGTGACGACATTCTGTGGGCGATGAGCACGCTCGGCTTTGACAAGTACATCGAGCCTCTAAAGGTCTATCTGTCGAGGTATGTTGGCGTGACGAGTGAACGACTGCGGGTGGTGGTGTCCGGCGGCCTCATGAGGAGTGCTTACTTCGATTGCTTTCTGCAGTATGAGCGCCGTCAACTTGCGACATAGTACGGAGTTTTTCGTCGTCGGGGGTTCTTTTGGCCCGTTGTTCGTTCATGTGGCCGCGTCGTTCTCTTTGAGTTGTGTAGCGACTGCGTTCTAACATGATGACATCGCTTTTAACTCTGTTGCATAATGTATATTTTCTTCCTTTGTTTGGGGCCGTGCTCGCATACCCTGGTTCTTCTCACGCACAGGTACCGTGAGACCATGTCGCAAGAAAAGGAGGAGGAGGCCGCAAAGAATACGGAGCAGCCATCCTAAGGAGCACAGCTGTGTTGGTGGCTGGCATTCCCAGTTTTCTTTCCGTCAAGTGCCACCATCGCGTTTGAGCCTCCCTGTCGACGGCTACTGGTCGTCAATGTGATCAGGTATGTTTCATCTGTTTTCGCACTTGACTGGGCAGGTTTTGCGGCAGGTTGTTGTCGGCACCACACTATGTACCTTTGGCGGTGTTGTGTTGTCCCATTCGCTTGTCTTTCGTCGCTGCACATTCTCTGTTTCTGTTGCCTCAAAAAAGGCGCCTGTTTGTCCGTGTTCGTGAGCGGCTCGCAGTCACGCTGGTTTCAATCTGAGCGCTGCCCGCAGCTGCGGTGTGCAGGATTGTCGTCTCACCCTCTACACATGCAGCGGTCATGCAAAACCCGTAGGAAACAAAATGGAGCCACCCGAAAAGACCCAGATACGCACAACAGTGGCAGTGGGTGCCTACCTACGTACGTGTCATACGACAAACCCTCACAGGCGTAGGAGGGGCTCCCATCCGCCGCCGCACATATCACCACCCCGACGATTTCTCACACGTACGGCGCAGACTCGCTGTGCTCCATTGAGTAGGGGTCCGCCGCATCCGTCACCGCGACCGCTGCACTTGCACTCCTTGAGTAGAGCTGGAGGACCTTGTCCTCCTCGTCGCCCCCAAAGTCGAGCTCCTCGCCCACCAACCGCCCACGGGCGCCGCCTTCACCCGTCTCCGCCTCAGCCTCCTCATCCAACAGCCGCCCGTTGACGGCCATGAACTCGAGCAGGTCGTCGCTCAGCGGCGTCATGTCCCCGTCACGGTCGTCAGCCTCCAGCTCCTGAAACTTCATGTTGTCATACACCCCTGACTCGAGCACCTGCGGGATGGGGAAGTTGTCAGGCACGAGGCCGGGCTTGAGGGTGCCGGGAAAGTCGGGCGACCACCTGTAGTTCTTTGGCGGCAACATCTCGGGGGTCAGGGGCGGCTGGTAGGCAGACGCAGGTGGCAGCTGCATAGTCACACCATAGGAGAGGCGGCGAGAAGGTGGAGACCGCCGCCAAGGGGCAGCGTGCGTGCGCGACAGCGGCTGGCGGAGGGTGGTGAAGCCTACGCACAGGGGGGCAACTGGAATGAATACTGTGGTGTCCATCGCCAGGGCGCAAAAGAGGGGGCAAGCGGATAGAAATAAAGCGAAGTGATGGGGGGGGTGGATTCCAATACAATAGGAACGTTGCAGTGGCGCTTGTGGGGGTACGGCTTCGCGGGAGGCGGGCCTCCCAGGGAAGGACGACGAGGGTGGGGAGACAGATGGCCGGTGCGGCGTTGCCAGTGACGACAGAGGCCCGCCGGCGCCAAGGAGATTTTGGTGGCGGACGCTAACGGAATTTCTGTTTGAGTGGAACCACAAAGCAACGGATGGTTGACACAGCAAAAAGGTAGTACCCCTCAGAGTTGGTCAGATAAGGTCGTGACGGTGCAGTACTGTACTGTAGCCCGCAGCGCGAGGTCCCCAACCTGCAGTCTGTAGGTTGGGGAGCGTGTGGCCCTTGCGCGACAGTGTCGTGCCAACGGTCCTGTACATATGCGTGAGCCATCTGTTGCTTCCGCCCTGCGCTACGAACTACGAACGTGTAGGCAAGAGAATAAGAAGACCACTCCATGAATGGAAAAACTGAAGTGCACCCAAAGGTGCGACGGGGGCGCCATGGCAGTGCCAACACCGGGGCGCACGGAGCGCCACCCAGTTGGCCAAGTCGACCGTCACGACTGCCGCGCGCCCGCCAACCGCCTCGGCACCCACCGCTCAACCGCCAGGAGGGAGCCCCTCCATCGCCGCGCTGACGCGGCAGACCACATCCACAAACGCGCGGTACTCTGGCTCTGCAATCTGCTGGCGGCCAAAGCGCGCGCGCTCGTACGTGGAGACGAGCGCCACCCAATCCGCGTCCGACACTTTGCTCGCGCCGCCGCCGCCGCCGCCGCCGCCGCCGCCGCCACCGCGCTCCGCCACGTCAAGCCGTGCCCGCAAGTCGGCCACAAAAGAGCGGATCGTCACGACGTTTCGGTCCTGTCTCCCCCCCCCCCCC
>ENA-ORXR01001442-ORXR01001442.1-marine-metagenome-genome-assembly--contig:-NODE-1442-length-25136-cov-19.773534_pt1 | contig 25136 bp, 17 predicted proteins | sample MGYA00237866_ERZ511479 | MGnify/ENA metagenome assembly ERZ511479 | reverse complement strand
TAACAGCAAACTACATATTGTAATTTACAAAAATATGATTAAAGTTCTACAAAATTCGACTTTTCGGAGTAGACTCATCACTATTCATTATTTATTTGGGCTTCCCCTAGCTATTGCATACGCTAGGGTCGTGCCCATTCCAGGCTCGCAAGTCTGCTCGGCCCCTTCATTACATTTCGGGTCTACTCCTTGCAGTCGCCCCTTCCAGGCCACTAAGCCGGCCATGAATAAAAGTAGTTTTTTTGCTGAAAGTATAACACTCGACAGTCCCACCCCCTTGTCGGATTTTGACCGCAAGAAGCATGGAGTCTTCAGCGTCCTCTGACTAAAGGTTTTCCTGTAAGTAAAGCCAGCCTTCCTATGGTCAGCAGGCAGGCCTTTCGTTAGTGAGTAATTTGCGTCAATAATTAACCACTAACCACTAAAAATTGTCATTCGGAAAGAAATTTTTACCGTTCGGAAAGAAATCGAGCATGTTTCTATTAAACCTTATAAGTTTGTAATGGATATGAGTCTGTCATTGTAAAGAGGACTAAAGGTAAGTAAAGCCAGCCTTCCTATGGTCAGCAGGCCTTTGTCACTACACAATTTGCGTCAAATAATTAAACACTAAACACCAACCATTAAACACTATTAAAATGTTAATTATTGATTTTTTTTTGATATTAGGGAACTTTTTTTGCTACATTTATGTCCATTCCATTATAAAACAATATAAACATGAACCATTTAAGCAAGGGATTCCTATTCCTACTCCTATTTCTATTTTCAAATTTCAGTTTCGCACAAATCATTGGTGGTCGCGCCAACGGGGAACAATCACCTAATGAAGTTGGTGCCTCGGCACTCAGCAAAGGCGCTGTGAGCGGTGATGTCAATTTATTTAACGGGACGTACGGCAGTTCTTACACACTTGGAACGGTGACGTCTCCTGGCGGGGTTTCTTATACGCAAAGTCTCTCCTACTCTAGTTCCTTTGCATCCGGGGGCAACTTACCCAATACTTCTGGTATTCCTTACGGGGAAGGCTGGAACATGGATCTTCCCATGATTTCGGTGTCTATGGAAGATTATAACGAGTACACTTTGAAGGAACTTGCCAACAAACAATACAAAGCTCCTTTTGGAGAAACAAGAGAAGAAATTACTTTTACCCATCCTCGTCGCGAAGGAGAGTTGATGTGGTTTGCGCCTACCCTCTCTATTCCTGGAGTAGCAAGTGGTCGACTGGTCTACAAGTATACCCAAAGATATAAAGGGGAACTCTTACCAGTATTTGTCCTACACCAATTCGACCAATATATTGAAGCGCGGTTTGACGATTACCAGTGGATTGTCACAACAGATGACGGTACAGAATATCACATGGCACAAGCATTGGTCAGTCAACGAAGTCCTCAAAATCGAAGAACGCAAGAAGAGGAGCCTGAAGTCAAAGACTTCATTACACCCAAGGAGGAAACCACAAAGTGGTATGTGTATAAAATTAGCCACCCCAATAAAAATGGAACCGTTAATTTCAGATATGATCGCTTTGGAGCATTTGATTTATTTGCCGAACATGACCAACATTTGATAAGAGGTTACTTTAACAATAACAGTGGGAATCAACCAGGTGCCAAAAAAACTTATTATCAAGATCTTTACTTAAAGGAAATTTATTCTTTATCAGAAAAATTAGTTTTAAAACACCAGTCGCTTTACAACCACAATATGACTGGAGTCTATGAAGTTAGTGATACGACTACAACTAGAAAAGACTCCTTGTATACCTCAAAAACAGTTTTAAACTGGGGAGGAACTAACACGCCTTTTAATCAGGGAGGCAGTCAATGGAAACGCTATGCACATTTGAAATCTGACGCAGTGCAGAATGTTCTAGGATGTAGTTTTAGTGCAACAAGTTGCTTAAATCGCTACTCGATGTCCTCGACAAATCCTTTCCAGGGCTCTGTATCAAGCATTAATGGAGTCACTAGCCTTGACCACTTAGTGATGTCAGAGAACAATGAAAGCAATTTGATGCACTTCAATCATAGCTTTGTAGAATCTCCTACCTTTGGTCAGGATTTTACTAGTGGCGATTGGTATGAGATAAAAACCAATATTTCTGATTCAAAAGGTTTGTTTGATATCAATCTGGTAACAGGCGACAAGAACATTCCTGAGAGATATCTAAATGGAATTTTTGCTAATTCAGTTGATCAATTCAGAACTCCAATAAACAATGGTAACTTAGGAATGGAGCCTAAATACTTGGTACACTCCAACACCTGGAAAGCGAAACGATTGGAGACCGTCTATTCAACGCTGAATCAAGGCATGAAGTGGGGTCCTGCTGCTACTCTTCATGGATATGAGATATCAACTTCTAATTACTTTAGAATGCCAAATTTGCCGGGGCAACTCCGTGATATGTATTTACAGGTTGGGCCTGCGAATGCTGATGTGAATCACAATAGCACACTAGACAATCAATTAGCACCTTATAACAACAGTCCTCTTAATATAAATATGCCAGAGGCATATTTCTACAACCAATTTAATTTTAATTTGTCTACTAATCCATTGTGGCATGGTCATAATGTACCAGCAAATTTCGGGAATGGGATGCCATGGCAAATGACTATGCCAATTTATGGAACGTTTGCTGATGATGCATTATATTATTCTTATCAAAATTTAGGTCAGAATTACCAACAATTTTGGTGGAACAATGATCCCTATACGCTATCCACTTTCCCCAATGAACCTACATTGGCAGATGAAAATTCTCAACTGAATAGTGTGGAGCTCATTCATCATGCTAAGAATCCATACATGTTGCATGAAGTTTCCTTCTATAAGCTCAATGGCTTACAAAGCTCTGGCATTATGGAAGATGATTGGCAACTCGTGCATAAAGAACGATTTCATTACAAACCGATCAAGGTTCAAAATTTTCCGCACTACAAAAAATGGGATGGTAATCAATATGTAGTGGAAAATCAGGTAGGAACCAACGTTACGCTTCGAAACATTGTTTTGCTTGACAAAATCCAACAATTGCCGATTGATGAGACGGTCACCTTACCAGCTTCGAAACTGCCCACAACCCATTTTGAATATTATGAACCAAACGCTATAGGCAACTACACTGTGGATATCCCTGAGTATCATTCTAATGTTAATATAAATCTGGCATTACTCAAAAACATCATCGATCCGCTTGGAGGAGAGACCAACATTGTCTATAAAAGTACTCCAGTTGTTGTGCGTGGTTTTTCACAGGTTAGGCGACCTAAGGCTTGTGAAGGATGTCCAGAAGATTTCAACCCTTATATTTCTATCAATGGTCCTGGCAATGGTGGTTCAGGGCAACTCACTATTGATTATAAAAAAGCAGAACCCTACTCCTATACATTCAATGCTTTAGTGGACAAAAAGGCGGTCAAAGACGCCTACGGTTTGCGGGAATGGGATTATCAGTTTGAAGACATTCGGTACTATGACCAGTATCTTCCGATGCCAGAAAACCTGTCTTGGGATAAGCAGCATCAAACTAAATATGGATTTGAGAAAACTACAGTTACAGGACCGGAGCTTGTATCTGGAAACAGACCCTACACCACTACCTATCAGTACAATCTACCCGCTGATTTTGATATCGGACTTGGAAAAGGGGGCAGTATTTCAGAACCACAACATTTATTATGGGGAAAAACCTATAAAGTAGAAGAGTTTGACGGTAATGGGACACTGTTAAGCAAAACAGAAAACAACTACGCCTATTCTAAAGCATTTACCTTAGGGAAACTACGAGCAATGCATAACACGATAACCCTTAATTATAATGGGAATTATCCATTAGGACATGATTATGTAGATGTTCGTGATCCTAGCTTTCCCTTTCCTGATACAACTACACTTCCTCCGTATACAGCTACAATGCCACCACCACCTGCTAATATTTCAACAAATCAAGTTGATAGTTTAGTTAACTATTATAATAATAACACTTTGCCTACTCCAGCGCCGGTATCTATTTTATTGATCGCAAGCTGGATTAATTATTATAATCAGGTGTTGCTTCCTTACTATCAAACAGGTCTGGACAACGGGTTTGGTTTTGAATGGTTTCAACGTCCTGAAATTATTGAAAAATTTGCAATCACAATCCATCCATTTGCAGAGTCTAGTTATGCAACTGAACAAGATTATTTAGACGCTGTTGCGCTCTACGAACAATATCGTTTGGCTTATCGTGAGGTACGAAGGAAATTTTATGAGGGTTTCTCTGTATCAGCAGAAGATTTAGGGCCAGCACCTCATTTAGGCAATAGTTATGAGTATCATTATGACACCCTAATTCACAGTAGAAATCCATTTTATTCTTACAGTTATTTTGTGCCGTTAGCTTCGCAAACCAAAACAGAATATGAGCGCACCATTACGGGAAGTATAGATAGTATTCAAACCATTACAGAATATAGTTATTACGATGCTGATGAAACAGGGATGACTAATTCAGAAGGATATGACATCCTCTTGCATGGCAATACCAATTGGCAAGAATTGCAGTGGGAGCCTTCTTGGCAACTGTACAAAACTAAAACGTATTCTCCACAACGGCCTGATGCCTATTCAGAATCTGAATTGTTTTATTACTACGATTTAATGAATCGAGACGAGGTGGCACATGACCTGGAACGCGGTATTTACAAAACAGGAGGCGGCTTGGATGATGGAAATGACGGGCAATTTTATCCACTTCATTGGAGTTGGAAATACAACATGCGAGATATTGCTTTTGAAGAACGAATCACCCAAAAAGCACCAGGACAGTCCGCTATAACGCAATCCCGCTATTTTGATTTTACCAATGAATGGAATGACATTAAATTCGAGTTTCAAGAATATGGCCCTACCATTATTGACTCTATTTGCTTGGTCACTGTGCCAAATGACACCATGAGCCATGACACCATCATCAACGGGAATCACTGTGTTCAAGCAAGAGAGCCCGACTGTTATGACCCAGATCCAGGATATATTGTTGAACATGCCAATGGGAATTGTTATCTCTGCTGGACTGGTAATTACGCTGAGAAGGAAATCAATCTGGGGTTCCCTCTTAAAAGCAAACTGCTCTATCATGACACGAGGGTTCAAACGACTATTAACCTTAGTGGTGCGTATACGGCAGCAACAGGAATTTCTGATCCTAAATATTCCATATTACGATTCCTTGATGATGGGTTAGGTTTAAATAATTTTGTGCCTAAGTATCCTTATGACGAGTACAAAATGCATGAGGTAAAAGAACGTAATATTTATGGTGCAGTTACTATAGAGGCTGACGAAAAGGGGCTAGAAACGAAATATGTTTATACTGGTATTAAAACCCAAAACTATTCTGCTTGCTACAACGGAGTGCAAACTAGTGTTTCATACTACATTATGGAATTGGTCAATACTCCGATCGAAGTGATTGTTGGGGTTGGCTTACCAGATTCTTTGCGCACCGTTTACACCTACAATGATGACTATACGATTGAAAGTGTAATGGCTCCCAATGACTTGGAATTATCCTACGAATATGATGTCTTTGGTAGAATGCATAAGGGATTTAGAAATGGGGTTGAAACCGCTGAAATCGCTTACCATCAATGGAATAATGACAAGAATAAATCGTTTGAACAACGAACACTGGATAACTATGTCCAAACCAAAACGTACTTGGATGCTGGTGGAACAAAAGGACAAGTCGCTCGTGCTTATATGGATCCTTTGGGTAGGAATAATCTAACCTCCACCCATGATCTGTCGAACGGCAACAAGCTGATCGTAGCAGGGGGGATGGATTATGACAATTGGGACCGACCAGAAAAAATCTATAAATCCTATTTGCACCAAGGAGATTTTAGCTCCTTAGTGTACAACAATCATCAGGGATACAACCTGCCATTTGCAGAAAACCAGTATGAAAACACCCCTAGATCACGGATCCTGAAAGCATCCAAACCCGGCATTAGTATCACCGACCCCGACCACACGGTTGACCAACATTATTGCTTGATCACAGGAAGTGAGATGACAGTAGAACTTGGACTGAATGGCCTTGAGGAGTTGATACTGTTTGGCGGCTATCCTGCTGCAACCCGTATTATTCGTACTGCGACTACCGATGAAGATGATAAGCAAAATGTGGTATTTACCAATGTGGCCGGCCAGCAATTGGCGACTAAAGGCAATGATGGGACACAGGCTATCGTAACGCTTTTTTATTACGATAGTAAAGGCCAATTAACTGGTTTCAGTAATCCGGAAAAACAGCTCACAAATTACCACCACAACTTGTTGGGTCAGTTATACCAAAAGGAAACTGTGGACAATGGGATCACCAGATATGTCTACAATCCTTCCGGGCAAGTCGTGTATGAGCAAGATGCAAAAGGCGCTCAGGAAAATTATATGCGAACAAGGCGGTATGACATCTATGGCCGCTTGACCACTCAGGATTATTTCCCAATTACAAACAACAATGTTGATGCTTTTGAGAATTTTAATGCGAAGCATAGTTTGCACCAACACAATCCTAAAACGTTGTATATAGAAACGGGATATACCAACTTGGCACAACCTGAAAAAAAATACTTTTACGGGGATTCGTTCGACCCTGTCCAACCTGACTTTTCTCCTGAGACACAAGGAAAGTTGATGGAAATGGATAATAACTACGGTTTATTGTCTCATACTGTTAGTTTTTACCTTGATGGCACGCCTGTCGAATACCGCTTCCTCTCCTACAACGACGAAGGCTTTCTCGATTGGGAAATCACACAATACCGTCAAGAAGGCATTTCTGCACAAAACCATGGTACTACAAACTTGATCTCCTACCCAGAGTATAATTTGCCAGGGAGTCTGTTGACCCAAGAGATTGATCTCGGTGCGGATGGTGTGATGGACATTCAATACCACAACACTTATGACGCCTTCAACCGTTTAGAGGCCGTCTACGTGAATTATGACGATCTGAAGGCCAATGGGCAGAAAGTTGTAGAATACGAGTATGACGAGGCCTTAGGATTGGTCACAGGCACAAAATACTTTGCTTCTGGTGGTCGGCATAAGAATTATGAGATTGATGAGATTGTTCATGCATACGATATTCGGGATCGGTTGACTACGTTAGAGTCGGCATTATTTGCTTGGAAAATGTATTATGATGATAATCAAGCACCAGGTACTACAGGACAAGCCTCCTGGAATGGAAATATCACTTCCACGCTTGCGAATTACAAGTTGGGCAATGCTTTGAATGCAACAGATTTAAGCGCATTTGCACACCAAACCAAGTATAATTACACTTATGATGGCATCAACCGATTGGTCAATGCTAATGCGACTGGTTTTAGTGCGCCTTCCATTGGTGATGCGGCTTATCAATACGACAAAATCGGTAATCTGTTGTCGCTGAATCGTACTAAGCAAGTGGCAGGTAGCGCTCAGACTCAGCAACTAGGCTATGCCTACGCCCAAGGCGCTAATCACTTGACCAGTGTTACTGAAACTGGTCTGCCGAACCGCGCGTTCTCCTACGATCCAAACGGTAATCTATTGACCGATACCAAGAAAGAACTGACACAAACCAACTACGGCAGAGCCAATCTCCCACAAGTGTTGACACAAGGCGTAGACACTACGATCTCCTACATTTTTGATGTCAATGACATGCGAATAGGCAAGCAAGTCGACAAGGATGGGAAAATTGTAACGAAGGACTTTTACCTGAGAGATGCTTCTGGTAAGGAAGTCGCGGTGATCAACCAGAATGGTGGTGAGTTCGAGTCTATTGACTGGAATATCTATGGGATGCAACGTGTTGCACAATTGCGGCATCAGTTGGCAGTAACGAATTTTGCACTAGACGTAAAGGTGTTGTTGGAAGGTCCTGCAAATGGGCTAGGCACTATGTCGAATGATTTGAATCATCCGCGTCAGGTTTTGCCAGGGATGATGAAGGGACAAACGGTCGCAACGCCAGCTGGACAGCCCTACAACACGGCTCCTTGGAACTATGATGGCACCGAGGGCATTGATTTCACCAATGCTGATTACGCACCAACTGTTGTGGACTGGGTGCTCGTCTCGCTCAGAACGGACTTGACCAAGGAGAGTGAGGTGTTTAAAACGGCAGCACTCTTGCACCAGGACGGGCATATCGACTTGATAGAAGGTCGCTTACCGCCTAATCTGCCGCCAGTACATATCGCAGTAGAGCATCGCAATCACATGGGTGCGATTACGCCACAACCGATTACAATGGTGAATGGCGTGTTGACTTATGACTTCACGGCTGCAAACAGTTATGCTGGTGTTGGTGCGGGGCAAAAGCAACACCCAACTTCTGGTCTTTGGATGCTGTACGCTGGAAATTCCGCCAATAGCCAAACCGGATACGACATTAATGGTAGCGACCAAACGGTATGGAATCACCAAAATGGTCTGTTTTCGCAGTACCTGTCTTCTGATTATAATATGGATGGCGATGTCACTGGTCAGGACAAGACTATTTGGATTCGGAATAACGGATTGTATTCGCAAATGGAGCCGTCTGAAGGCGGTGTACTGGCGCCATCCAACTTTATTTATTATATTTATGATCATCTAGGCAACACAAGAGTCGCCTATTCTGTTGACATTTCTGGTACGAATCCCTTGAATCCGCCGACTATTGACTATACGGTTAGCAGTGCTGTGGACTATTTTCCTTATGGCGCGGAGCTGCGGAGTTATGGGAAGTCGCGTTATCTTACTACACAGCATGAACGGGATCTGGAGACTGGTTTCGATTATCGGGGAGCGCGGTTTTATGATTCGGAGGTGGGGCGGTTTTTGAGTGTCGATCCGCTGGCAAGTGAGTATCCTTCTTATAGTGACTATGCTTATGTTGCAGGAAATCCAATTATTTTCATTGACCCTGATGGCAGAAATACAATTTATTATGATGAGGATGGGAATGAAATTGGAAGGTCGGAAGATGAATTAGACAATGCAGTTGTAGTTATTTCTAATGACAATCTTGAATTGTTCAAGGCAAATAGTGAAGCTATTTTCTATGATAAGGATGCAAATATTAGTGCCGAATTGAAGGCAAGTTTTCTTAGAGGATTTGGAATAAATTATATGGTGGACGGGATGATGGAATTTCTAGATAATACAAAGAAACACAAAACCACTGAACATGACTATTTCATGCCTGGTCATCCAACAGGCAGGAAAATGTTATTAAGTGTTGAAGCAGGTTCATATCTTTATTTAAATGACAATGGACAGGTTGTAATTGGTTCTGAAGAGTTTATTTCTGACGATGTTGAAATGACAGGTTGGGGAGACCCAGAAGATGGTAAAAGTCCAAAAGGAAAACTACATACTCATCCCAATTCTGGAGTTACTGTTGCTGATAATCGTGGGTATGAAGAAACAATACCGGAGTCTACAAGTGCCTTAGATAGGAATCACGAATCAATTGATGGCTATTACAATGTTGTAGTAGACAATAAAAATATATATTTTTATGCTGCAGGAAAGAAAAGTTTTGAGGTAGAAAAGCAATTTTTTAACAAACAGAAAAAATAACATGACAAAATTTTTTGTATTAATTGTTTTGCTTATACTCGGTTGTTCTGCTGAGAAATTTGAAGAGGAATCAATTATAAATCAAATTGGATTTGAATCAATTTATGATGATATCAAATGGGAACTATATAAATCTGCCTTATATTGTAAGGGACACACGAATTACGATATAAGAAATAAGCTTCCATCTAGTACAACAGATAATTTGATGGAATACGAATTGAGACTTGATACAATTTTTTCTAAAGAAGAGGGTAACGTTACTCTCTTGCATACATTTACAAACGAAGGTCGTCCAATCTATCCAATTGGAGGCGCTGGTCCAGGTAAACGGTTCTTCTACAGTTTAACCTTTTCCTCAAAAGATAAATCATTAATTGCCTATAGTTCAGGGAGTGCAGAATTCAAAGTAAATGGATTAAAGCTACAGGAATTAAGTAGGCTTGATGATTCTGAATTTGTTGATGAATTGACTAAAAGAAAAAAGTTACATTCATGGTTGAAAGAAGAGGCAAAGAAGCGTGGTTATTTATAGAAGAATCATTCTCACATAATACTTTGAATCTTCCTCTTCGCCACAAAAGCATCAATAACAGAAAAGATATGCAGTTTATCATCTTCATCAAATTTAAGAGACTTCCAGAATCCGTTTTTGAATGGTTTTATCTAGTTCGACATCTACTTTACCAGTTGCCGGTAATCGATCTAGAGCCTGTTCCTTAAATTCAATCAAATACCAACCCGGCTTAGCTGCTTGGAGTGGGCGACCGAAGGGAGCAGTATGCAGCGCAGCGGAATACCGAGCAGACATGCGAGCACGGAAAGGAGCGGCACCAATAGGAGGCCATAAGCCGACTGGTGGTGCAAGCCCCAAATAAAAAAACGCAATACGGCAGAGCCAATCTTCCTCAAGTCTTAACCCAAGGCACTGACACCACGATTACCTATGTTTTTGATGTGAATGATATGCGGATAGGCAAGCAAGTAGATAAAGCGGGAACGGTGGTGACGAAGGACTATTATTTGCGAGATGCTGCCGGAAAGGAATTGGCGATCATCAATCAGGCAAAGGAGATTGACTGGAATGTGTACGGGATTCAGCGAGTAGCGCAGTTTCGGCACGAATTACCTTTGGATGCCGGGGTTCAATTGAACGTAAAGGTATTGCTGGAAGGACCGACAGATGCACTGGGAGTCATGTCAACCGAATTAAACGACACCCGCAGAGTATTGCCGGGCATGACCCTAACAGGTCAAACAACACCTGCTACACCCGCAGGACAGCCCTACAACACCGCTCCTTGGAACTACGATGGCAGCGAAGGCTCCACCTTCACCAATGCCGATTATGCGCCTACGGTAGTGGATTGGGTACTCTTATCGCTAAGAACGGATTTAACGAAAGACACGGAAATTTTCAAAACAGCAGCCCTGTTGCACAAGGACGGTCAAATTGAGTTGCTAAACGCTACCCGATTACCAAATGACCTGCCCCCTGTTTATGTTGTCATAGAGCACCGCAATCACATGGGTGCCATCTCGCCACAGCCTGTTACCATAGTGAATGGCATGTTGACCTACGATTTCACAGCAGAAAACAGTTTCAGAGGCATCGGTGCCGGTCAAAAGCAACACCCAACTTCTGGTCTATGGATGCTGTATGCTGGTAATGCCACCAATGACCTAACAGGGTATGATATTAATGGTGGCGACCAAACGGTATGGAATCAGCAGAATGGCCTGTTTTCGCAGTACCTGCCTTCTGATTATAATATGGATGGCGAAGTCACTGGTCAGGACAAGACTGTCTGGGTACGAAATAACGGGATTGTATTCACAAATGCAGCCGTCTGAAGGCGGTGTAGTGGCGCCATCCAACTTTATTTATTATATTTATGATCATCTGGATGAATGAACGATCCCGTAGGGTAAAGCATTAGCTTTAAGTGAGAGAACCGCGATAGCGGATGGGAGTGCAGTCGCCTATTCTGTTGACATTTCTGGTACTAACCCCTTGAATCCGCCTACTATTGACTATACAGTCACCAGTGCTGTGGACTATTTTCCTTATGGCGCGGCGTTGCGGAGTTATGGCAAGTCGCGTTATCTGACTACGCAGCATGAGCGGGATCTGGAGACTGGTTTCGATTATCGGGGCGCTCGGTTTTATGATTCGGAGGTGGGAAGGTTTTTGAGTGTCGATCCGCTGGCGGCGAAATATCCGAGTATGTCATCTTATAATTATGTGGCAGGGAATCCGTTGATGTTTGTGGATCCTACTGGGAAATATATAATAGAAGCAGATTCAAATCATGATGGAGTAGTAACAAAAAAGGAAAAGCGACAAGCTAAAACATTAAGAAAATCAATAAGAGCACTTCGAAAGTATGTTCGCAAATTGGATAAAAACTCAGTCGAGATGAAGGGTATTTTGGGGTATGGTGAGTTCAAAAGCAAAAAGGCACTTATTAAACATGTTTTACGAAATGGAAATGGTCCAAGAATAAGGTTTGGAGCATTTCGACAACAAAGAGAAGGATTTTCTATGATGAACCCTCAAGATGGTAAAATGGGAGGTAAGTCTCAATACGGAAACTTTAGAACTGGGGGAGATTTGTCCTCAGGAATTACTTTAGATATTGGAATTGAAAAAGCATTATCTCAATCCAAAAACTCAACACATTCAAATACAGTAAAATCTGGAGGTACAAAAGCGGCAGGTAAACAGGCATTTGGTTTTTTTAAAGCAGTAGTTTTACATGAAACTATACATTATGGTGATGAGGTAACCAATAATGCTTCTATAAAAAATCATAATCCAAGTGGAGGAACTCAACCTAGCTATTAACCAAGAGTTCAACAAAATGGATCGGATGAAATGGGGGCCTCTTTCGAAAAATATGCATATAATAAAGTAGCGACTCGAAACAACAGTGGGATTATGATTAAAGCCGTTTACGATCATTTTTTAAAACAATATTAGATGAATACAATAAAAATTTTAATAGTTACAAGTCTTACTTCTTGTATTGCCCAAAATAATATAAGAATGATTGAACAAGAACAAAGAGAAATTGCTCTTATTCAAAAAGTTAAGAAAATATCCAATATAAAAATACTTAATAATTAAAAGAATACTAAGATATTGGTATCAACTTTTTTAGTGACTCAAGGTTGGTTTCCAGCCATTTACGATCAATAGTACGCATCTTCTCAAGGTCGTTTTTAATCGCCTGATATCCCTCAGCAGTCCTACGTTTTGGGGATTGCTTCAACAGGTGCAATTTGAAGGAGAGATGTGCAAAATTGATAAACGGTTCTAAGAAGTTAAATGAAATGTGTTTGATAGACTTTAAATACTTCTTAAATTTCTTGTGTCGGTCCTTAAACCCTTTTGGGAGTTCATAGTTCACCTTCATTGCAAAAATATCAAACTGAAGTCGGTTATATGCATCAGGGAATGTCTGTTTTCCTGTCATTAACTCATAGTCGATTTCCTCGACAAGTTTGATACATGTTTGTAGTGAAAAGTCTTTACCCAGATCGCTGTTATTACTTTGGTAAGAGAGGAATAAACTATGATTGTAGGCTGCAGTATTAAACTTGCCCACGTAGCGTTTTTGCTGAGGATTTACAAAATAAACCATCGACAAATATTTCTCTTCCACTTCTTTGTATAACTCAAGTTTGCCCAGTTGTAGTAACACCCCAATATAGTTTTGATAATGATGATGGGAAATACTTCGTTTTCGGGCATCGATAAAACTAAGCTCAAATTCGAAAAACTGCTGATACAGCTCAAAGTATTGTTGTTTCCAGTAGTCAAAATTCGATTCAACAGAACGCAAGGAACAGAAGTTGAGTAATGTTTGGAAAAGCTGTCCTGTCATTCCCTTTTTCAAGCGTTCACTGTTTTGAAAGAGAAGGTTTTTACAAATCTCAAAGGTTGTTGTTGAGTAGTCCGACCACAATTGATAAACATAATAACGGATTTGTAGCAATGGAAAACTGGTAATAGTCTCTTTATTGATGAATTGTTCAAAATCAGCTTTCAATCCGTAGTCAAACTCAGCACTCATTAGTATTTTTCGTTGGATCATTATACCCATTAGGGTTAGCTTGTACATCGCATAAAATCTATCGAGACTGTAGATCCATTCTTGTAAAGAGATGTTGGTGACTTTTTTTCTGTTTTCAAAATTAGAGTAATGGATAAACTTCTTTTCAGAGATCTCAAAGTCGTACATATAGTTATTGAAAGACTCAATTCTGTTTTTCTTGCCTCCCTTTTCATACTTTCTGGATTCGCGGTTAGTCAGTAGTCTGAAATCAGCTTTAGCTTTGATGTTTTCAAGACCTCCCAATAGATAGTAAGTCTGCTTGTCCTTGTCCTGATTGTAAACTTCCTGAGCGAGAAACCCACGTACTAGTTTTAAGATGTCTCCAAAAGTATCTTTTAAAGAATACTCCTTGATCTCTTTTTTCTCCTTGCTTGCGAACTCCTTAACGTCGATAGCCTCAAAACCTCCAGCCTCAATTCTCGCGTCTAGTAATTTATCAAAGACAGTCTTTAATCGTTGATTGGTATTAAAATAATCGGCATGAATATATCTTTTTAGCTTGTAGAGGTCGTTAGGGTTGATTTTGTCAAGGTAGGAGAGCAGTTTTATATTCGGTGCTTCTGTCTTCATTTGATTGCAGGGGTTTAGTGCTTTTGCAAAGAAAAATCAATTGATTGAACAGCCAATTACCTAGTTACAGCTATGGCTATTGTAGTTATAGAATCATTACGATTTACGAATATAATTGTTTTAACTGAATTAGATCAAAATCTGGTCAACTTGTTAACAAGAAAAAAATAAGATTATAGACGATTGGAAACGCTTGGAGATCTCACCTACTTCTGCCTATGATTCTCAGGCGTTGCTCCAATTGAAACAAGTGTATTGCAATCAAAAGAAATGTCTGAATTGTGATATTGGTAATTCGATTTTGTCTTAGGGTGTTTTGTAGAGAGATACATACTGCGATCCATAACAGGGCCGTAGCTTTAAATCACAATACTATTAATTTATTTCAACTTGAAATGCGTTTAACTCATTCACAAAAACACCAATAGAAAACTGTACATTCATTTAGTTTTCGCTGTTAAAAACAAGAATGCATTACTTAAAAAATCTTGGAGGCAACAACTCTAGAGATACATTGCAGGAATAGTAAACAATCGAGGGCATTTTTTCCTTGCGGTAAATGGTTCCTACGATCATATTCATGTGTATGGAATGGAATTATTGCTGTGTTCCTGTTTTATTTAAAAGTAGAATTAAACATTTATCACTGATCATTGAGCGTACTCTGAAAAAGCGGCTTTTCGGAGTGTGCTTATCACTAATCATTTATTTCACACCAATGGTTCGTTGCTGACTAGGTTCAAATGACTGTAATCTGGTTTTCATATTTTCTCTGATATTGCCGTAAAATAGATTGATATCAGCAATATGCCAGTTTTTATTTCTGAGTAGAAATGCGCCTGGAATGTTTAAACGCGTAATCCATATAACACCTTCGTGAATCTGAGCATCACAAACGTTTGTACGCGGTTTATCAAAGTTTTTAAGCACCGAGATACTGTTTTTTGAAGCTGGAATCAATTCCTTGGTGGTGGTCCAGGAAAGTGGGTTAGTCACAGCAAAATCATTTTTCTTGTAGTGCCATTTTGGGAAATACCCTTTACCGAAGGTCTGCCAGCTGCAATAACATCCTGTTTGTTCAGGAGTTTCGCAAATTGGAACCACAACTTCCTTTTTGTTTATAGGCATTCCAATTAAGTAGCCAACTACCAACTGATCGGCAATGGGACTATCAGGACCAAAGAAGTCATTCAGCAACATCTCAGCATGCGAAGACCCTTGACTGTGAGAAGTTATAAAGATGGGGCGTCCATCATTGTAATGTTCCAAATAATACTCGAAAGCAGCTTTTACATCAGCATAAGCAAATAGCAATGCCTTTTCCATGTCTTTAGTGTACTTCGGGTTTTTGTTATGGTAAGCGTGCACATGTGCTTGTCTGTACCTAGGTGCGTATATTTTACCAGAACCATTAAACGCACTGGCTTGATACTTTATAGTTGTCTCGTCGGTTTTCTTATTCAATTTGGCATCGTCAACAGGTCCATTCCATTGACTGGCTATCTTACCCATATAAGTAGTGGGATGTACAAAAAACACATCCGCGGTTGCGGTTGCCTGTTTATTTTTGAAGAAAGGGGGTGCTTTGTCCGCAAAGTCTTCTTTCTCTGGTAACGCCGCCCAGTGATCTGAATTACTGTAGTCTGGCGCTGCAGGAGGCGTTGCATCTTCAAAATGATGGTTTGGTAATACCTTATAAAAGTATTTGTATTTAGTTTCTTGAGCATTTAGGCTAATAGAGGAAAGTACGAATAGAAATAAAATTGCGTTTTTCATTATATAATATTGTCGAAAGCGGTAATGAATAGATAGAAACTACAAAAGCAAAAAAAATACCGAAAAGTCAATTTTGAGTGAAATTTAAACGATTTTTTCAAAAAAAGTCACCATTTGGTAACACAGAACGTATTTTCTAGGTATTTCACTTATTTTTTGACTCAGAAGTAGTGGAAGAATTTAATATTAGCTCTTATTACAAAAAGTATAATGAAGAGAATTTCAAGAAGAGATTATTAGCCTATGGTTGCTTAGTATAACTATGGCGCTTCCAAACGTTTAATTTTTTGTTTAACCCTTATCTTTTCTTCAGTCTTTAAACAGTATAAATAGAGACTTAATTGATATGAAGACCCTATTTCTCTGTAGGTAGTGGTTACATAAAAATTTAACCCTATCTTTTCTTAAGTCTCTTTGAAAAAAAGAAGAAAGAGGATTCAGAATAGAATGATTTATTCTGCATAATCCCTATTCAATTTGGCTAAGTGCTCTTTAGGATCAAAGTTTTTAACGTATCTACTTTGTTCTCCCGCTTCAATGGCATTTCGAAGCAATTCTATTCTTTCTCTTTTTTTGTGATTTTTGACATTTTCAATTATTTCTATTCTAAGATACCAATATTACCAGCCATAATTCATAATTCGTAATTAGATTTGTAATTTGCAGACATGGGAAAGATTTATTTCGCATCAGACTTTCACCTTGGGGCACCCAATGCCACACAATCCCTCCTACGAGAAAAGTGCATTGTGAGATGGCTGGACAGTATCCGACACGACGCTGAAGAGATTTATCTCGTCGGTGATGTGTTTGACTTCTGGTTCGACTACAAACGAGTCGTCCCGAAAGGCTATATCAGACTATTAGGAAAGCTAGCAGAACTGCGCGATCAGAACATCCCAATCTACTTTTTTCAAGGCAATCACGACCTGTGGATGTTTAACTACTTTCAAGAGGAACTAGGGATACCCATTTACAACAAACCGATTCAAAAAAACATCAAAGGCAAGGAATTTTTAATTGGGCATGGCGACGGGCTGGGACCAGGCGATAAAGGCTACAAACGAATGAAAAAAGTCTTCACCAATCCGTTCTGTCAATGGTTGTTTAGAATGGTGCATCCTGATCTTGGCATAAGGATTGCACAATTCTGGTCAGGGAAAAGCAGGGAACAGAACATGAAAACCCCAGAAGCTTTCCTAGGAAGGGAACAGGAATGGCTGTATCAGTACGCTAACAAGAAGTTGAAAGTAATACCGGAAATCGATTATTTCATATTCGGTCACCGACACTTACCACTCGACTTGCCATTGGACAACAAGCGTAGCCGATACATTAACCTTGGCGAATGGATGAACTTTAACTCGTATGCTGTATTCGATGGCGAACAGCTGGAAATAAACTATTTTGAGAAAGAACCAATTACACATCATCATTAAACTAGGGATTTGTTGCCTGATCTGGCTCAATTGCTTCTCTTGCGGTGTCGCTCAAGAAGTGAAGCGTATCGCTGAACCTGACCCCTACCAACTCCTTAAACGGATAACTGTGGATGCGAAGGTCATGAGCACCGACAACCTTCAAAACCTTTATGTGATCACTGGTGATGGCAATGTCATCAAATATGATGATGAAGGGACGGAAGTTGCTCAATTCAATGAATTTTCACTTGGCGTGCCCACTCATCTTGATGCTACAGACCCATTTCAGATATTAGTCTTTTATCCGGATTTTATGACGATTGTCACGCTTAGCACTGCACTCAATAAAATGGGGTCGTATGAACTGTTTGACTTGGATATCAATTTTGCCAACAACCTTTGCTTTGCTAATGATGGCAATATATGGATCTATGATGGCTCGACGCTTGAACTGAAGAAATACAGCAGGCAGGGCGAAGTCTTAAAGTCCAGTCAATCCCTTTCCTTTGAGTTTGATCAAGAAGTGAATCCGAACTTCCTATTGCAGCGATCTAATACTTTGTTTCTGAATGATTCATTACTCGGAGTACTTGTGTTTGATATGTACGGGCAATACCGAGAGCTAATTCCGCTGAAGGGGTTGTCTAATTTTCAGGTGGTCGATAATCGACTCATTTACCCAAAAGGTAAAAGTTTATTAGCGGTTGATTTGGCAGTGTTTTCAGTAGAAAAAATCAGATTGCCAGCTACTGTAAATGAGAAGACAGACCTCATACAATTAGAAAAGAGTCGGTTATTTGTAGCGGGAGCGTCGGAACTACTTATTTATAAATATTGAGGACTGGGCTCGAAGGGTTTTTCAAAAGACAGTTTAAGTTGCTTTGAAGAGGGATATTCCTTTAAGAATTTATTAGGAATCTTTAAAATAAATGTTGTAGAAGCTTTGGAATCGGAAAGTACATCAATCCAGCCTTCATATTTGTCAACAATAATCTTTTTGCACAATCCTAGCCCAAGACCCGTTCCAGGATATTCTTTGGTAGAATGTAAGCGTTTAAAGAAATGAAAAATCTGATCATAGTAAGCATTTGAGATCCCTATACCATTGTCTCTAAATGTTATTATAAACTCCTCTTCATACACCTTAGATTGTATTTGAACTTCCGGCAATATTGATTTATTGTAAAGTAAACCATTTTCAATAATAGCTTCAAACACAATTTCGTAATCAATCGGAATTCCAATAATGGTGGGCAATAAATTTGATTTGATCAATAGCTTTTTATTAGGAAATCTATAGCTAACTTTTTTCCTTATTTTTTCTACTAAAATATTTAAATCAATCGATTCAAGTTCGTCAGGAATAAAATCAGTTTTAATTGCAGCAATTTCTATGATCCCTTCTAGTAGATCTTGCATATATTTAGCACCATGAGTAGCATATTCTGAGTACTCCTTTATGTTCCTAAAATCATTCCTGTCTATATCTCTATTGATTAAACCTAAGAAACTTGTAATCGTACGGATTGGAGTTTTTAAATCATGAGATGCCATATAATTAAACCGTTCCAGCTCAATTCTTTTCTGTTTCAACTCTTTATTTTTAAAGGTAAGTGCAGAAATATAATTGTCTGCCTTGTGCTCATAGTATTGGAAAATGACAATCACCCAAAGAATACAATTAACAAAGACAATATGTTGATCAAAGGGAAAATCAAAATCTTTATCAGGTATTACACCACAAAGCTGAGTATAAATGGTCGAACCCAGATGCAAGGCGGAGATGTAAACTAAAAATAAGTTTCTTAATTGAATTCGATCTTTAAAAAAAAGAAAGGTAGTAACCAGAAAACTAACTGTGAGAATTCCATGGCCAAAAGGATTGGTACCAATGCATAACTCAAGAGTAGCAGCCCAAATTGGCATTGATATCGCAAAATAGATCTTGTACCAATTCTTTTCAAAGTGTAGTAATATAAACATTACAACATAAAATGCCCCTGCCAATAGACTTAGTGCGGAGTAAATTGTATAACCAGTTAAATAATTGTTGGAAAGTGAAACGAAAAAAGTTGTCGCTACGGTTAGAGCACATAACATCTTAAGATGCTTGACTAAGAGCTGCTCTGGTTCATGGTCCTCCTTAGAAGTTATTCGGTTAAATGTTTTTGCTATTGGGTTCATGTATTATACTAAAAAATAGGTGAGAGTGTAATATCATTTACGAGAGGGGCGCTTTTTTGTTACATAATTATACAAATTTTTTTATATTTTTTTATTCGACTAATACTTTTTTAATAATTAATTAATCTTCTCACCTACAGGAATTTCCAATTTTGGTACACTTTTAGAACTAAAGTTAACGAATCAACGTAATAATAGATTTATGTTACTTTGTTTTGTTTAAATTCAACAAAGATATGAGATTAGCGATAACAGTATTGAGCCTGCTTTTTACCTTTCAGGCAAGTGCACAGAACTATGTGACTAAGAAAACAGCATCCGCAAAGCTACTCAAAGTCGTTAGTAAAGCGCAAGACAACCTCATGAGAGGGGAATTTGCAAAAGCAAACGCAGGCTTCGATAAAGTACTCAGTAAGGAACCTAGATTTATTGATATCTATCTATTCAAGGCTGATGCGCTAATTAGCTTGGAACGCCCTGAAGAAGCAGAACAGTCTTACAAGAAAGTCATTGAGATTGACCCCGATTATAAGCCAAAAGTTTTCTATGCACTTGCAAGACTGCAAGAAAGAATGGGTAATTATGGTGAAGCACATAAGAATTATGAAACCTACTTGACTTATCCCTTCAAAGAGGACTTGTTTAAAGACAAAATAAAACGCTTTTCTGCGAATGCTAAATTTGCTGAACATGCACTGAAAAACCCGAAACCCTTTAAGCCTAGAAACATGGGTGCTGCTGTTAATACTAGCAATGACGAATATTGGCCTTCCATATCAATTGATGGAGAAACCTTTATTTTTACAAGACGGATAGGGAACAATGAAGACTTTTTTCAATCTAATAAAAAAGACGGGAAATGGATGCCTGCAATCAATATCGGTGCTCCCATCAATACACCACTAAACGAAGGTGCTCAAACGATTTCCGCAGATGGTCAAACCATGGCGTACACCGTCTGTAACCGCCAAGGAGACTACGGAAAATGCGACCTTTATATTTCTAGGAAAAAAGAAAATGGAAAATGGTCCATCCCCGAAAACATGGGAAAGCCAATCAATTCCTCTAATTGGGAATCGCAACCATCTCTTTCTGCTGATGGAAAAACAATATTATTTACTAGAGGAAGCACCAATCGATCCATGGATAAAGACATTTATGGTAGCTACCTCAAGGAAGATGGTTCCTGGGCAAAACCAATCAAAATGCCTTCCACCATCAACACTCCTTATCCAGATGAGTCGCCTTTCCTTCACCCTGATGGTCAAACAATTTACTTCGTGTCTGAAGGACATCCAGGAATGGGCAAGTCGGATATCTTCATTTCCAGAAAACAGCCTGATGGGGCTTGGAGCCAAGCGGAAAATATAGGCTATCCCATCAACAGTCCCAACCACGAACTAGGCATGATGGTGAGCTTTGATGGGAAGACTGGCTACTACAGCTCCACAAAAAAAGGAGGCAAAGGACTAGACATCTTTGAATTTGACTTGCCACAATCAGCACGCCCCGCTCCAGTAACTTATGTCAAAGCAACGGTGATTGATGCAATTAGTAAAGAACCATTAACTGCCGACTTGGAATTGATGAACTTGACTATCGAAAAGACGCACACCAAGAGCACTACCAACAGCAACGGAGAATTCATTGTGAGCTTACCATTAAATTCTGATTATTCGATGAATGTTTCGAAAAAAGGATACCTCTTCCATTCTGAAAACTTTGCGCTCAAAGGCATTTACTCTTTTGATGAACCGTACCTCTTGGAAATAGAATTACAAAAAATCCCAATAAAAGTTGTTGCTACAGTGGAAGCTCCAAATCCTGTAATCTCAGCTCCTCTACCTGCTCCGAAGCCAACAATTCTTAAGAATGTATTCTTTGAAACTGCTTCAGCAGAACTATTGCCAGTCTCTATTACAGAACTCAATAAGCTTCGTGACCTTCTTACTGAAAATCCATCAATGAATATTCAACTCAGTGGTCATACCGATAATGTGGGGTCTGATGCTGACAATTTGCTGTTATCACAGAACCGGGCTAAAGCTGTTAGGCAATACCTGATCAAACAAGGCATTGGAGGCCACAGGATGACTGCTAAAGGCTTTGGTGAGAACAATCCAATAGATACTAACGAAACCTCCGAAGGAAGAGCGAATAACCGACGTACTGAGTTTTTTATAAAATAGGAATTAGGAGTTGGGGATTGGCCGTTAGGAATTGGCTGCTAGCTGCCTCTGTAGTCAGAGTGTTATTGAATAGGACCAAAAATTATTCATCGTCCTCCTCGTCTTCCCAAGGTCTCCATAAGCGCGTCTCAAGATTGACTACCTTGTCATTAACGACTTCAACGCCTTCCGATTCTAGGAGTTCCTGCATCATTGTAGGGGAAGAAAAGTGAATGCGTCCTGAAAGCTCCCCCTTGCGATTGACCACCCGATGCGCTGGAACACCGTTGCCAGCGCTAAAGCTTTTGTTAAGCGCCCAGCCCACCATCCGAGCAGATCCAAGTGCCAAGTAATCCGCAATGATGCCATAGGTGCTGACACGCCCTTGAGGAATCAGTCGGGTCACTTCAAATACGCGGTCGTGATAGGTTTTTTCTGACATGTGGAGCAAGTTGGGTCCTATTAATCAGGAAATGACTAATACGGTACTTTTACTTCATAGGTCCGCTTTGCGGTATTGGTCAGCTTCGTATCGCGCAACCATGGATTATTGTACTTCAGCGTTCGATAGGAGATGCCCTGCTCTTTGGCCCAAACTGCCCAATCTGGGACGGCAGTCTTCACTTCCACAATTTTAACGTTGTTTTGTGGGGCGTACAAATCACTCTCATTCAGATAAAACCCATAGTTCGTGGGGTTTTTCATGATGGATTTTACAGCAACAACTCTGGAGACATATCGTGCAGATTCCGCATTCATTTCTAAGTCGTAGTACTTGTTACTTCCTTGCTTTCGGACTAATCCGCGAAGTCTAGTTTCTCCCATGTTGTAAGCGCCTGCTGCCATTGTCCAGGAGCCAAACTGATTGTGTAGTTTCTTTAGGTATTTCGCAGCAGCGCGGGTCGATTTTTCTAGGTGATACCGCTCATCTACTTCAGTGTTTACGATCAGCCCATACCCTTTTGCGGTAGCAGGCATAAACTGCCACAAGCCTCTTGCACCTGAGGGAGACACTGCATTCCGCAAGCTACTTTCAATAACTGCTAAGTACTTAAAATCGTCGTGTACGCCTTCTTCAGCCAATATCCGTTCAAATGTAGGGAAATACCGATTGGCTAATTTAATGTGTTGTAATGTCGCAGACTGCCAGTAGGTGTTGACCATAAACTCACGATCAAGTCGTTCCCTAGCGTCAGGATTGTCTAATGGGATATACTCACCTGCTAGGTTTGCATCAGCAGGAATAGGTGCTGGTTCTACTATTTGTGCGACACCTGTGCCGTCATTTTTTTTAGTGGCGGTTTTTTCTCCATTCGCACTCACATATTCCGGTTTATCAGGTTCATTTGTATTAGAAGAGAAAAATACGAATGTCATAAAAACAAGCACTACAAGTGCAAAAGCATATAAGGATTTTTGCATTTTCTACATTTTATGGCGTTACTTCTTTGCCTTTGTTAACTTCCTTGGTCGTTTAAAGATGGGAACCGTTGAACAAGGTTCTCCATACATAATACTCTGAGCATAAGGTTGCAACAACCGAGCCAGCTCAGCATACGCTGCTGGAGGAACTGGCTTAGAACTACATCCTTTGATCACAACACGCTTGCCTTCATAGCTAGCGACTTCGATTTTGCTCAAAGCCTCTTTATAGTGTGTGGTTAAAAATACAACGGCATCTCCTTGTACGATTTGACTGGCGTATGGTGCTGCATAAGTCGCCACGAGCATATACGCCCAAACTGGTATGATAGCATCAGCAGAGCAGTAGACGCATAGGTTCTTGCCTTGATACTGTTCCCAGTTATGTTCTTTGAGTGCTGTTCTGAAATCTTTTTCTTTCAGCATCAACTCCATAAACAGATAATCTTTTAAATCAAATTCGCATAGCTCACCTACTGGGAAATAATCTTCCAGATTTAAGGTAATCAACCCACTATTGGCGACTCTGTTCACAAGAGGTTTTTCCATATCTATATAACTGAAAATTAACTAATTTTGTTGCATTCCTAATTGGGGAAATATACAATAATTCTATTGATTATTCAATAGGGTTGTTTTAGGACTAGATCGGGGAAGCTGTGGAACGCTTGATGTGTTCTATATTGTTTACGATTTATTCAAGTCATTCTTCTTCTAAAACAACAGAAATTTATACGCATCTACTGAAAATCGATAATAGTGTAGTAAAAAGTCTTTTGCATATTATGATGGAAAGCAGTATTTTGGTGAGAACATAAGCGATATATACACAATAGGAAGTTTGGAGTTGTGGAAATAGAGTTATCATTTATTAAAAAAATAGAAGAATATGAGAATTTTAAGTTGTTTTATATTACTCTCGTTATTAATCTTAGGCTGTAAAAATAAAGTGCAAATTCAAGATCCTATTCCAGAACATAATAGTTTTAAAATACAATCTATTCAGGTTAATGAAGAAAGACTTATCAATGTTTGGACTCCCCCTTCCTATGAAAAAGGTGTTGACTCATTTCCAGTTTTATATATGGCTGATGGAGGAATAAAAGAAGATTTTCCTCACATCGCTAATACTATTGACAAACTAGTCAAAGCAAAAAGAATTCCTCCAATTATTCTCATTGGAATTGAAAATACAGATAGGAGAAGGGATTTGTCAGGCTCCTCGAAAGTAGCTAAAGATGAACAATATTGCCCACTAACAGACGGCGCCTCCAAATTTCGAAGTTTCATCATTGAAGAATTAATTCCTGAGGTAGATTTAAAATACAGGACTACAACTAAAAAAGGAATTATTGGAGAATCATTATCAGGTCTTTTTGTAATGGAAACTTTTCTTCAAAAACCTGATTTATTCGATTTCTATATTGCTATGGATCCTTCTTTGTGGTGGAATAATCATTATTTAGTTAAAAATGCGAACATGTTTTTAGAGGATTTTCCGAGAAAGAAAATCAAACTCTGGTTTGCTGGTTCAAGTGTAGAAGATATTTCAGTACATACAAATAAATTTGCAAAAGCACTTGAAAGTAATACGCCAGATGATTTGATTTGGAAATATTCAGATGAACATAATGAAAAGCACAATACAATATTCAGAGCTACCAAAGAAAAGGCCTTGATTTGGATATTAAATGAATAAAAAAAATGATAATAATGGCTATAACGATCATATCTCACTGCGTACCTTGTGAGAGACGACGCATAGCCTGAACCGTTGAACATAATTGTTTCTATATCAATTGTTTGTGGTCACTAAGCATCATAAATTCCCTTGCATATTTAACCCCGAA